>OIYI01000091.1_pt1 | contig 14720 bp, 11 predicted proteins | sample 1588301 | NCBI WGS metagenome assembly OIYI01 (sample SAMN03283247) | human gut metagenome | biome: human-associated habitat; material: feces | host: Homo sapiens | place: Peru | collected 2012 | reverse complement strand
CCCCCATGACCAGAGGCTGCAGGCCGTAATTTGCGCGCTCTGCATTGACCAGATCCAGAACTTCCTGACGGTAATCCTCAGTGTGAGAATTTTCGGGGTAAGAGAAGATCAGCACCCAGTAGTTGTTGTAGACGCCGCCTTCGTAGTGGCCAACGCTCACGGTGGTAGCATCGGCGTTCAGGATACGCTCGCGGGTAAAATCGGTAGCCATCCACTGATCCATAGCGGAATCAGGGGTGGAGCAGCCGGCCATGTAGTTCTCGCCGATGGAGACATCGCTGATGCCGTTCTCTGCCAGAACGGTGAAATCGCGCTGACCGTTGGGACGAACGTAGGAGTAAGAAACTGCCAGTTCCTCGGCACGCTCCATTGCAGCGGCGTTGTGGCTGCTGTCGCCCAGAGCAACGGGAGCCAGACCGACCTGTGCGCGCTCGTTATTGACCAGAGTCAGGAAGCTGCGCTGGTAAGCGTCCTCCTCAAAGTAGGAGTTCTCTTCTTCCACAGAAGCGGTGGCAGACATGGCAGCCTGTGCAGCATTTGCGGTGACGGGCTTGAAGCCAGCAAAGCCGAAAAACACAGCCAGCGTCATTGCAGCTGCTGCGATATTCTTTACGGTACTCATTGCACGCTTCATAAGATTGCCTCCGGTCTGTTGCCTTATGCAGTGTGATCTTGGATATTGCAACTCGTTTGCAACTCTGTCGTATCACATCCGCAACTCTTGTGTCACAAGAGTATCACAAAACCATACAGACGTCAAGAGGTTCAGGGGTCAATTTGCAGAAAAAATACAGATATTTTAAAAATTTCCCGTCTTTTTATCGCAACTCAAGCGTAACAAAGAGTCCGAAAACGTTACAGTTGTGTTGCGCTTCTTGCCAAAACAAGCCAAGTGCAACAGTTTGCGCACACTTTTCAAGATACTCAGGCGCGTTTTGTTTTGCATATTTTTGTATTTACATGCACTCATTTGCATATCATGGTTTCTGTGTACGCTTTTGTGGCGCTTCGCTGTGTTCCCTTCTGCATTCCTTTCCCGTGGAGCAAATTGAAGCTGCTGTGCAGTGCCCGGCATAGCAGTTCCTTTATAAAAAAGCACAAAAAAAGAGGCCGCTGCACAAGTTTGTGCAACGGCCTCTCACAATTCAGGCTATGCTATTGAAGTATGCTCAGGAGCAGGCGATCACAGAGCAGCCTTTGCTGCCTCGATCTGCTTGATGAGCTCGGGCACGACCTTGAACAGGTCGCCCACGATGCCGTAGTCAGCAACGCCGAAGATGGGAGCACCCTCGTTCTTGTTGACGGCGATGATGCACTCAGAATCCTGCATACCGGCGGTGTGCTGGATGGCGCCGGAGATACCCAGAGCCACATAGATCTTGGGGTGCACGGTCTTACCGGTCTGACCGACCTGATGGTCAGCGGTCATCCAGCCTGCATCGGTGACGGCACGGGAAGCACCCACAACGCCGCCGCCCAGAGCAGCTGCCAGCTGCTCAGCCAGCTCAATGCCCTTGTTGACATCCTTGCTGATGCCGCGGCCCACGGAGACGATGACGTCTGCGCCGATCAGATCGACCAGCTTCTCAGCGGCCTTCTCCACGCTCAGTACTTCGGTCTTGATGTCCTCAGCGGTCAGGCTGAAGGCGGGCTTGACGATCTGGCAGGCATCAGCCTTAGCCTGATCGAAGGGAGCCTTCTTCATAACGCCGGGACGCACGGTGGACATCTGCGGGCGGAAGCGGGGGCAGATGATGGTAGCCATCAGATGGCCGCCGAATGCAGGACGGGTCATCTTCAGGTTACGGTCTTCCATATCGAACTTCTGCTTGGACAGGTCGATGGTGGAGCTCTCCTTCAGGAACTCGACATACTTTGCGGTGTCGATGTCCAGATGGGTCGCATCAGCGGTCAGACCGGTGTGCAGACGAGCTGCGCAGCGGGGGCCGAGGTCGCGGCCGATGTTGGTAGCACCGATCAGCAGCACCTCAGGCTTGTACTCGTTGACCATATCGCACACGACCTTTGCGTATGCGTCGGTGGTGTAATCCTTCAGCAGGGGGCTGTCGCAGACCATGACCTTATCAGCGCCATAGCCGCCCAGCTCCTTGGCAATGCCCTCCACGTTGTCGCCCAGCAGCAGGCCGGTGACCTCGCAGCCCAGTTCGTCGGCCAGCTTACGGGCCTCGCTAACCAGCTCGAAGTCAGTGGACATCAGTGCGCCCTGGCGCTGCTCGCAAAAGACCCATACGCCCTTGTATTCGTTAAAATCAGCCATTGTAATCCTATGCTCCTTTCATCAGATCAGGTGCTTCTTGGCCAGGATGCCAGCCAGCTGGGCAGCAACATCGTCGCCCTGCAGCATGGTGCCTGCGCCCTTCTGCGGAGGAGTGAAGGACTTAAAGACGTTCGTCGGAGAACCCTTCAGGCCAATGGTGTCCACCTCGATCAGCGGATCGTCCTTCAGTGCGTTGTAGTCGAACACTTCCATGGGCTTGTCGTAGCAGGTAAAGATGCCGTTCACGCTCATGTAGCGGGGGTCGTTCAGTTCCTTGATGCAGGTCAGCAGGCAGGGAGTCTGCACCTTGACCATCATGTAGCCGTCCTCCAGCATACGCTTCACGGTCAGGGTGTTGCCGTCCTTCTGAATGTCGGCAACGTAGGTGACCTGCGGCAGATGCAGCTTTTCAGCGATCTGGGGGCCGACCTGTGCGGTATCACCATCGATTGCCTGACGGCCGCAGAACACAACGTCCTCGGGGCCAACGCCGATCTTGTTGACGGCAGCAGCCAGGATCTGGCTGGTTGCAAAGGTATCGGAACCGCCGAACTCACGGCCGGAGACCAGAACAGCCTTATCAGCGCCGCGGGCCAGCAACTCACGCAGCATACCCTCTGCCGGCGGGGGACCCATGGTGACAACAACGACCTCGCAGCCGGTGGCGTCCTTCAGTTTCAGGGCGGCCTCCAGAGCGTTCAGGTCATCGGGGTTGGTGATGGTTGCCATGGATGCACGATCCAGAGTGCCATCGGGCTTGACGGACACCTTGCCGGAGGTATCAGGAACCTGCTTTACACAAACAATTGCTTTCATTGTAACTCTTGCCTCCCTTACTTCAGCAGCGCGCCGGAAATGACCATCATCTGCACTTCGCTGGTGCCCTCGTAGATCTCGGTGATCTTGGCATCACGCATCATGCGCTCGATGGGGTAGTCACGGGTGTAGCCGTAACCACCGAACAGCTGCAGGCAGCGGCGGGTCACATCGCTTGCGGTGCGGGCTGCGATCAGCTTAGCCTGTGCAGCCTCCACGCTGTAACGAACCTTTGCGCCATCCATAGCCTGCTGCTTCTTCAGAGCGGCAGCATAAACCAGATACTTAGCAGCCTCAACGCGAGCCTTCATCTCAGCCAGTTCGAACTGGGTGTTCTGGAAAGCAGCGATTGCACGACCGAACTGCTTGCGCTCCTTGACGTAAGCAACGGTCTCCTCCAGAGCGCCCTCGGCAATGCCCAGAGCCTGAGAAGCGATGCCGATACGGCCGCCGTCCAGCGTAGCCATAGCCAGCTGGAAGCCCTTGCCGCGCACGCCCAGCATACGATCCTTCGGGATGCGGCAATCCTCAAAGATCAACTCGCAGGTAGAAGAACCACGGATGCCCATCTTGTCCTCTGCCTTGCCAACAGAGAAGCCCGGGTCGGTGCGCTCCACGATGAAGGCGGAGCACAGCTTGGTGGGACGGCCGCGCTTATCCAGCACGTTATCGGTAACGGCGATGACGATGAACACATCAGCAAAGCCTGCGTTGGTGATGAAGATCTTGGAGCCGTTCAGCACCCAGTAATCGCCATCTTCCTTGGCAATGGTCTGCTGACCCTGCGCATCGGTACCTGCGCCCGGCTCGGTCAGGCCGAAAGCACCCAGCCACTCGCCGCTGCACAGCTTCGGCAGGTACTTAGCCTTCTGCTCGGGGGTGCCGTTCTCGTAAATGGGAGCAGCGCACAGGCTGGTGTGAGCAGAGACGATAACACCGGTGGTGCCGCAGACCTTGCTCAGTTCCTCCACGGCCATGACGTAGGACAGCACATCGCCGCCTGCACCGCCGACCTCAGTCGGGAAATAGATGCCCATCATGCCCAGCTTGCCCATCTTCTCGACGGTCTCCTTGGGGAAGTATTCCTCTGCGTCAACCTTCTTTGCCAGAGGCTTGACTTCGTTCTCAGCAAACTCGCGGTACATTTTCTGCACCATCTGCTGCTGCTTGGACAGAGTAAAATCCATCGCTATATCCTCCTAACAGGTCTTTTTTCATTTACCGGAATAGCCCGGTGCAAACAAATTCCTCCCGGCCGCTTTCCCCGCAGCCGGGAGAAACGTTTATCAGAACTTACAGCTGGTCAACAGGGGTCTTGGTGCGGTCTGCGTTGTAAACGTAGAAGCCCTTACCGGTCTTGCAGCCCAGATTGCCGCCACGCACCATCTTGCGGATCAGCGGGCAGGCACGGTACTTGCTGTCGCCGGTCTCGTTGTACAGCACGTCCATGATGGCCAGGCAGATGTCCAGACCGATGAAGTCGCCCAGCTCCAGGGGACCCATGGGGTGGTTGGCACCCAGCTTCATGGCAGTGTCAATGCCGGCGATATCGGAAACGCCTTCCATCTTGATGAAGGCTGCTTCGTTGATCATGGGGATCAGGATGCGGTTGACGACGAAGCCTGCAGCCTCGTTGACCTGAACAGGGCTCTTGCCGATGGCAACGGAGATCTCCTTGATCTTCTCAACGGTCTCAGCGGGAGTGTTGCAGCCTGCGATGACCTCGATCAGCTTCATGCGGTCAGCGGGGTTGAAGAAGTGCATGCCGACCAGCGGGCGGCTCAGGCCCTTGCCGATCTCGGTGATGGACAGAGAAGAAGTGTTGGAAGCGAAGACGCACTCGGGCTTGCAGATCTTATCCAGCTCACCGAAGGTGGTCTGCTTGACCTTCATATCCTCGAAAGCAGCCTCAACGACCAGATCGCAGTCTGCGCACAGATCTTCCTTCAGGCCCGGGGTGATGGCGGCAACGATAGCGTCAGCCTTCTCCTGGGTCATCTTTCCCTTAGCAACCAGCTTCTCGTAGCCCTTCTTGATCTTTGCCAGACCATTCTCGGCCCACTCCTGCTTGATGTCGCACAGAGCAACGGTGTTGCCCTCAACCTGTGCAAATGCCTTTGCGATGCCCTGACCCATAGTGCCAGCGCCGATAACACCGATCTTCATAGGAAATCTCTCCTTTAATATCAAAAATTATGTAGTGGATTAGTTGTTGGTGAACACTGCCTTGGGCTTCGGCTTCTCACGGGACAGGAAGCAAGCCATGCCCTCCTTCTGGTCGTGGGTCTCGAAGCAATCGCCGAACAGCTTCTCCTCGACCTCAACAGCCTTCTCGATGGGCAGGCTGATGCCGTCGTTCATTGCCTTCTTGCAGTTGCGCACAGCAATGGGAGCGTTCTTTGCGATCTTGCCGGCCAGCTTCAGCACGTTCTCCATCAGCTCAGCCTGCGGATACACGGCGTTGACCAGACCAATGCGGTAAGCCTCGTCAGCCTTGATGTTCAGAGCAGAGTAGACCAGCTGCTTTGCCATGCCCATGCCGACCAGACGAGCCAGACGCTGGGTGCCGCCGAAGCCCGGGGTGATGCCCAGACCGACTTCCGGCTGACCGAACACAGCGTTGTCAGAGCAGATGCGGAAATCGCAGCTCATAGCCAACTCGTTGCCGCCGCCCAGTGCAAAGCCGTTGACGGCTGCAATGACGGGGATGGGGAAATGCTCGATCATCAGGAACACATCATTGCCCAGCTTGCCGAAGGCCTCGCCCTCTGCCTTGGTCATGGTGCTCATGGAGCCGATATCGGCACCGGCAACAAAGCTCTTGTCGCCTTCGCCGGTCAGAACGATGCAGCGGATAGTCTCCTGATCGACTGCCTCAAAAGCAGCCTTCAGGTCAGCCAGAACCTCGGGGTTCAGGGCGTTCAGTGCCTTGGGACGGTCGATGGTAATGATCTCAACAGCACCCTGCACCTCGGTTTTTACAAATGCCATTGTGAAAACCTCCATTTCATACAGTTCAGTTTTTCAAAACAGCCCCCGGAACGCGGGAGGGCTCTCCGGTTCCCTCCGGCGCTCCGGGTCTGTGGTTCAATCAGGATTCAGAGAAAGAGTGCTTAGTCCATCTCAACGATGGTAGCGCAGCCCATGCCGCCGCCGATGCACAGGGTAGCCAGACCCTTGTGAGCACCACGGTGCTTCATAGCATACAGCAGGGTGACCAGGATACGAGCGCCGGAAGCGCCGACCGGGTGGCCCAGAGCGATTGCGCCGCCGTTGACGTTCAGCTTGTCCTTATCGAAGCCCAGAGCCTCGCCGACTGCGATGGACTGTGCTGCGAATGCCTCGTTGGCCTCGACCAGATCCATATCGGCAACGGTCATGCCGGTCTTGGCCATGACCTTCTTGGTAGCAGCGATGGGGCCCAGACCCATGACCTCGGGCTCAACGCCTGCCAGAGCACCGGCGACCCAAGTTGCCAGAGGCTTCACGCCCAGCTCCTTAGCCTTCTCCTCGCTCATGACGACCAGAGCAGCAGCGCCGTCGTTGATAGCAGAAGAGTTTGCAGCGGTGACGATGCCGTCCTTGGTGAAAGCGGGCTTCAGCTTTGCCAGAACCTCGGGAGCGCTCAGACGGGGGCCTTCATCGGTATCGAACACGGTGTCGCCCTTCTTGCCCTTGATGACAACAGGAACGATCTCGTCCTTGAAAGCGCCGTCCTTGATGGCCTTGTCAGCCTTGACCTGGCTGTTGTAGGAGAACTCATCCAGCATCTCGCGGGTGATGGGGCTGTAGCCGTACTTCTTCTGGTAGGTCTCGTTGGTGCAGACGTTCTCAGCGGTCATGCCCATGTGCTTGTTGAAGCCGCAGGCATCCCACAGTGCATCGTTGACCATGGTATCCACGATCTCGCTCTTGCCCATGGGAGCGCCCATGCGGTAGCCATAGCGAGCCTTCTGCAGTGCGAAGGGAGCCATATCCATGTTCTCCATGCCGCCTGCAACAACGATATCAGCATCGCCTGCCTCGATCATCTGAGCAGCCATGTTCACGCAGTTCAGACCGGAGCCGCAGACCACGTTGACGGTAACGGCGGGGGTCTCGATGGGCAGACCAGCCTTCAGGGCAGCCTGACGAGCGACGTTCTGGCCCAGACCAGCCTGAATGACGCAGCCCATGTAAACATGATCGACCTGCTCGGGCTTGACGTTTGCACGGTCCAGAGCCTCCTTGATGACGATGGAGCCCAGCTCAGCTGCGGGAACGTTTGCCAGAGTGCCGCCGAACTTGCCAATAGCGGTACGGCATGCAGATGCGATAACGATCTTTTTCATGTGAATAGCCTCCTGAATTGTGTATGTGTGTTACTTATCGGTTACCCATTTATCAAAACGCCCTGCGGCATTTTTGCGGTATCAGGTCTCTTCCCTCTTCCGGAGCTGTGCGTATTTTTCGTTGACGGCCTTTTCCACATTGGGTGTGACAAACTTGCTGATGTCACTGCCGTAATACGCCGCCTCCTTTACAATGGTGGAGGAAAGATAACTCCATTTGATGCTGGTGGCAAGGAACATGGTCTCGATGCCGGGCATCAGTGCATGGTTCGTCTGCGCCAGCTGGATCTCGTTTTCGAAATCCGTGACCGCCCGCAGACCCCGCACCATGACCGAAGCGTGGCGCTTTTTGGCGAACTCCACGGTCAGGCCGTCAAAGCTCTCCACCGTGACGTTCGGGATGCCCTTGCAGCACTCCTGCAGCAGGGCCACCCGCTCTTCTACGGTGAACAGAGGGTGCTTGGCGCTGTTGATGAGCACGGCGACGATCAGGTGATCGTTGATCTTTGCGGCACGCTTGATGATGTCCAGGTGCCCTTTGGTGACCGGATCGAACGACCCGGGATAAACTGCTGTTGCCATCGGTCAGTGTCCTCCTTGTGCGCTGTAATTACTAAGCGCGATGTGGTTCTGCCATGATAGCACTTTCCAGCCTTGGGTGCAACCTGAAACTGCTGCGGTGCGTTTTATCGTTAAATTTTAAACGAATCATTCCGCACTGCTCCGCAGTTGCTTCCCACGCTATTAGTAAAGCACATCGTCAAAATTTTATCAAGTCTTTTTCTCAACTTTTTTGTTTTTTGCGTACCAAACAATCCCCACAGAAAGCTTTAAAAACTGTTCATTATGCTATACTGGCTGTTTTTTAGCCAAAACTATTGATTCTACACTTTGTTAATGTTATAACTAAGTTGAGCCATTCTGCGCGGAGCGGAGCACACACTGCTGCCTTGTTTATAAGGTTACCATACAGATGTGGCAAAACGGTGTGCATTCCGCAAAACAGGCGTAAAACGGCTGCATAATTTGTCCGCACAGAATTGTTTACAATTCTTTTATGTATTTTAAGAGAGGATGGTTTATAATGGATTGCAAGGAACTGTACGCACAGAAGCTTATGACTGCTGCGCAGGCTGCCGCTCTGGTCAAAAGCGGCGACTGGGTGGACTACGGCTGGGCTGTGAACACCCCTGTGGCCGTGGATGCAGAGCTGGCAAAGCGTCTGCCGGAACTGGAAGGGGTCAACTTCCGGGGCGGCATCCTGATGTGGGTGCCGGAGATCTTCCAGATCGACGACCCCGCTGCCCACATGACCTGGAACAGCTGGCACATGGGCGGCATTGAGCGCAAGGCCATTGCGCAGGGCTTCTCCTTCTACTCCCCCATCCGCTACTCTGAGCTGCCCCGCTACTACCGCGAGAGCAGCGACCCCGTGGATGTGGCAGTATTTCAGGTGACCCCCATGGACGAGCACGGTTACTTCAACTTCGGCCCCAGCGCTTCGCATCTGGGTGCCGTGTGTGAAAAAGCCAAGAAGATCATCGTGGAGGTCAACACCAATATGCCGCGCTGCCTTGGCGGTATGGAGAACTGCGTACACGTTTCTCAGGTAAGCGGCATTGTAGAGGGCGCAAATCCCCCCATCGGCCAGATGGCCGCTGCCGGTGCCGCTACCGAGGTGGATCTGAAGGTGGCCAACCTCATCGTGCCGCAGATCCCCAACGGTGCCTGCCTGCAGTTGGGCATCGGCGGTATGCCCAACGCCATCGGCGGGCTGATCGCACAGAGTGATCTGAAGGATCTGGGCGTGCACACCGAGATGTATGTGGATGCCTTTGTGGATATTGCCAAGGCCGGCAAGATCAACGGCAGCCGCAAGCAGCTGGACAAGGGCCGTCAGGTCTATGCCTTTGGTGCCGGCACCCAGAAGATGTACGATTATCTGAACGATAATCCGGAGTGTATGTCTGCCCCGGTGGACTACACCAACGACATCCGCAGCATCTCCGCACTGGACAACTTTATCTCCATCAACAATGCCGTGGATATCGACCTGTTTGGTCAGGTGAACGCCGAGAGCGCCGGTGTGAAGCACATTTCCGGCGCAGGCGGTCAGCTGGACTTCGTGCTGGGCGCATACCTTTCCAAGGGCGGCAAAAGTTTCATCTGCCTGTCCTCCACCTTCTTTAATAAAAAGACCGGCCAGCTGGAAAGCCGTATCCGTCCCACGCTGGAGAACGGCAGTATTATTACCGACACCCGCGCCAACGTGCATTACCTGTGCACCGAGTATGGCTGCGTGAATCTGAAGGGCTTGACCTCTTGGGAAAAGGCCGAGGCTCTGATCAGCGTGGCACACCCGGATTTCCGCGAGGAACTGATCCGTGAGGCTGAAAAGCTGCACATCTGGCGCAGAAGCAACAAAATTTAATAAGCGCTGTGGGTATTCCCGCTGCCCGCAGCAGGAATGGAGTTTGTCATGATGGACAAAAAGCCGCACCTCAAACTGTATCTCTATGGGATGCTCGCAGGGTTTGGTGCCATTGCACTGAGCATCATCTTCTTTTTCCTTATTTATCGCTTTGACGGCTTTGGCTCGGCCATCTCTACCCTGACCGGCATCCTGATGCCCTTTATCTACGGTGCCGTTATTGCCTATCTGCTCAAGCCGGTGTGCAACAGCATCGAAAACTTTCTGCGCCGGTTCATCCCGGAAAAGATGAACGGTCTGATCAACGCGCTGTCCGTGGCGCTTACCATCCTGTTCGGGCTTTTGCTGGTGTATGCACTGGTCATGATGATCGTGCCGCAGCTGATCACCAGCGTGACTACCCTGTACTACACTGCCCAGCGGAACTTTGCCAAGTTTGTTCAGTGGGCCAACCATGTGGAGTTCTTTGAGCAGAACACCCAGATCATGGATCTGCTGAACTCTGCCTACGACACCGTCAGCACCAGCATCGACACCCTGGTCAAGACCAAGCTGCTGCCCTCCATGCAGAACATCCTCAGCGGCGCAGCCATTGGTGTGCTGAACGTGGTGACGATGGCCAAGAACCTGATCATCGGCATCATCGTGGCGGTGTATATGCTGGCCAGCCGCAAGCGGTTCGTCCAGCAGGGCAAGCTGGTGCTGCACAGCATCGTCCGCCCCCGCTGGGCGCAGCTGATCGCTGAGGAAGTGAAGTACGCGGACAAAATGTTCGGCGGCTTCATCAACGGCAAGATCATGGACTCCGCCATCATTGGTGTGCTCTGCTACTTCGCCTGCATCATCTTCAAGTTCCCGAGCGCACTGCTGGTGTCGGTCATCATCGGCGTGACCAATGTTATCCCCTTCTTCGGCCCCTTCATCGGTGCCGTCCCCGCCACCCTGCTCATCCTGATCCAGAACCCCATCAAGGCGCTGTGGTTCGTGCTGTTCGTGCTGGTTTTGCAGCAGCTGGACGGTAACATCATCGGACCCAAAATTCTGGGCAACACCACCGGCCTTTCCAGCTTCTGGGTACTGTTCGCCATTCTGCTGTTTGGCGGCCTGTGGGGCTTTGTGGGTATGATCGTGGGTGTGCCGCTGTTCGCCGTTATCTACGATGTCATCAAAAAGCTGGTCATCCACGGCTTGCAGCGCCATCAGGAGCTGACCCTGCTGAACAGCTATCACGACCAGTTCGGCGACCCTGCAGACGATGCAGCGGAACAGCCCGCTGCATCGCAACCTGCTGAAAACCAGTAAACTTCCCCTGCCCCGCATCAGAGCACTTCCGATGCGGGGTATTTTTAATCATATTACAACGGGCAATGGAACATTTGCGGAGAAGCAGCATTTATAACAGAGACAAAATACTATTCAGGGGAGTTTCCAAATTCTTTAAAATTAGTAGGCGGTGTAAAAATGAGTGATAATATGAGATTCAAATTAAATGAGTATCATAAAAATATAAGTCAAAACGACCTTTTAACTGATTTAAAAAGAGTAGCAAATTTACTGAATAAAAGCTACCTTTCAAGAAGTGATTACGAAAAAAATGGTAGATACTCTGCAAATCCATATATCAGAAATTTCGGATCATGGCTTAAGGCGTGCGAGTTTGCCGGACTTAAAACGACAAGGGATCCAAAAGACCTTCAACGTATAACAGACGATGACTTATTGCATGATATGCAGTTGGTATCAGAATATTTGAATAAAAAAAGCATATCAACTAAGGAGTATACCGATTATGGTAAATATAAGGTACAAACAGTGCTAACTAGATTTAACACATGGTCTAATGCGCTTGATAAGGCTGGTCTTGAGCAAACCAGCTTCAAAATAATAAATGATATAGATTTATTTAATGAAATAGAAAGGGTCTGGGTTCTGAAAGGCAAGCAACCTACCGCAACAGATGTCAAAAATGGTATGTTTAAGTATTCACTTAATACCTATTGCAGAAGATTTGGTGGTTGGAGAAATGCATTAGAATCATTTCTCCAATACATAAATGCAGATCACTTTGAAGAAAAGACAGATGATAGATTATGTGATGATATTGTAGTTGAATGCGATAATACTTCTGTTAAAATAAAGGACTCTTGCAAAAAAGCGCATCGAACGCCCAGAAATATCAATGCAAGGTTACGCTTTAAAATCATGAAACGGGACAATTTTAAATGCTGTGCTTGTGGAGCTTCCCCTGCTAAAGATTCATCCGTAGAGCTTCATGTCGATCATGTTATTCCATGGTCGAAAGGAGGAGAGACTGTTGAAGAAAACTTACAGACACTTTGTTCAAAATGCAATTTGGGAAAAAGTGATATCATTTGAAATTTTCAAATAGGGTGATTTATAGTTTACATAGCAAGACCCCCGCCTTATGTTCCGGGAAGGGACACAGGGCGGGGGTCGTTTATTGTTTTTCTTCAGGCTTCAGTTCAGTCCAGCGGCTGAGAGGGCTTCCAATCCTTATAGTTCTCGTACCGGCTCTCGCGGATCTTATGGTGAGCCCACACTTCGTCAGCGGTGGGCTGCCAGTCGGCAGCGTAAGCCTTGCACTTCTCGCACAGGTGCTCGACGCTTTCCGGGGACTGCAGATCGGTGCTGTGGGCACCGGTCTCGTGCACCATCTTTTCCAGCAGCTCGGGGTTTTCCAGCATCGGGCAGGGACGCAGATGGTTCTTGTTGAAGGGCTGACCGTTGTGGTAAGCCATGAACAGCGGGCTATGCAGGATCTCCAGAATAGACTGGTCGTGGATATTGGCGTTGGAGTAGTGGATGAACACGCAGGGCTCGGCGTCACCGGCAGAGTTGATGTGGAAGTAGTTGCGACCACCGGCGATGCAGCCGCCCACGAACTCGCCGTCGTTCTGGAAGTCCATGGGGTAGAACGGGATATCGCACTTAGAAGAGCGCAGATAGCGGATGCGGTCGATCATGTACTTGCGCTGGGCGGGGGTGGGCATCAGCTCCGGGGCGGCATCGTTGCCCACCGGCATATAGTGGAAGTAGAAGCCGAAGTGTGCACCCTTCTCGCACAGGAACCGCATGAACGCGTCGTTGGTAACGGCCTCGATATTCTGGCGGGTGTAGCAGATGGAGGTGCCGAAGATAATGCCGTACTTCTTGAGCAGATCCATGGCGTGCATTACAGCAGCATAGTGGCCCTCGCCGCGGCGGGCGTCGTTGGTCTCCGGGGTGCCCTCGATGGACAGCATAAAGGCGATATTGCCCAGACGCCGCACCTCTTCACAGAAGGGCTCGTCGATGAGGGTGGAGTTGGTGTAGATGGCAAACTGCACATCGTTGTGCTTCTCGGCCAGCTTGAGGATATCAGCCTTGCGCACCAGCGGCTCACCACCGGTGAGCATGTACAGATAAACGCCCAGCTCCTTGCCCTCGGTAACGATCTTGTCCATATCCTCAAAGCTGAGGTTGTTCTTGTGGCCGTACTCGCCTGCCCAGCAGCCCACGCAGTGCATATTGCAGGCAGAGGTGGGGTCGAACAAAATCAGCCAGGGGATGTTGCACTGGTACTTGACGCGGTTCTCGCGGATGGTCTTGGTGCCGCGGAAGAAGGCTTCGTAGCCCAGATTCAGCGCAGTGGTGCGCGCCACATGGGGGTCGGTCTGGTCCAGCACGCAGTTGATGAGCTTCGACCACTTGCTGTCCGGGTTGGACAGCGTCTGGCGGGCGTGCTCATAGGTCTCTTCACTGAAGGCTTCGCCGTAGAACTGCTTTGCAACATCTACCAGCTGGCACATTGTTTTTTCATGGTCGTGCTCGGCGTGGGAAAGCGCCACGTCCACTATTTTACCAAGTGCAGCACGCTGCATCTTGTGGGTCAGATTCTCAAGAGATGTATTCATAACTTTTTCCTCCCGAAACAATTCCTTTGGAAATCCTTATTTTGCTTGACCACATCTTACTACTTTGCGTGTTTTTGTGCCATAAACAGAAAATACGCCGTGATGGAAAACCCATCACAGCGTATTCTTTGATAAAATTTTATTGAAGCCACTCGGATAAAAAGCGCTTCATTCCTCTATTTTCAGGCTGCCAGTGCTCAGGCGGCACAGTGCCCGGCGGAAATCTCCGTGGATCATGGTGCTCACGCGTTCCACCATCTTCTTGGGGTCGCCTTTCATATCCCGGCGGGTCCATTCCAGCGTCATGCCCACCAATGCATACTTGTAAAAATCGACGACAAACTGCTTATCTGCATCCTGTACGGTGATATCGTGGCATTCACGGTCTGCAAAGTCCTTCAGGATGGGGTCCAGCAATCTATAAAGGTACTGCTCCACCTGCTCCCTGCCCACCGAGCGGTAAACGTTGAGCACAAGGGTCTTGTTATCCTGCAGCTGGTGCAGAACGTCCAGATAGGCTTCGCCCCATGTACCAAAGCCCCGGCGGCCTTCCATCGCCTTGGCGGCATCCTCCGCTAGGATCCAGTCCACTAGATCGTAGATGTCCTTGAAATGGTAATAAAATGTCATGCGGTTTACTCCGCAGTCCTCGGTAATATCGTTGATCGTGATCTTGTTCAGGGGCTTTTCCAGCAGCAGCTTCTTCAAAGATGCCTCCAGTGCCCGTTTTGTCGTTTGTGACACAAAAACCCATCCTTTCCCGGCAGACTCCTCTGCCGTTTCCGTGAATGATACCCCATAATTTATTTTACCGCAAAATATGACCTTATTTCAAGTAAAGATTCTTACCTTTTTATGAAGTTTGTGTGTGCGCTGCCCGCCCCGAAAATGCTGCTTTTACAACATAAACGCCAAAAATAAGGCAAAAGTCTTGATTTTCTCACAGCGGT
>OIYI01000087.1_pt1 | contig 15212 bp, 9 predicted proteins | sample 1588301 | NCBI WGS metagenome assembly OIYI01 (sample SAMN03283247) | human gut metagenome | biome: human-associated habitat; material: feces | host: Homo sapiens | place: Peru | collected 2012 | reverse complement strand
GAGAGGTCCCAGTTGTTGCGGATGTTCTTCATCTTGGCACTGGTAGTGCTTACAGGCACGTTATCGGTGTTACCCTCGATGAGTACATCGTAATCCTTGTAGTCCTGGATGATCTTTGCAATCTTGCTCAAAGTTTCCTTGGCACGGCTGTTTACCTCGTAGCTACCGCTCTGATAGAGCATGTTGTCAGCCAAAGAGATGTAAACCACACCCTTCATTACCTGTACGTCAACCTCCTTCAACTCGTCCTTGCTGAGAGAGCGGGTCAAGTTGTTGGTAAGCACCATGTTGAGAGAATCGCTCTTGCTCTTCACCTCTACCAAGTGGCGGATGTACTGGTTAGACTCATTGATCTGGTCAACGAGCTTGTCGATGCTGATGTTGTTCTGACTTGCGTTGTTCAAACTCTTGTCGAGCGCATTCTGCATAGACTTATAGTCCTTCTTCATCTGAGCAAGCTGATCTTCGAGAGTTGTTACACGAGCCTGAGAAGCAGCCAACTGCTCCTTTGTATTCTGATAGTTGCTTGACAACTCCTTGTTCTCGTTCTGGCAATTCTGAAGTTCCTTCTTACTTGCACAACTTGTGGCCAACAATGCGCCAGCCATCAAAGCCATTACTAAAAATTTGTTCTGCTTCATATTTTCTGGTTTTTAATTTTTCCGATAGTTGATTTTTACTAAATTACTAAATATAATGAATCCATACACGATGAATAAAAATTCACACGCTGCTTTTCGTTTGCAAAGTTACTAATAAGACTTGAATAAACCACTTTTGTCAAACCCATTTAGATAATTTTAACCACTTTTTCTGTTTTTCTCATCTTTCTCGCTCATTTTTAACAAATTAGCGTCTTCATTCAGCAGATTTTCCTGCTCTGTGAAAGCACACAGTTTAGGCAACATACCTAAAAATATAAAAAAACAAGCGTTTTATTTTGTCCTTATTTTAATTTGTATTATCTTTGCACTCGAAAAGCGATACATAGGCCATGTATCCTTACCGAAAGAATAAATACATTAACAATATAAAAAGAGAAATAAGTATGATTCTTTTTTTCAGAACTCCATCTAAGAGTGTGATTGCGACCGAGATTGACCACAAGCCTTCTCAGGACGAAATCAATGAACTTTGTTGGCTTTATGGTGATGCGACTTTAGAGGACGCCCAGCAATTGCAGGGCTTCTATGTCGGCCCACGCCGTGAAATGATTACTCCTTGGAGTACGAATGCCGTTGAGATTACTCAGAACATGAGTCTTAACGGCATTTCGCGTATCGAGGAGTACTTCCCTGTAGATAGCGAAGACGCTGAGCACGACCCTATGCTCCAGCGTATGTACAACGGTATCGGACAGGATGTGTTCACCGTGAACCACGAGCCAGAACCTATCAAGTACGTCGATGACCTCGAAAAGTACAACGAGGAAGAGGGTCTTGCCCTCAGCGAGGACGAAATGGCTTATCTCCACAAGCTGGAGAAAGAGAACGGACGTCCTCTCACCGACAGCGAAATCTTCGGTTTCGCACAGATCAACTCAGAGCACTGCCGCCACAAGATTTTCGGCGGCCAGTTTATCATCGACGGTAAGGAGATGGAGTCTTCTCTCTTCAACATGATCAAGAAGACCACCAACGAGAATCCTAACAAGATTCTCTCTGCTTACAAGGACAACGTGGCTTTCTCTCAGGGTCCTGTTATCGAGCAGTTTGCTCCAGCCGATCAGACTACCAGCGATTTCTTCCAGGTGAAGGATATCGAGAGTGTTATCTCTCTGAAGGCTGAGACCCACAACTTCCCTACTACTGTAGAGCCTTTCAATGGTGCTGCTACCGGTACGGGTGGTGAAATCCGCGACCGTATGGGTGGTGGTGTAGGTTCATGGCCTATCGCAGGTACAGCCTGCTACATGACTGCTTATCCTCGCCTGAAGGATGACAACGGCAAGAGCGATGTTGAGCGCGACTGGGAAGACATCATGCCAGTACGTAAGTGGCTCTATCAGACTCCAGAGCAGATTCTGATCAAGGCTTCCAACGGTGCATCAGACTTCGGTAACAAGTTCGGTCAGCCTCTCATCACCGGTTCTGTGCTTACATTCGAGCACGAGGAGAACGGTGAGAAGTATGCATACGATAAGGTTATCATGCTTGCTGGTGGTGTAGGCTACGGCAAGAAGCGTGACTATAAGAAGGGTGAGCCACAGAAGGGCAACAAGGTTGTCGTAGTAGGTGGTGATAACTATCGCATCGGTCTTGGTGGTGGTTCTGTTTCTTCTGTAGATACAGGCCGTTACAGCAACGGTATCGAGTTGAACGCTGTTCAGCGTGCCAACCCTGAGATGCAGAAGCGTGCCTACAACCTGGTTCGTGCACTCGTTGAGAACGATGAGAACCCAGTAGTCAGCATCCACGACCACGGTTCAGCCGGTCACTTGAACTGTCTCTCTGAGTTGGTAGAAGAGTGCGGTGGCGAAATCGACATGTCTAAGTTGCCTATCGGCGACAAGACTTTGAGCGCCAAGGAAATCATCGCCAACGAGAGCCAGGAGCGCATGGGCTTGCTCATCGACGAGAAGTATATCAGCGAGGTTCAGAAGATTGCCGACCGTGAGCGTGCTCCAATGTACGTGGTTGGTGAGACTACTGGCGATGCTCACTTCAGCTTCAAGCAGGCTGACGGTGTGAAGCCATTCGACCTCGATGTAGCTCAGATGTTCGGTCATACTCCTAAGACTGTGATGGTGGATGAGACCGTAGAGCGCAAATATGAAGATGTAACTTATTCTGCAGATAACCTCGACGAGTACTTGCAGCGTGTTCTCCAGATGGAGGCTGTGGCTTGTAAGGACTGGTTGACCAACAAGGTTGACCGTTCCGTAACAGGTAAGATTGCCCGTCAGCAGGGTCAGGGTCAGATTCAGTTGCCACTTTCTGACTGTGGTGTCGTAGCACTCGACTACCGTGGCGAGAAGGGTATCGTAACAGCAATGGGTCATGCACCTCAGGCTGGTCTTGCCGATCCTAAGGCAGGTTCTGTACTCTCTGTAGCAGAGTCATTGACCAATATCGTATGGGCTCCATTGGCAGATGGTATGGACAGCATCAGTCTCTCTGCTAACTGGATGTGGCCTTGCCGCAGCCAGAAGGGTGAGGATGCTCGTTTGTACGAGGGTGTGAAGGCTTTGTCAGACTTCTGCTGCGCCATCCACGTAAACGTACCAACAGGTAAGGACTCTCTCTCTTTGACCCAGCAGTATCCTAACGGCGAGAAGATCATCGCTCCGGGTACCGTTATCGTCAGTGCCGGTGGTGAGGTTTCAGATATCAAGAAGGTGGTTAGCCCAGTTCTCGTCAACGACAAGAACTCTAGCCTCTACCATATCGACTTCAGCTTCGACGAGCAGCGTCTCGGTGGTTCAGCCTTCGCACAGAGCCTGGGCAAGGTGGGCAGCGATGTTCCTACCGTGAAGAACCCAGAGTACTTCGTTGACTGCTTCAACGCCGTACAGGAACTCATCAACCGTGGTTGGGTAATGGCTGGTCACGATATCAGTGCCGGTGGTTTGATTACAACTCTCCTCGAGATGACATTCGCCAACGTAGAGGGCGGTATGAAGATCAACCTCCACGACATCGCAGATGCCGACATCATCAAGACTCTCTTCGCAGAGAACCCAGGTGTTGTCATCCAGGTAAGCGATGCTCACAAGGACGAGTTGAAAGCATTCTTCGATGAGAATGGTATCGGTTATGCCAAGATTGGTTATCCAGCTCCTGAGCTCCGCAAGATTATCATCAAGAAGGAAGGCTTCGAGCACGAGTTCGATATCGATGCATTGCGTGACGACTGGTATAAGACATCTTACCTCCTCGACCGCAAGCAGAGCATGAACGGTATGGCTAAGAAGCGTTACACCAACTATAAGAAGCAGCCTATCGAGATGAACTTCGGTTATGGCTTCAAGGGAACCCTCGCTAGCTACAGCCTCGACGCTAACCGTCGCAAGCCATCTGGCATCAAGGCAGCTATCATCCGTGAGAAGGGTACCAATGGTGAGCGTGAGATGGCATACTCTATGTATCTCGCCGGCTTCGATGTAAAGGATGTGATGATGACCGACTTGATTTCTGGTCGTGAGACTCTGGAGGATGTGAACTTCATCGTATTCTGCGGTGGTTTCTCTAACTCCGACGTTCTCGGTTCTGCCAAGGGTTGGGCTGGTGCATTCCTCTACAATCCTAAGGCTAAGGAGGCACTCGATAAGTTCTATGCCCGTGAGGATACCCTTTCACTCGGTATCTGCAACGGTTGCCAGCTGATGGTTGAGTTGAACCTCATCAATCCTGAGCACAAGCATCGTTCACACCTCTGCCACAACACATCCAAGAAGTTCGAGAGTACATTCCTCGGTTTGACCATTCCTCAGAACGACAGTGTGATGTTCGGTAGCCTGAGCGGTGATAAGCTCGGTATCTGGGTAGCTCACGGCGAGGGCCGTTTCTACTTGCCAGAGCCAGAGGATCACTACAACATCATTGCGAAGTACAACTACGCTGAGTATCCAGGTAATCCTAACGGCAGTGACTACAATGTAGCAGGTATCTGCTCAGCAGATGGTCGCCACTTGGCTATGATGCCACACTTGGAGCGTGCCATCTTCCCATGGCAGAACGCCTGGTATCCAGCCGATCGCCGCAACGATGAGGTAACTCCTTGGATTGAGGCATTTGTCAATGCACGTCAGTGGATTGAAGAAAGAGCTTTGAAAAAGTAAAAAGGTAAAAAGTAAAAAGGTAAAAAATGAATAATAGCGTAAGTTATCTTACATTATTCAAAACATTTATGAAGATTGGCATAGTCACCTTTGGTGGTGGCTATGCCATGATTCCTATTATAGAATCCGAAGTCGTCGATAAGCATCATTGGATGACGAAGGAGGAATTCTTGGATGCCATCGCTACTACCCAGGTTTGTCCGGGCGCCTTGGCCATCAACATGAGTTCCCTGCTCGGATATAAGTTGGCAAAGACACCGGGAGCCATTGTCTGCACCCTCGGCGCTTCGTTGCCTTCCTTCCTTATTATATTAGCGATTGCTATGTTTTTCCATCAGTTTGAGGACAACAAGGTGATTGCGGCGATGTTTGCAGGTATCCGTCCTGCCGTCGTGGCTCTGATAGCCGTTCCTACCTTTTCATTGGCCAAGAGTGCCCACATCTCGTTCGTCAACTGCTGGGTTCCTATCTTATCTGCCCTCCTGATATGGCTGATGGGCGTCAACCCTATCTGGGTAATTATCGTAGCAGCCTTAGGTGGATACGTCTATGGACAGTTTATCCAACCGACGGAGTAATAAAAAGATCAGAATATGGAAGAGACAAAACCACATTTTGCAAGTTCTCAAAATGTTCACATAGACGAAGCTTATGTGTCATGGATCGAAGAACTGAAAGGTAGATACAAGAAAGCGCAGATAAAATCTGCGGTTAAGGTAAATTCAGAACAGTTGTTATTCAATTGGCAACTGGGACGTGACCTTGTCGTTCGTCGTGCAGAAGAGCATTGGGGAGCAGGTGTAGTAGAACAGGTTAGTCTCGACTTAAAAGCCGCATTTCCTAAGGCGAAAGGATTCAGTACCACTAATCTTTGGAATATGAAAAAATGGTATCTTTTTTATTCCACAAACAAAGCGAACGAAAAACTCCACCAACTTGGTGGAGAATTACAAAACTCTGATAATAAGCTAAATACGAAGCTGCAACAACTTGGTGCAGAAATTCAAGAAACCGAACGTTCCCCCAAACATGGGAGTTGCCTCTTATGACAAGGTACGTATCAAGAAAATACGTGAAGCTCTCCCTTCAGAAGAGGATTTAAGTCGCCAGCTTCAACTATTCGAAAATAAAAGAAAGTAAAAAACATACTAACAGATACCATGCCTATAAACAAAAATGCTTTCATAAGATACAAGATACTGGACAAATGTTTCAGTGACAAATACCATAAGTACTTCATAGAAGATCTTATGGAAAAAGTTAATGGTCAATTAGCTGATGCCGGAATAAAGTCTATATCCAAGAAACAGATATACGACGACATCAAGTTTATGAAAAGTAGCGAAGGATGGGAAGCGCCAATAAAATCCTATCAAGATGGCAAGCGCAAGTACCTTCGCTATGAGTTCGACTTTTCCATCATAGAGACTCCGATAACGGAGATGGAAGTAGAGCAACTCGAAACGCTTATCACTTCACTTTCACGCTTTCAGGGCATACCTATGTATAGTTGGATTGAAGAATTGCTTGCCAATCTTCGATACCGCTTTGGTCTAAGAGGAGCAGAGACAAACTTTATCGGATTTGAACAAAACCGAGACATGAAAGGCTTGCGATTTCTATCCACTCTTACCAACTGTGTAATCAAACGCCAACCTATCCTCATCGACTATCACCCTTTTGACAAAGAGGTCGTAAAATGGACTATTCATCCGTACTACCTCAAGCAATATAATAATAGGTGGTATCTTTTAGGATATAATTCAGAATTTGAAGATTTATCCATTGTCCCATTAGACCGAATCGAAAATATCGAATATTCCGATACAGCATTCAAAAGAAACTTGCGTTTCGATTTCGATGCTTATTTCCGTGATATCCTTGGCATATCCATAGAGAAGGACAAGAAGATAGAGCATATTCGTCTGAAATTCTCCCCACAACGCCTACCATACGTGATTTCCAAGCCGATTCACCATTCGCAAATAGTGGAGAATGAATCAGAAGGAATTATCTCACTAAATCTTATCCCTAACAAGGAATTGATTTCTGAGCTCATTTGGTTCCGTGATGATGTGGAAATACTCTCTCCAGAGTCTCTTCGAGAAGAAATTAAGGAGATAATCGCAAAAATGTATCAAAAATATTTTGGTGTGAAGAAAGACTGCACAACATCACTGTAATTTTGCAGTCGTTAAACAAAAAGCAAAAGAATATGCAGACAGTAAACAACAACTTCACAGTAGAGGCACTTGTTGCCAAGTATCGTAACTTTGTAGATGAGCATTGCCCAAAACTCGTAGAAGAATATCTTATGCCCATCAATGACGAGGCAGAAGAACAGTTGCTTATTACCCTTTACAAAAGAGTAGCAGGAAACAATGTGGATGAGCGCATTTTAGAAGCACTCTCTCAATATGAAACTGCTTTTTATGCAGATGCCCTCAACGAAGATGAGATGACATTCTTGGCTAATCACTTTTTCGAGGTCTCAGCCTTCATTTTCAACTATTTTGTTGACGAATACTATGGGATACATGGTAGCTATTTGCTCAAGAGACCAACTCAAAAGGCTTATGAGATCATTGCTTCAACAAAAATTGAAGCTGGAGCCACTATATTCATTGGCAATGCAGGTCTATGCGATATCGCCATGCACTTTCCTAACTGCACAATCAAAGGATATTCCTTTGTTAAAGAAGAGCATACCAAAGATTTGTGGGCTTTAGGACAAATCAGATTATATGCAGCAGGCATAAAATCCGAGATACTTCCTTGCTTTAAAGATACTGAGAATAAACAATATATGTCAGATGTTGACATTGCCATCATCGGAGCCTCAGATCGTTTTTCTCTTTCTTGTACTAAAGGAGAAGAAATATTTGCAAACATGAAGTCTGGCAGCAATTTTGTATTGTTTTTGAAAAAGGAAAAGGCAGCAGATAATCTTTTAACAAACTTCAGAAAGAAACTTGTAGAAAAGGGATGCATCAACTCCATTATTTCTTTCGAAGAACCAGACGCCATCCTCAACACCAACACAATCAAAAAGAATATTTGCATTCGTGCAAATAAGAACGTAAACGATGTTGTATGCATTAAAAACGATACTACAGGAGAAGAAATGAAATTAGCATCTAATATGCTTGACTCAACAATACTATGGCCAAGCTATTATTTGACTGCCAAGCCTAAAAAGGGTATTCCGCTTTCAGAAATAGTATCATACAGAGATATCTATGTAAAAAAACTCGAAGACATCCCTTTTAAGAAAACTACATTTAATGACAAAAGAGGATGCTTAGAATGGGACGAAAGAGAAAGAAATTTCCCTGTTGTTGTCCCAAAAGACATGGCCACAGAGTATCAGAAAGCTAATCTTTGTGAAGCTAATTTAAAGTTAGCAGGAGATGACATCTTTAAAGATTTTTTAGCATACCTTTGCAAGATAGTGCAGCCTTGCGTTCTACTCTATGGCAGAAAAGATAAGTTCGTTGCTGGCTATATCAAGAAATTACCATCTGAAGGTATTGTTGCTTACAACCAGCTCGCTTGTCTTATTCCGAAGAAAGGTATTGACGTGCGATATGTGGCAGCATTGTTGCTTACCCCAGAGGTAAGAAACCAAATCATGTCCATCTGTGAGGGGGAAATAGATGCACAAATCTTCCCATTGATTATGGACAAGATTATTGTTCCAAACCACTCTGATTTGGAACGAGCTACATTCTTGTCTGAAGCCAACTACAATGCTTTTGAGTCATCCCGTAAGGAGTTGGAGCAAGAGCATAAGAGCTACATAAAGGCTGTTCGTATGCGTAAGCATGCTTTAACACAGTCTGCTTCGGCCATAGAAGCTACTTTCTACGCATTGAATGCTTACAGAGAAAGACAAAACGGAACGATTTCAGACAATGAGCGTATTTCTCGCATTAAGCAAACAACCGTCAAGGATGCTTTTGAATATCTTTCAAGGGCTACTAAGGATTTGTTGGTAAAGCTGGATCATATTGCCGATGTAGAATATACCTTTGCCAAGCCTGAATGGATTAATCCTGAGGAGTTCATTGAGAACTATATCAAAAAGCATGAAAATGGCTGGGTAAACTTCAAGCCTGTTGTTTCGTGGACGAAAGGACATAACTTGGCAGACAAAGACATAAAGGACCTATCTGGAGAAATCATATTGCATAAGGGAGAGCCTATCAATTTGATAATGTTCCCTAAAGATGCACTCAAACAGATTCTTGACAATATCGTTTCAAACGCCACATCTCATGGATTTAAAGACGAATCCAGAAATGACTACCAACTACGTTTCTCATGGGAAACTGATGGCATTGATTTGAAAATATGCGTTGAGAACAATGGAGCACCCATTCCTTCCGACCGTAGTACGTCATCACTATTAGAATATGGAGTTTCCACCTCTCTGGATTCTAACGGACATCATGGTATCGGGTGTAACGAGATTGATGGAATCATGCGCAAATATGATGGAAAGGTAGAGCTCGTGTCTTCTCCAAAAGACGAGTTCAAAGTAAAGTATATACTTACTTTCAATCTTAAGAATACTCTTAAAACATTTTAGAGATGAAAGATTACGACTTAGATTTAACTCAAGTTCTTTGGGTTGAAGATGACCCTGTAGTCATTGAGCAATACCCATTGAAGGCAGATAACTTTGATTTGCAATTGGTGGCTTATCCTTGTTGGGACGATGCAAAAACAGCATTAGAGCATGATTTTGACCGTTGGTCTGCTATCATTTTGGATGCAAAATGCAAGTATCATCGTGACAGTGAGGATAACGCTGTGAGATTTCTTGGTAGAGCATTGAATGACATTGCCCTTATTTGTGAAAAGAGAGGGCGTGTCATACCGTGGTATGTCTTGACTGGTGGTGATTCTGAAGAAGTTTCTGACTCCATCAACGATGATAGACTGAAATGGGATGCGGATTGGACGAATAGTTATCACAAAGAATACTATTCTAAGAATGTTGATAATGAAATGTTGTATCAGCGTATCAAGATTCATGCAAGAAAATCCCCTCGAATCCAAATACAACAAATGTACAATGAGGTATTTGATGCAATTGAAGAATGTGGTATTGATGATATCGGTTATAATGCCCTTGAAGATTTGCTTGTCCCAATTCATTTTCCTAACACTATAGATTCAAAGGATTATAATGATAAATTTGAGAAGGCTCGTGAAGTTCTTGAGTATATTTTCCGTTCTATGGCTGTGCATGGATTACTACCAGACTGGGGTAAACAGGTAAACTTTACTTGGTCAAGTATTATCCTCAGTGGAAAGGATGCTACCAACTCAAAAGGAGAGATAACATATAAGAGTTACAAACGCATTCTTCCAGAAGCAATGACAAAGACTATAAAAGCAATTGTCAATATCATCCCTCCCTTTTGCCATTCGGAGAATAAAATCGAAACGGATATTAGCAAGAAAGAATATATGGAGAGTGTACAATCATCCACTTTCTTACTAAAAAGTTTTACTCTCCAACTATGCGATTTGATTTTATTCTATCGTAGCTACATTCGTGAGCATACTGATGAAGAAACAAATCGTTTGGAATGGGATAAAGTATAAATACCACATACTATAAATTTAAGGGCGATATGACATTTTCCATCATATCGCCCTACTTTTATTTTGTTGTGAAGAAAGGCTACACAACAACGTCGTAATTTTGCATCAGAAAACAAAAGACGACGATATGGAAAAGAACATTTCAACACTCGACCTACAGAATGCAGAACAGCAAAAAGCATTCGACCTTGTTGCAAACACCAACAATTGCCTTTTCATCACAGGAAAGGCTGGCACAGGTAAGACAACCTTTATCAAACGCATCCAGGAAGAAATCAACAAAAACTTCTTGGTATTGGCACCTACTGGCATTGCAGCTATCACAGTCGGAGGACAAACGATGCATTCCTTCTTTGGCTTTCCTATGCAAGCCATTGGACCGCATACCAACACTGTACTTTCGTATGAGAACAAATGCATTCTCGAAGAAACAGATACAATCATCGTAGACGAAGTATCTATGGTAAGGTGTGATATGGTGGATGGAATGGACCGATGTCTTCGCATGGTATTCAAGACCAACATGCCTTTTGGTGGAAAACAGGTCGTTTTTGTAGGTGACTTGTTCCAGTTACCTCCTATTATCAAGTCTAATAGCGCCGATGCAGAAATGCTCCAAGACCTTTATGGTGCTGGAACACCATTCTTTTACAAGGCTTTTGTCTTGAAAAGAATGAACCTTCCCAAGATTGAGTTTCAAAAAGTATATCGTCAAAGCGATAAAGAATTTCTTGCCGTTCTGAACAAGATGCGCACAGGTGAAGTAAACCCTGAAGATTTAGAACTACTAAATCAACATGTCGGCAAGGAGTATGAAGGGCAAGATTTCTCTGTAACCTTAACCGCATTCAACAAGATGGCTGAGAATATCAACGAGGAGAAATTAGGAGCAATCCAATCGGAAGAATTCTGCTATCAGGCAAAGATTCAAAACGAATTCAAAAAGAATGAAGCACCTGTACCAGAGAAACTCAGACTAAAAGTAGGCGCACAAGTCATATTCTGCCGCAACAACATAGGCAGTGGTTATATGAATGGAACAATCGGTAAAGTTTCAGAACTTAGCGATGATAAAATACAAGTGACTTTGGAAAGCGGCAAAATCATTGATGTCAAAGAAGTGACATGGGATAATGTCAAGAGCAAATACAATCGTCAAACCCACAAGTTAGAAACCCAAGTTATGGGAACATTCACACAATTTCCCTTGAAATTAGCTTGGGCTATAACTATCCATAGATCACAAGGAATGACTTTTGAAAGAATGCACTTTGACTTATCTCATGGCACCTTCTTGCCTGGACAAGCTTACGTTGCCATCAGTCGTTTACGTTCTTTGGAAGGATTGACACTTAGTAATCCTATCCACCCTTATCACGTCACCCAAAATCAAGAGGTAAGAGTATTTGCCAACTCTTACAATGACACAGAGATGATTGATGACGTATTAGGTGCGGAAAAGCGAATCTACCAATATCTATGCACAAAAGACTACGACATGGCTACCAAAACTTGCCTGCATTTGATGCAAGATAAGATTCGCAAGAATGACTATCGGAATGCAGCCTTGACAGCCAAAAGAATGTTTGATATCATGCTGGATGATACATGCTTATTAGGAAAGACAAAGGATGCTCAATTACTTAAGGACTGTAGTATGACTGCAAACTTTCTCAATGCAGTTCTCTGCTTGTATGGCAAACGATATGAGGAAGCCATCGGTTACACAAACATGGTACTGGGACGAAGAACCTGTCTTGAAGCGATGTTCATTAAAGGGCGTGCTCTTTATGAACTCAAAAGGTATGATGAGGCATACGATGTAACATTCCAAATTGTTAGCATTTCTCAGGAAGGTGAGGAGAAAAAAGCCATTGACAAGAAGCTACTTCTCTTTGAGGCAAGGGTCAATGAGCATATTGGCAATCCTGTAGCTCCTTTCTGCAAAGAACTGTTCTCGCTCTGTCCAGAATTTCTTACCACCTATATTATGTTGAGAAAAGAGTATCGCCATTCTCACCAAGAAATAGAGTTTGACAAGGAGGAAGAACACATCGAACTGCTCGAAGCATTTAATGACAAAAGCATTTCAAACCAAGACTTCTTGAAGCTGATTCAAGAGTGCAAGGATGAAAAGGAACTTAAAAGGCTTCGCAAGGCTATCACCACCGCAAAGAAGCCTTTTTAAGAAGTATTAGTCGTGGAAATCTCATATTTTTTAGCATATTTCCACGACTAATAAATTTATTCACCACCCAAAAACATACTCATGTAAAACGGCAAATAGATACACCCATCTTCTATTTCCAAGTTATTACCACTCATGACAATACGCCGATTGATTTTGTCAGCAAAAAGCGAATGAGCCATATCGAGAGAAGCATGTTGCTTATAATCCTTACCAGATTTCACTTCCACAATACTAATTTTATTCTTCTCTGGGAAAATAAAATCCAGCTCATGCTTACTCTTTCTGTCATAATAGTTGAGAGAAATGCCATGCTTGGCAAATTCTTCTGCTACATAATTCTCAGTCAATGCCCCTTCATTCACATCAATATCTCCAGACAAAACCTGTGCCTGAATACCATTGAGCATCATGGCACACATCAAACCAGAATCGACAAAAAACAACTTGTATAGTCTCAGATTCTCATGGATAGGAAAAGGCAATTCGAAAGCCCCGACATTAAAGGAATAATACGCCATACCTGCATCAACAAGCCATTGCGTAGGTGCTCCATACTTGCGACGAGAAGCATTTTTTTCAATAGAAGCTAATATAAAACGCTTATCTTGCTTACTCAACTGCCCTGGAATAGCATCAAACACAGACTTTACCAACAACTTGTCATTACCTGCATATTTAGAAATATCATTACGATAACCATTCAGTATGTCCTTCTGAACAGCTATCGTCTTATTGAAATCCTCATTGCTCAAATAGGTAACAACAACTTCTGGCATACCACCAACTATCAAGTATTGACGATAACGCTCCATGATTTGACCATGTAGAAATTCAGGCACCGGACGCAAATTTTGGTAGCACTCTTTCAACATTTCAATTACATCCTTGCTGATATTACATGCCCAAAGAAATTCCTCGAAGTCAAGTGGATACATATCCAATTCTCTTTCGAATCCTACAGGATAAGAAGACACATCCTTATAATTAATACCTAGCAAAGAACCAGATTCTATATAATCATATTGTCCATCCTCAACTAAAAATTTGATTGCAGTACGAGCCTTAGGACAAGCCTGTATCTCGTCAAAGAATATCAGAGTTTGCCCTGGCTCCAAAGGTCCGAATCCCATAGCTGATAAGTTTATCAGAATGGTACGTGCATCCAGATTTCCTTCGAAAGCTTGTTTTGCCATAGGCATCTGCTCAAAGTTAATCTCAACCATATTTTTATAGTGAGCCATTGCAAATTGGCGAACAATTGTAGTCTTGCCAATCTGTCGAGCACCTTTTATGAGAAGTGACTTATTAGAAGATTCTTGCTTCCACTTTACCAACTCACTGATTATCTTTCTTTTAAGCATATTCTTACAACTTTTTTCCAGGTTTTCGGATACTTATTTGCAACTTTTTTCCAGCTTTTCAGGCTTTAAGTTGCAACTTTTTTCCAGCTTTTCACGTGCAAATTTACAACTTTTTTCCAATAACAGCAAGGAAATTACACTTATTTACCAAAAAGAGCGTAAAGTTTTTTAAAATAATTTGGCGGTAATCAAGAAAATCAGTACATTTGCAATTAAAAAAAGAATAAACTATGATATTTCTTCAACTTTTCATCGTATTCTTTCAGATAGGCATCTTCGGATTCGGAGGTGGCTACTCCATGATTTCCCTGATTCAGGGACAGGTAGTTACGCAGTATCATTGGATGACGATGCAAGAGTTTACCGATGTGGTGGCTATCTCACAGATGACACCAGGACCTATCGGCATCAACTCTGCTACCTATTGCGGCTATACCGCTGTGCACAATGCAGGCATGGGCGGCATGATGGCCATACTCGGAAGTGCCGTGGCAACCTTTGCCCTGGTTCTCCCCTCTTTGATTTTGATGATTCTTATCAGCAAAATGCTGTATAAATATATGAACACATCGATGGTGCAGAGCATCTTCATCGGTTTGCGCCCATGCATCGTGGGCCTGGTAGGCGCCGCAGCACTGCTCCTGATGACTCCAGAGAATTTCTCTACTCCAGAGAATCCCTGGCATTTCTACATCTCCATCGCCCTCTTCTTTGCTACCTTTATCGGCGTGAAGGTAATGAAGATCAATCCTATCCGCATGATACTCTACTCGGCTTTCGCCGGGCTGGTATTACTATATTAAACAAAATCTTACTATGTTATTTGGCAGTAATAAATAAAAGTCGAAAATTTGAAAAGCGAAACGGAGAAAACCCTTCACCCTTCACCCTATCAACATAATCATCTGATATACAAGCGATTACAAACAAAATAGCTAAAAATCACCCTTCACCACCCTTCATCGGCCTTCACCTCAAGATGAATCGTCTATGAAGCCTAAGGCTGTCGTCTATGAAGGCAAGTTATAGTCTTAATAGACGACTGGATGGACTCATAAGAGGGGGGCAAAAACAAGAAAAAGATGAAGGGTGAAGGGTAAAATCGCAAGCGAACAGAATACCAAGCAGATTTTCTTGTTTCACCAAGTTTGTAAAGTGCCTAAGGAAGGGCACTATTGTGCTCTGGCAAGGGCAACATTGTGCTCGGGTAAGAGCACATTTGTGCCCCCGATAAGCACAAGGGGGACGCAAGTAAGACACCACC
>OIYI01000074.1_pt1 | contig 16767 bp, 11 predicted proteins | sample 1588301 | NCBI WGS metagenome assembly OIYI01 (sample SAMN03283247) | human gut metagenome | biome: human-associated habitat; material: feces | host: Homo sapiens | place: Peru | collected 2012 | reverse complement strand
AAGATGCCACCCGAACCTCATATACGAAAGCGCTCGTTTCTGGAATGGCTCAGGAGTTTGATATAGCAAAACTTTCACAATATATAATTAATAAAAAAGACATGGTATGGATACAAGACGAACCAATCCGCTCATTTGGCTACAAGGTAGGCAGATGGGCAAGTGTAGGGCTCAGCGTATTGATTGCATCGCTCTTCACGGTAGGAGCTCAACAATAAAGATTAAAAAGTAATAACTTAAAAAATATACGCTTATGAGAACATTAAAATCTATTCTGTTAGCCGGCGCTATGCTGCTGGCTACTCCAATGTTCTTCAGTTCATGTGAAGAAGATGGTTCTCTCATCAAGTTCAAGACTGAAGTGCAAGTAGTTAACGACTTCAACGATGTTGTTAAGGCTATCAACGACGGTAAGCTTTCGAGCGAGCAGGCTATTGCACAGCTTGTCACTGCCATTGACAATATCAAGGGCGACCAAAACGCAAAGCTTCAGGCCATTACCGATGCTCTTAGCAACAAGAACAACACGCTCGACACCAAGTTGAACGTGATTGCCGGTACGATGAAGTCTTTGAGCACCGAGATGCCTACAAAGATTGACGCTCTCGCCAAGGCTGTCGAAAACATGCCTGAGTACTATGAGGTTCTGAAAGCTGTCGAAACGGCTATTGTCAATATCAATCCTAATGAGCAGCTGAAGCTTCTTGAGGGAGTTCTCGACAAATACTGCAGCGATGAACTCAAATATCCTGATACTGATCCTTTGTCTTTTAAAGGAAAAATGTATTACTGCATAGCCGAAATAGAGGATACATTGCGTTATATGACGTATAAAGACGATAAGTTTAGGGCTATTCGAAAAGCTATCGAAGCACTTGCTGGCGAAAACGCCAAGTTGGATGGCATATTGGACAATATGACAAAGATAGTAGAGGCAATAATGGCTGGCAATACTACCGAAAAGGAAGGTTGGGCTGAGATTGCCAGGCAGCTTGCACTGCTTAAGGCGGCTGCTGGCATTGGCGGTTCTACTGACAAGGTAGAGTATGTTGACCTCGGTTTGCCGAGCGGCAACTTGTGGGCAACGTGCAACCTCGGTGCTTCTTCTCCGGAAGCGTATGGCGATTATTACGCTTGGGGCGAAGTGGAGCCTAAGCAAGAATACACCTATCCCAACCACAAGTGGTATAAGGAGGGTGCGCCAAGTTTGGGATTCACCAAGTATAACAATGAAGACGGCAAGCTGACGCTTGAAGACGAAGACGATGCCGTAATACAGAAGTTAGGAAACGGTTGGCGCACACCTACCTTGGCTGATTTCAGAGAATTGACCAATCAGAAATTAACCACAATCAAGAAAACAACGCTTAACGGTGTTGCGGGCCATCAGATAACGAGCAAGAAGAACGGAAAGTCTATCTTTATCCCTTGCGCCGGCTTTAAGAATAGTCAAAAGCCACAAACCAGAGCAATCTCTGATGACGAATCAGTAGCTGTATGCATGACCAATCAGCGTCGTATTGGCGATCAGGTATTCAACTGTTGGAGCTTTGCTTTCCAGGATGACCGCATTGGCCGTTATGGCAAACGCCGTTATGACGGAATGTCAATTCGCCCGGTTAAGGGTCCTGGCGTGCCGGTTCCTAACAATTGCGTTGACCTTGGATTGGCAAGCGGACTGCTGTGGGCTAAGTGCAATATGGGTACAACCGATCCTACAGAACTTGGCGATTACTATGCCTGGGGAGAGATTTCTCCCAACAAGAAGGAATATTATAGTTCGAACTACAAGCATTTTAAGGTTAAATCTAATATTGAGGTATTAAAGTACAATGAGAAAGACGGCAAGACGGTGCTTGACCTCAACGACGATGCGGCAAGAGCTAATATAGGTGCAGGCTATCGCATTCCTACAAAAGAAGACTGGGAAGAGCTGCTTGAAGATTGTAAATGGGAAGCCGTTACTACCACACTTCCAGAGATAGTGGATCCGTCGCAGACGAAAGCCATTGCACGATGGAAAGTGACAGGACCAAACGGAAACTCTATCGTTTTACCGATGACCGGTGGTTTCAGATCTGATGGATGGGGTGTCCAGCCTGACATTGACACCTACTATACTACAGCTAATCTATGTCCGGTTGAGCTACTGTCAGATAAAGATAAATACCAAAAGGCAATAGCGCTTACATGGCCTATGTTTGCTAAAGAGACATCAAGCGAAGGTATCGAGGAGCCATCGTTTAAATCAATATACCGTGATTTTGGTGTTGTGGTACGACCGGTATTCGACCTCTACTCAAATAAATAAGTATCTGCAAAAAAAGATAATGATTTAAAAAGGAATTAAGTATGAACACAATACGAACCAACAAGCTCATTACGCTATCAGGTGGCAGATGGGCAAGAATAGGGTTCAGCGTATTGCTTACATCGCTCTTCACGGTAGGCGCTCAGGCGCAGACCGTGGGCGAGGGCAAAGCTGATCTGCTGCGCAATACCAACAAGGAGCTGCGCACTAATACTTGGAGCATTTACGCTCAAGGCGGATTGTCGTGGGCAAACGGTGTGTGGTATCCCAATATCGACGCTAAGTCGAGCTACAAGCAGTCGCCTGCTGTAGGTGGTGGCATCGACTTCACCATTCGTCCGTGGGTTCGCATAGGTGCCGACTATATCTGGTCGCGCTATCGTCGCGAACAGCGTTTCGACGCTATCGACACCAAAGCCAATCTTGCCAAGACCTATGGCAACTACGTCATGAATACCCACAACGTGAAGCTCGGCGTTCAGTTCAACTTCATGGAACTTTGGCCCATGCGCAAGGCTCAGTGGTTTAATATCTGGATGGGAACCGGTATTGGCGGAACATTCGCACGCGGCAACGAGTATGGCATTTGGGTTGGAACCACCAAGACCGAGAATGGCACCACTACTCCTGTATATGGCGACATCAACATCAGCAACGATGCTACGGTCACCGTTACCGGAAACGTGCTCACAGCCAACCGCCACGAGAAGTTCAACAAGCTCTTCATCCCTGCCACGCTGCACATCGAGGCTGACGTAAGCCGCCGGTTCACATTAGGCATTAAGGGCGAATTCGACTGGCTTCTCAATCGTAAGGATGTAGCACCCAAGCATCTCATCTACGCCATGGCTACCGTTCGCTACAACTTCGTACCGAGTCGTGCAAGCAAGTTGCGCAACTATTACGACGGCGAACTGGCTGCTCTCAACGACCGTGCCAACAATCTGCGCCAGGAAGCTGAAGCCGAAAAGGCACGCGCTGATCGTGAGGCTGCTCTCCGCCAGCAGGCTGAACAGCACAACAGCGACCTCCAACGCCAGCTCGACGACTGTCAGAAGAGCAAGAAGACAGCCATTGAAGGCCCCGAACACTACGTTCAGTTTGCCCACAACAGCTCATACATGAGCCGTGAGGAAATGGACCGACTGCGTGCGTTCGCCCGCAGCGTAAAGGGTGAAAAGCTCTCTATACTTGCCGAAGCAAGCACACCAGGCACCCCAGAGTACAATCAGACCATCTCTGAGCGTCGCCTAAAGCGAGTGGTTAAGGTATTGCTGAAGGAAGGATTCGCCCCCGAAGACCTCCATCCGCAGACAGCCATAGGCTCAAAGAACGGCAAAAAGACCTTTGAGGGAAGAAGGGTAACCATAAAGGTGAAGCCCTAACCAAAGGCTCAAAAAGGGCCTTTAAGGATTAGTTAAGGGGCAAAGGAGCCCATAAAATTCACTAAAAAACATTACGATTATGAGAACATTTAGATCAATAATATTGGCTGGCGCTATGCTGCTGGCTATACCGGCGTTCTTCAGTTCATGTAAGGAGAACGCTCCCGAATTAGACTACGAGATGAAAGTCACCGTAGTCAACGACTTCACCGACGTGGTTGATGCCATCAATCAGAGCAATGTAAGCAAAGAGCAGGCTATCAAGAATATCGCTGCTGCCATCGACAATATGAAGGGCGACCAGAACGACAAGCTCCAGGCTATTATCGCAGCTCTCAACAGCACCAACACCACACTCGAAAAGCAGCTTAATGTCATTGCGGGTGCTATGCAGTCTATGAGCATCGACTTGCCGGCAAAGGTGGATATCATTAAGACGGCTGTTGAAGGCAGACCCGATTACAACGAAAAACTTGAGGCTGTCAGAGCTGCCTTTCAGAACATTAACCCTAATTCGCAACTCGAAGCTTTAAATGCCCTTCTTGATAAATATGGCGAAAACTTCACTAACAAACTCTCTTCTATCTCAGGATGGTTCATGGAAATTGGGTACGGAAATGGCAGGTTGGATCAAATTAGAAAAGCTATCGAGTCTTTAGGTGGCTACGGCGGCAAGCTTGATGCTATCAATACACAGATGACAGCCCTGCTGCAGGCTCTTGAGAACGGCAACATGAGCGATAAGGAAGCCATGGCTGAGGTTGCCAAGAAGATTAAGGAACTGGAGCTGAATGCTGGCGTAGGTGTACCTAAGGAAACTATGGAGTATGTTGACCTCGGCTTGCCAAGCAAGATAATGTGGGCAAAATGCGACCTTGGCGCATCCAGTCCTGAAAATTATGGCGACGAATACTCTTGGGGCGAGACCTGGACAAAGTGGACTACCGATTATTATTACTTCACTGACATAGTAGAGGGACAATACACGAAGTACGATAGCCGTGACAAGAGATTCTTCCTCGAGAAGGAAGATGATGTAGCCTATCTGCGACTTGGAGAAGGATGGAGATACCCGACATGGAACGAAGTGCAGGAATTGTACGATAACTGTACGGTTACGGAGTCTACACTCAACGGATGGCCGGGCGTGATGTTCGTATCTAAGATCAACAACAACTACATCTTCTTCGGATACAGGACTAAAGGTTTAGCCGGAAGCTTGCGATGGACAAGTGCTGTAGTGGAAAGCAACCCGACACTGGCTAAATGTCTGAGTTTTGAAAGAAAAACTAATAAAATCGATGTAAGTCGATACGATAACGAAAGAAAGTATCGAATTCCAATTCGTCCGGTTTACGTAAAAAGAGCACTACTCATAACTGAATAACTACATCCACTCCTCTTCCTCAAGTAGGGAGAGGAGCGATAATCGAGTAGGAGGAAAACGAAGTAGTTTTCTTCCTACTATAGACTTAAAATCAATAAATTATGAATACAAGACAAACCAAACCGCTCATTCCGCTATCAAATAGCAGATGGGCAAGAGTAGGGCTCAACGTATTTCATCATCTTGCCATCTGCAGGTTGGTATGATGGAGCAGCATTCATTGCAAGAAAACAATCGGTGCAAGTTCGGGGCGATGTACCTCCGTATCACTTCCGGCTATGCAGCGACATAAACATTCAAGTAACAAATGGCATCGGGGGCTGCCAACAAAAACCAGAAGTATTATGAAAACTATTTACTCAACTTTCTTCGAGAAAGGCCAACATTCCTTTTCTCTACAATCATTGATGCGAACCTTGTTGCTTTGCTTCTTCATCGCTGCGGCAACTAACGGACAGGCTCATGAAGTGGACAACATCGACTATGAACTCCGCACCGACGGAACGGCATGGGTGGAGAATGGCAAGAAGGCTCAGGGCGACGTTACGATTCCGTCGAAAATAGAAGTTGACGGCAAGGAATACACGGTGGTTGGGATTAATTCCAACGCCTTCTCTGTCAACGAGAGCATCACCTCCGTCACATTGCCCGACAATCTGAAGTACATTAACGACGAAGCTTTTTCATACTGCTATAATCTTGAAAACATCAACAATATCCCCAAACATATCGAGAATCTTGGTGAAAAGGGGAGGATATTCTACAGAACAAAGTTCCTGGACAACGGCATCAAGAATGAATTTTTCGTTTTCTCCGACTGGCTTATAAAATACACGCCCCAAGGCGAAACAGCCAAGGTGACAGTTCCCGAAGGCATATTCGGAATATCTGCATACGCACTGACAGATGCCGATAACACGGTAGTCTTGCCAAAGTCGTTGCGAGCAGCATCGGTATTGGCATTCAACTCCGATCTGAAGTACATTGACACTGGCGACAATCCCGTGTACGCCTACAAGGACGGCATACTCTTTCGCGAAGGTACGGTGACCTTCTACAAGAACGAACATGACGGAAATGACGAAGTATCGGTAGATGGCATGTGGGCGGATGTCATTTTCAATAATGCAGTGAAGAATGGTGTCCTTCTGATTCCTGGCAAGGTGGAAACGGCAGGCAACGTCGTTAAAACAGTTGGGGGTGTGAGAAAAGGTAAACTGCCCGGATTGACCTGCGAGAAACTCATCGTGGACGAAGGTGTGAAATATATCACCGACCATGCTTTCAGAAACTTTGAACCATTGCAATACGTTGACCTCCCTTCTACGCTTATAAACATCGGAGCCTGGGCGTTTGTTGACGCAAAAATCGAGTCGTTGGTATGCCGCATGCCACAACCCATGAATGTGCCTTATTACTTCACTTATTATATAAAGAAGTTCAATTCTAAGGTGTACGTTCCAAAAGCATTGCTCGACACCTACAAGACGACGGAGACCTATTGGAATTTAATTCCTGCCGAAAACTTCTACCAGATAGAGGGGAACGTGCCAGAATCTGGCATATTGGCATCGGTGAAGCCAATAGAGAGTGTCAGCAAAGCTACCGTGAAAGCCATCTATACGCTAAACGGCACAAAAGTGAACTCTCTGCAACACGGAATAAACATCGTGAAAATGAGCGACGGTACCGTGCGCAAGGTGATGATCAAAGCTTATAAAAATCGTTGATTATAAAAACCGAACAAAAAAGGTTTGGCACGCGGATTTCGCAGATACAACAAGGGTCTATATGCCACAATCAATAGGTGGCATATAGACCCTATAAGGAGGTTACTGTTCACGGAGCGCATGGTAATGCTGTAGTTAATCATACTTTTTGTGTGTTTTGATGGTTGATATTTCAATTCCCCAGAAGCCTCATTTCTTGCCCTTATTTTGGTCGTCATTGATGTCTGGCGCCTTACATCAATCGAGACCTGAATGTGTCGTCTATGAAGACTGACTTTCGGTACAAGAGAAGCTTTCTTTCGATTGCTGGTGCAAAGGTACAACAATTTGGAGTTGAAAACAAATTTTTGGGCTACAGATTTTTTCGGTGTGTCTGTAAGTGTCTGACTGATAGTGCTTTACAATGATATTTCGGAAATCAATTGCTGCATTTTGACTGATTTTGAAGAAAATGAAGGCTTGTGACTCAGAATTTTAGAAAAGCGGTCATAAAGGTCAATGTCATTGTTGGTCAAAATCCTTCGGGGGGATGGGTCAAAAAGCCTATAGTATAATATAAATATATATTTATATTATACTATAGAAAAAAATGACCAATACTTCTTCTAAATTGACCAACAATGACATTGACCTTTTTGACCAGAATGCTACTTGATAGGAGAATCATTTTTAATCGTTATGATTGTTTATGTTGTTGATTATCAATAAGTTATGTAATTTAAATTATTTTGTTCGCTACACATTTATAAGTGCAATAAAGATAAAATATACTAACAATCAGCATCTGTCTCTATTGTCTTCTCTATTCAATTCTGTAAAATATTCAGCCCAAAACTGCAAATGGAGGGCTTTTTCTTGTCTCTAAAATGGATGTTTTTGCCATCAAAATTGGACTTCTTATACCCCCAAAATAGCTATTTTCTGCTTTTACGTTAAAAAAAATAATAAAATTCGATATTATATAAAAGATTTATTATCTTTGCCAAAAGATATGAAATACGGAACATTTTAGATGCTGATAAACATATAGAGCGAATTAGAATTACCCCCAAGTGGCAGAGTTAAGTACTTTATTATGAGTGACTTATAAATCCTAACTCATGGAAGTAGAATCAACCATAGGCAGTAATACGTAAATTAGAGAGGGACCTATTATTGTGTATTTATACTATGATAAGAAATCCCTATTTATGGAGCGTTTTTCGGCTTATTCTTTCACTTAAGAGCTCAAAACTGCGGATTTTTTCACTAAAAAACCTTATTTTTAAGCTCAAATATATAGGTTTTCAGGAGCGAAATCGTGATGTATAGTAAAATTGTCGAACAAAATAAATATATTGAAGAAAAAGAAGTAGAAAATATCACATAATATGATATAGGCGCTCCAACTACACTTCTCAATATTCGGACCCCAGCAACTCCAGAAGATAATCAGCAAGGTACCAAGAATATTGGTACTTCAAGGATACCTTCGCCTTTCTTTTTAATAATTAAAAACTTAAAAAATGCAAAACACAAAAGAAGAAAATGAAGAAAGCTTCAATCTTCTGCTGAAAATTAACTCTGCAGAAGATCTTCTATTAACAGATGAGGATACTGGAGAACAAGTCTATGCCCCCATCAATGTGAATGATGTTGTCATTTATAAGAGAGAGACGGATCATTTATTTAATGAGATTAATCATGCTATCAGTGAAATCAAATATTATTCTGAAAAGCACATTCACATTGATTACCTCTTTTGTATATATCAGACTTTGTCTATAGAAATGGCTGATTACCTGAATTTAGTGCATACGATCCACAAGAAAATGTATATCTCTATCTATAAAAATTATAGTGAGGATATTTTATTCATTTATAGAGAGAAATTAGAATGTGTATTGGGTAAATTTGAGTATCTTGTCTGCCAGCCTATAGATACGGATCCAACCTATTTCTATCAATTCCCAAATGAGAGCGATCTCAGAGTTCTGGCAGGGAATAATGCTAAGGTTATTACCTATGATATTATACAGCCTTGTCCGAAAGAAATGGTATCATCTGGATTAAAGCTATCATTGGATAATTTGCTTACCTACATCGACCAGATAAAACATACCATATCAGCTTTATCACATTTGGAGGATTTTCGCTCGGAACATGAAAAGGCAATTATCTACCATTATATCAAGAAGCAATATGATGATAATAATCTTCCCCAACATATAGAAAGAGTTGTTAAGAGAAGAAATAAATACTTTGATGTGAGAAGATTGGATGCTAATAAGGTTAGTCTTAGCTCCAAAATGGATGAGACGGTAGATAAATACAACCAAAATCCTCTTTGCCTCATGTGGTATGAAAATTATTTCATTGATGACTCTCCTGAAGAACTGCTTGCGAGCGGGCTTTGTCAGAAACAGGCTTTACCTGATGATTTCAACAAACTATTTATGTTTCAGGGAGAATTTGAGAATCTTAGAAACGCAATTGCTAAAGCAGATGAATTTGAGAGACTTGGTGATTCCTTCTTTGCCAACTGGGTGGATCCTGTGAAGTTGGAGAATAAATTGAAGTATTGGATTAAGGGCAATATTGATACGCAACAGAAATGGTATATAGTATGGTGTATGATGCGATATACTTTCCACATCATCCGTGATGATCAGGACAAGGCAGCCTTTGCCGCCCGCATGAACCTGATGTTTCCGGATGCAGAAAAGAAATGTGTGGTGGAGTCGTTCCGCAAGCAGGAAACGCAGAAGAACCACAACCGCCATTACTGAAAGACAAGCATTACCAAAAAATAACTGCTACAATATAAAGTGGTCATTAAGGTCATGGTAATTTCTGGTCAAAATTATTCGGTGGATACACTTCCCCCGAATATCACTTTCAAAATTTTAAAATCATGGAAATAAATATTTATCGTCAACTGCCCAATAAGTTAACCCAAAACGGTTGACTTTTCATCAGCAAAACCATCCAGACAGTTCGCTGACAATTGTCAGGTGGTCAACTGTCTGTTCGTCAGAATGTTACGGTGAAAAACCAGATGGTCTGACAGTTTTTGCAATTTTCGGTTATACTGAGAATCAAGCGATATTTACAACTTTTACTCATATTTATCAACATAAATTAATTCCTCCTACGGGTATATAACAGGTATAGGTATTGCCAGTTCTTTTTCAACCCTAATCGGTCGTTAGGATAAAAACAAAGGGCTGACACCTCGTTAGTGAAGTGTCAGCCCTTATGACTGATTGGGGATATACTATGAAAGGGGGAGTTTGTTAGAGTCTGAATGTGATTGGCAGAGCGTATTGCGTTCTCACTGGTTTGCCGTTTATCTTGCCCGGAGTCCAGCTTGGTATCGCCTTCACCACTCTCAGGGCTTCGGCGTCGAGAAGCGGGTCTACACCGGATATCAATTCCACGTTGCTCACGCTGCCGTCTTTTTCTATTATGAACGACACTATCACCCTTCCCTGTATGTTGTTCTGGATTGCCACCGTGGGATACACGACGTTGTTGCCGAGATAGTTGGCTAGTGCGGTTTGTCCGCCAACGAACTCAGGCTGTTCGTCAGTGACTTTGAATACCTGACTGGTGTCCGTCGACGGGTTGCTGACGCTCGCCTGGCTGCCGTTCATTGCGGCATACTGCTTGTTCAGTTCAGCCAGCGTATAAGTCTTTGTCTCGAAACCGCTCAGTTCGTCAGCCTCATAGTACATCATGTGTTTCATGCCGTCAGACGATATGAAGAACACGTTGTTTGTAGGCACCTTGTCGTTTTCGAACACCCATTTCGTTATCTTTGAGAATTCCTCGTCCGAACAGGTCTGTAGATGGTTAGCTATCGCCTGTTCTATTCCGTTCGGGTTGTTCACGGTGATGGTTGCCTCCTGGTATTGCATGTCGTTTTCTCTTACCGTCCTCGTTTCTATGAACACAGGCTGCTGCTGCGTTCTGTCCACTTTGATTTCCATCTGCATTCCAGCCACATATAGGAAGTTGCCGGCAAATATCGGGAAGCATACGCTTGCCCAGTTGTTGTCGATGTCGCAAAACATTCCCAGGTCTTTGTAGTCGCCGCTCTGTCGTCTCATTCCTGTTGACGCCCGTCTCAGTTTTCCGCATTCTTTGGCGCTCTGGTCGTCAAGGTTGGGGTTGATAGGTATGCTGATGTTGCGGATTCTTCTGTCTGTCGTCACGTCGGCAATGTATCCCAGTGTGCCCTTTATCCATGCCGGTTTGCTGTTAGCCTTGCCAGGGCTGTCCTGAAAGTGTGTTGCCGTGACTATCACGTTATACCATCCGTTTTGAGGCTCCGTCTGCTCCGGGTTCAGGGGCAGATAGTTGTCGTTGAAAGCCTGGTATGGTTCGATGTAGGCTCCGGTGCTGGCATTGGGGCGGTATTTGGCAGCCTCGGTGTCGGCATAGAATAGCTGTGCATAGGTGTCGAAGCTTCCGCCGTCGGAATGCCATTCCATCAGCTTGCCGCTGTTCACGTTAGGCAGACGTCTGAGGTTCACCATGTCGCCGTTGACGATGAAGAACCCCTTGAAGTCGGGAACGGTTAGTGTTATGTTCTCCGATTGTGCTGATACTCCCTGCGGCGATATGAAGAGCGCTGCCAGGATGCTGAACATTAGATTTTTCATGTTTGTTTGATTTTTTATTCCCCAAATGGTCATCAGGCTTGCTTGTATTTTGGGCTGAAACGACCTAATGACCGTTTTGGGGGTATGGTTTGACTTACTTTCCCTTTGTGTCCGCAGCAGTTTAGTTCTGCGGATACCCCAGGTTCTCCTCCTTTATGTTGCGTAGCGTTTCGAGATATTTCTCCGACTCCCAGCGCGCCATTGGCAGGTCGTGCAGGAGCCAGTTGCTGCAGTCCTTCGGCGCAGCGCCCGGTATGTCCTGTTCACCTTTCCTATGCCGCATTTCTGTAGAATGATCTCTTTGTCTCCGATGCGTCCAGTTACGAAGTTTTTGTGGTGGAACCTTTCCACCGTGGTGTCGCTCAGTAGAGTCTTCAGCTGTACGAACTCCTTGTCCATGGCGACGATAATTCCTATTTTCATATTCTGTTTTCTTTTTAATCTTTTTGCAAAGGTAATGCAAATCGAGTGGAGAACGAAATGAATTCCTTCATTTCTTATCCCGAGAAGCCGCTTACCTTATTATTTAAAGGTAATCATAGCCCGTTGGCGGAATTAGATTAGTGCATATTTTTCACTGATGCGCAGGGCATTAGCCAAGGCCAACAATGCTGGTCTCTTTGGGCGCATGATGCCTTTTTCATACCGAGATATACTCTGCTTGGTGATGGCTCCGCCTGTTCGCTCTACCAGCTTATCCATGCTTAGCCCCATCATCATTCTTGCTTCATGTAATCGAATAGGAAATTGGTCTTTTGTCATTATGATCTTTTTTTGGTGACAAAAATATAAATTATTTCTTAAAAGTGACTTTTTGGTAACGTTATTTAACTAAAAATATAGATATTAGGTTCAGTTGCTATAAATCACCAAAACGTCTCTTGACGATGCATACTACGATTGGTCATTTGGTCAAAGTCTTTTCTGGTCAAAATTATTCCCTGTATTCACCATCCATGGTCACAACGAGTTTTCCACCAAAGCCTGTTCTTGTTTCGATGTGAAGAAGGAATATTCACAATATATTGAGAAAGGGGGTGGGGAATAAAATAAACAAGGCGTACATTCCCTCGTTTAGAGGAGTGTACGCCTTGTGATTATTTCACTTCCTCGCAAACCACCATTTCCGTGCTTTTATACACTATGATAATCTTGTGTAGCTGCGTGGTGGTTTGCGAGGAGGAAATTGAACAGCTGCTTTCGCGCTACTTTATTTGGTATCACGAACTTGGTCTTTCCCTGATAATTTCCTGCGATGGTAACCATGCCGAAGTAGTAGAGCAGACTCACGAAATTATCCGGGTCGCCTATCTGCTCGGCAGGAAAGCCGGTCTTGAGCTCGCCAGCCACAAAGCCGTTTTCTACCAGTTGCTGGATGATAGAGGCATCGTGGGCGAACTCCTTGTCCTTGCGGATGAGCATACGGAGCTTGTTGTAATCCAATCGGATGTTTTCCTCTATCATATTCTTAGGAAGTCTTCCTCGGTTTCTGATATAATTATCGATGAAATAGAGCACCATGTTGGAATTGTACATGGTGGTTTCGCCGTATGAATCCTTTGCAAAACAATAGTTATCGTACCATGGTTTCATCAGGTCTATCAATTCATCCACGGTGTAGTTGTGGAGATGGAGGGTTTCGGTATAGTAAGTTAGCATTTCGCGCACCTCTTCTTCCGTGAAGCCCGTCATCTCGTTGAACTCGTATGAAAGGGAATAGTTGGTGCCGATGTTGAAACCGCTGGTCAGATCGTCCATGGTAACAGGACTGACGCCCGTTACGAAAACTCGCTCTAAGGTGGAATCGGTAGCCGACTTGATGGTGTCGAAGAACTTACGGAGATAACCCATGCCATGAGTTTCTGCCTGATAATTGTTGAGACAGTCTGGTTCTGCCAGGATAGTATTCGTGAAATGATCGTACTCATCAATAAAGAGATACACTTTCTGTCCTGTCTTCTTACATTCCTTGCAAAGATAGTCCAACTGTTCTACTGCGCCATCCTTCCTGTTCATCTCTTCTTTGATATTGGCAGGCAGATATTGTGCATACACATCGCAGAAGTAGTTAAACTCTGTGTTGCAATGTGCATCGAGTCCCTTCTTGTAATTCTCAAGATTGGCATCCACCACGGCAAAATTGAGCGAGATAATCAGATAGGTATTATGCTCAGGTGTAGGATTCTCGCCGATATACAATCCTCCAAACAGTTCCTCAAACCTATCAGCCATATTGATGTCGTAATACTGTTTGAGCATGGAGAGGGTAAGGCTCTTGCCGAAACGACGAGGGCGGATATAGAAGAAATACATGTTGGATCTTTCTATTTCTTCTATAAAATCTGTCTTATCTACATAATAGCAGTCATCTCTTCTCACGGTAACGAAGTTCATGATTCCGTAAGGGATGCGCTTGCGATAAATGTATTCGCGCTTGGCATTTTTCTTCTTTGTGATATTACTATCCATGAGCGATTCTCCTTATATATTTTTATTTTGTCGCAAAGTTAGTATAAATATTTGGAATAAGCAAATCATCTCGTTGTTTTTGTGTTTTTTAAAACTGCTATCATTTATGGCTGATTTCTTTTTCTTCATCATTTTGTAACATCCGTGTCGTAAGTTAGAAATATATTCTTCGTATCTTTGCACCCGAATAAAGGCTATGGCCTCATGATGTGTGCTAATATATTAATAATGTGAATATGAAGAAGAAGACAATGGCCCTGCTGCTCTGCGCTATGATGTCTGCAGCGGTGTTTGCTCAGGATGAAAAGAAGGAGGTTGACCGTACTCCGAAGATTGGCGGTACGATACGCTCGAAGTACGAATACCAGACCGAGGAAGGGGAGGGACGCTTCGAAGTGAGAACTGCCCGTATCTATGTGACTGGTAATGTGACCAAAGAGGTGAGCTACAAGGCGGAAATCGACCTCTGCGATGAGGGCAAAATCAAGATGCTCGATGCTTATACTCGTATCAAACCATGGAGTACGCTCCAGTTTACTATCGGTCAGGAACGTGTGCCATTCACCATTGATGCTCACCGTTCTCCTCACCAGCAGTATTTCGCCAACCGTTCGTTTATCGCCAAGCAGGTGGGCAACGTGCGCGACGTGGGTGCTGAAATCGGATACACCTGGAATGTAGGTTTCCCTATCGTGGTGAATGCCGGTATCTTTAACGGTTCGGGTTTGACCAACCAGAAGGATTACTGGACCAAGGGCGTTAACTATTCTGCCAAGGCTCAGTTCCTCTTTCCGAATGTGAACCTGGTGTTGAGTACCCAGAAGATCAAGCCATCTGATGTTACGGTAACGATGTATGATGGCGGTATCACCTTCCACAAGGGTGGTTTCATTGCTGAGGCTGAGTATCTTTACAAGCATTACAGCAAGGATGCCTTCCACGATGTGCATGCTTTCGATGGATTCGTATGCTATGACATTCCGGTGGCTAATCCCAAGAGCATCATCAGGAAGGTTTCTCCTTTGGCAAGATATGATTTCATGAGCGACCACAGTGATGGTACAAGATATGGCGGTTCTGATACAGAGCTTGGTGCCTTGAAGATTAATGATTACAAGCGTCATCGTGTTACGGGCGGTGTAACCCTGAGCCTTGCCAAGCCATTCATCTCTGATATCCGTATCAACTACGAGAAATATTTCTATCGTAAAGGTGGTATAGCTAAAGTTTCAGAAAAAGATAAGATTGTTGTGGAGTTCATGACAAAGTTCTAATAATAGTTTATAGTTAAGAGTTTATAGTTTATAGCAACAGTCATCTATAAACTATAAACTCTTAACTGTAAACTCCTTACAGCATTCCCTTTGAGCTAGGAAGCTCGAAGTGGTAGATGTCTCTCTTTACCGCCATTTTCAGCGAACGGGCAAGCGCCTTGAAGATGCCTTCTATCTTGTGATGCTCGTTCTCGCCCTCAGCCTTGATGTTGAGGTTCATCTTTGCCGCATCACTCAGACTCTTGAAGAAATGCTTGAACATCTCGGTTGGCATTTCGCCCACCTTTTCTCTGTGGAATTCTGCATCCCAAATCAACCATGGACGGCCACCGAAATCCAATGCTACCTGGCATAGACAATCGTCCATCGGCAGACTGTAGCCGTATCTTTCGATGCCACGCTTGTTGCCCAGCGCCTGCAGCAGGCATTCGCCCAGGGCAATACCCGTATCCTCAATGGTATGATGCTCATCCACATAGAGGTCGCCCTTGGTATGGATGGTGAGGTCCATCATGCCGTGTTTGCCTATCTGTTCCAGCATGTGGTCGAAGAAACCAAGACCGGTAGAGATGTCGCATTTGCCTGAACCATCGAGATTTACCTTGATGTAGATATCCGTTTCCTTGGTGGTGCGCTTCACCTCTGCGATACGGTCGCCGGCAAAGAGAATCTCGGCTATCTTGTCCCAATCCATACCATCCTTTCCAAGAATCAGACTCTTGCAACCCAGGTTTTCGGCAAGCTGGGCATCGGTTTCACGGTCGCCGATTACATAACTGTTTGCCATATCGTAGGCAGGGTTATCGATGTATTCGGTCAGCATGCCCGTGCCCGGCTTTCTCATTGGCGAGTTATCCTCCGGGAAGTGGCGGTCGATGTGCTGCTTGGCGAAGTGGATGCCCTCGCTCTCCAGGGTCTGGATGATGAAGTTGTGGACTGGCCAGAAGGTATCCTCCGGGAAGGACTCGGTACCCAGTCCGTCCTGGTTGCTCACCATCACCAGCTCGTAGTCGGTGTGCTGGGCAATGAAGGCGAGGTTGCGGAACACGCCCTTGGTAAATACCAGTTTCTCGAAGCTGTCAATCTGTTCGTCTTCAGGTTCCTGAATCAACGTTCCATCGCGGTCGATGAAGAGTAATCTTGTCTGTTTCATGTCTCTTTCTATCTCTTTTATGTTAATATGATTAATACTTCTTGTTTTCCTCTTCTTCTGCAGCCATTTCTGCAGCCATCTGCTCTATGCCGGCTACGGCCATCTGCTGCTGACTCTCCTTCAGTTTTTTCTTTTCCTCATCCTGCACCTTGTAGGATGCATATTGGTAAGCCAGTGCAATGCCGAGCCAGGTGAGAGCATAGATGATGAGCAGGCTGGTGAGGGTAAAGACGAGGAAAAGGAGTGGGGTGAAATAGTCCGGTACGCCGAGCGGATCGCCCTGGAGTGCACCCAACTGTGAGTAGAGCTGGGCGATGATGAGGATGATGGTAGGCACGGCTGCGATAAAGGTGGCGATGCCTACGATCATCATGCCCAGGAAGCAGGTCATAAGGAAGCCTCCGAAGTGGCG
>OIYI01000068.1_pt1 | contig 17237 bp, 17 predicted proteins | sample 1588301 | NCBI WGS metagenome assembly OIYI01 (sample SAMN03283247) | human gut metagenome | biome: human-associated habitat; material: feces | host: Homo sapiens | place: Peru | collected 2012 | reverse complement strand
CTCTAAGAAGTGCGATAGTTCACTTTTGCTGCATTTTAGTTCTTGTATGCATCTGTCTCCACATATGGTGTTCCACGTTTAATCACGGCAAACATACGTAACACCAGCTTGAACTTGACGGCGTTGAGTACTATGCTACCGCATTTCTCCTTGCGCTTTCGCTGCCAATATTCCCTGAGGGTGGGACTGTGCGTTATGGCCGACACGGCGGATATGGACAAGTCGGCCTTGGCCTTGGAGAATCCCTTGCAGGACACGGAGGTACGCTTCCTCACGGAGGTCCCCGACTCTTTGGGGAAAGGTGCGATGCCTATGTAGCAGGCATATTTTCTGGGATTGGTTATGGCAGTGAAATTCTCCGTCAGTATGATTGTCTCAAGTGCCACGACGTGTCCTATTCCAGGTATACTGAGCAACAAGTCATAATTCTTGCGTATGCTCGCTTCCTCATCCAGGCAGCAGGCGATTTCCTCATCCACGGCTTTTATGCTCTCTTTTAGCGAGCCTAGCAATAGTCTTTTTCTTTCCATAGACGACTCTGTGTCATATGCACAAGTGTCATGAAGTTGCTGCTTGTAGAGGACAGACTGTTTGGAGTCCTGCTTTCGCTCTGCATAAAGGCGCTTCAGTTTGAAATAGATTGCTGGAGGAAGCCTTGAGGGACTGCGAAGAATTTTTTTGTGATTTTGTTCACAATAGATGGCTATGCGGAATGCATCCAACTCGTCAGACTTCACACGGTCGAGGGAACGCTGCCCTGCATCCAAGTCTGGCTCGAAACGATGCATCTTACGGGGATCAACCATACCATAGATATACTGGTGACTCTCCAGCCACATCCTGAAATCTTGGCAATAGAGTCCTGTATGTTCCATGCAAAACAATAGATTGTCAAATCTATTGGCTATCTTCGCCAACCATGAGGCGACTTCCTTAAATCCTGATGTATCGTTGCTCACTTTTATGTGGGCATTTTTCCAATCTATTGTCTCACCGTCATAGTAAGCCAGGTCGAGAGTCTTCTTCGAGACATCTACACCAATGTAAAGTTCTTTATCCATATTCTTGACATTTTTAAGTTTTATAGAAGCAAGAAAAAAGGATTTGGATGGTGAAGGACTAAATCAGCACATAGCTATTTGCTAGAGTAGTTAATAGTACACCTTAACACCAATTAACCAAATCCATGTTACTTGATTCTGGGTGCAAAGGTAAAAGATATAGTTCATGTCATCTCCCACAATACTAATCATGTCAGCCGAAAGGTCGGTATAAACATAACCGTAGTTCAGAACGTCATTCTTATAAAAATGCTGCTCTGGCATTCGGAGTATTCGTCCCACGGTCTGCGTGGTAAAGGTCATGCTCTGCAATTCTCTGAATATCAGAAGAACCGATGCACGAGGACAATCCCAGCCCAAGGCTATGGCCTGCTTGAACAGCAAGACCTCGGTAATATCATCAGGATGAGTGATATTCTGTAGATTGGGCGATTTATCCTTTGATAGCCATACAGCCAACCTGCCATTTGCCACGCTGATGTCGCAAACCTGTTCTAAGTAGGCTTGCATCTCCTCGGCGATAGTCTTGTCCTTCGACGACATAGATTCGCTGCTATCGTTAGGCAACTGAATGAGCAACAGCGGATTGATGCCATATTCCTTGTAAGCCTCAGCCAACTCTTTGCGCTTGTCAAGTGCTTTCTTCAAGAGTCGCTGGTTAACCGTCAGTTCCGACTGTTCCTTACTGCTCTTCACATTCGGATTCAGTTCTATGCCCTTCTTAATCATCTCTTCATTGATTACATCTTGGCGTTTCACAAGAACTGCATGATAGCTTTGGGTGACTGGCGTTGCTGATACACGAAGTTCTATGTGTGGCTGGATAGCTTGCAATACCATCTCGCTTTTTCTGGCATTACGTCCGGCAAACATATGTTCCTCGTCTATGATAACCACCACTGGCAGATGCTGCTCTATCTTGGTCTTCCGTATCAGTTCGTAGAGCGTGCGGTTCTGTTCATTATCACGTATCATGACGGCATTATCCTTATTGATGCTCTCCCAGTTTAAAAAGAGCACATCGCCAGGATGCAGACCATTCACATAATCACACTCATCAAACATAACAGGACGCAACGATCTTCGTTCACTAAAGAAATTGCGCATAGAGCGATAACTCTGCTGATGCAACTTGTTAGGAGCAATCCAAACCCAGGCTACACGAGAATATCGGCATTGGCCATTCATTGGGAGGTCACGAGTCAGTTCATCCAGCAAGGTACTCACCATCACCGTTTTTCCTGCTCCTGTAGGAGCCTTGAATATCAACTTTTGGCGGTCTTCAGAATCATTGAGCATGTCAATTATCTTCTGTTTCAATTCACGTACCGCCTTTTTCTGGTAATCTCGTAGTTCTATCATTTTCGTTACCTCCTTAGTCTATTATGTCATTAGTAACATTATCTTCTTTCTCCTTCAACACATAATCATAGTCATCGCTGAGAGCTTCTTTCACAACCTCCTCGTTTTGCATGGCGAGTGCCTCGTTTTGCTGAAACTCTTTCATCATAGCCTCACTATACTTTTGCTTTGGCAGAATATCCGTTCTACCTTCTAAAGCTTGCAAGAAAGCATCTGGCATGGCACACAGTTCTATAACAGGCATGACTTTATGGAATTCGTCCTCATATGCGTATGCGCCATCACTATAAACATAAACCTTCAAAGGATTCTGCCTAGTCGCAACCTCAGCTATCATCGGAATGATAATACTGACTACACGCTCGTCGAGGACAACAAGCATCTGTCCAGCCTCATCCTTAAAATAGCGCAATACGTTCTTCTTAAATTTCTTGCCTCCAAACGTTTCTTGCTCTTGATAGATATTGTTCTTGATGCAAAGGAGGTCTACGAGAGAAGCCATCAATGCTCGACGACTCTTACTGCTGCTTTGGTCACGAGGCACAAACTCCGTTTTATAATAACGAAGATTATTGTGAGTCAAGCCAGGGACTTCTTCACCCTTCTGGTTAGTATAACCTTTAATGACTCGTTTGTTTCTCTCGTAGGTTACTTTTTCGCAGATACATTTATCTACTCCCTTTTCATCCTTTTCTATTCCTTGTACAAGAATACATTTACGATGACCACCATCTTCCATATTTAGAGACATCGTAGACTCTAATGTTGTTCCTGAACCTGCAAAGAAATCAAGTACATATCCATCCTTTGGGCAAAACCACTCAACAAACAACTTTATCATCTCGACAGGTTTAGGATTCGAAAAAATGTCAGACTTTCCCAATATATCAACAAGATGAGCAGTCTGTTCGCTGCCCATTCCAAATTTAGGGAGTAATGAACATGGAGTCACAGCACCTCTCATCTTACGACATTTTACCTTACCTTTTGAATTAAAGAAAAACTCTATAACTTTCTGTCCTTTCGTATCTATTGTTTCAAAGCCGTTGACCCATGATTGCATTTGTTTTTTTTGTGTCCAACCTGCTTTCAATGTTACAGGATATTTAGTGACCCCTCCTTCTGCTTCCAATATACCATCTACGACCTCTATTTTTTCATTATCTCCATAGCATCCCTGTAAAACTGTACCATCAGGTGCTTCAAATCTAATTCCTGCAGGAAAGGAAAAAAGAGAAGCTGGATTCTTCACAGACACTTTCTTCATTGCACCTGCTTCAATTATCCCATCTGCTGTAGATAAAACCTTTGATATATTCCTTGCATTTTTAGCATATAAAAAAACATACTCATGGTATCTTTTAAATATGCCCTGTTGCTGGGAATGTTGTTTATCCCAAATTAATGTCGACAAATTATTCCAATTATCAGGATTAGAACTGTTTTCAAAAATTTCATCACACAACATTTTCAATTGTGCAAAGCTATAATCATCTATACTAATAAATAGCACACCAGTATCACTCAATAAACGTTTTGCTATTCTTAATCTACGCTTCATAAATGAAAGCCATTTAGAAAAGCGATAATCATCTTCATGAGAAATAATCTTATCATTATAAGTAAATCCATCTTTACCAGTATTATAAGGAGGATCAATATAAATCACATCTATCTTCCCTGCATAAGCATAAGTAAGAGCAGCAAGAGCATTGAGGTTATCACCTTCTATCAATATATGATTAGGCGAACCTTCTGGCGCAGAATCCAAACGCTTGGTGGTATCCTCAACAAAAACAGGAAGTTTGTCTTGCATGTCGTCCCAAGCCGCTTCTGAGCTTTCTTCCCATACAAGTCCATAATGCTTCTTCTCATTGATAACCTCCAACAAATCATGCTTTAACTCCTTATCTATCTGAAGTTCCATTATCTGTTGGCGCAAAGCACCCAAATCCATTTTCTTCGCCATAACGGTGTACTTTCCTCCCCTTTTCTGTGCTCCACCGACTCCCTTAGCAGAGAAGATTATTAGATATAGGATTGCTATTATAAAATGAAGGCGCAGGAATCTTATTACCTTTAACCTCATCCTTGCCTTTCAGGTACCTCGGAATGGACCACAGCGTCAAGGATAAGAAGCAACAGATGCCTACGCCAAGCAGGTATATATATGATAGCATAGGGCGTACCCCCTCAGACGAAGGGGCACACCTATGCCATGTGTATATACACAGTGGGTAGACGCCCACCGCAGTCTCATTCTGAACGCTTATGAAATTTCCGAGGTTTCGAAAGGTCAGAAGAAACGTCAAGCAAACGTCTTCAATTTAAAATAGGCCAAGCCATGGACTTTTACTTAGCCGGCGACTCATCGCCAGCCATCCACAGCAAGACAACTGCAAAAGTAATAAAAAGAATTGGGATTTGCAAGAAACTTTCCGATTTTCTTGCAAATCCCAATAAAAATGTTGATGTATTACTTCTTAAACAAATCAGAATGGGTTCCTGTATCAAGTAAACATAGGATTAACTCATCATTATCATACTTCCATACCAAAACCCAATCAGGAAGAATATGACAATCATTCCATCCTTCATAATTTCCATGCAAAGGATGATTCTTATACTTTGCTGGCAATGGTTCTCCTCTCAACAAAATAGACACAACTTCCTCGAATAAGGATTTGTCGTATCCTCGTTTGATACATTTCTTGTACGATTTTTTTAATCTTCCAGAAAGCTGTAACTTATACATAACTAAGCCTCCAGATAGTTCATCATATCCTCCAATGTATCGAAGTTCTTGACATTCCCCTCCTTTACATCGCGAATTGCCTTATCTAACTCTGACATTTTAGAGCTAGACTTCACTTTACTAGCAATCCATCCCATTCTTTTAGCCAATTCCTTCAAAAATTGCATATCGGAACTAGGAAGTTGCAAATTTATTGTTTGTAATGTTGCATCCATAACACTATCATTTTAATTACACCGCAAAAGTAATAAAAAGAATTGGTTTCACAAAATTTTGGGTCTTTTTTCTTGCATATTTCATTTACATTTCTTATCTTTGCCACCAAATCAATAACAATAACATTAAAAAGGAGGTTATTATGGAAGCAACAAAGAACAATACAAAGGAGGAAACCATTAGAAAGTTTAAACAGCTCCTAAAACATAAAGAGGAGATGCTCGAAAGAGCAAAACAATATGATGGCATTGACATTTATGCTAAATTTGCAAACGCATGAAATAGTTAGCCATCAAAACAACCACATGTCTCTGATGTCAATTTAACGTTATAGTTTGCATGCCTTTTAATTTTCCAGATAGTTCATCATATCCTCCAATGTATCGAAGTTCTTGACATTCACTCCTTTAAAATCTCTTCACCCAAACCTTGTGGCTTCCTCTTCCAATCGAGCGGATAGGTGATGTCGGGTCTTGGGTTATCTCCTTCAATTCGAGGGAAGCGGCGGTGCGGCTCATATCGTTGATGTAGGCATAATCACCGAGAGTGATAGCTGCGTTCTTTTCCAATACCGATAAGGCACGGGCAATGCGCTCTTCCTTGGAATAGAGTTGCTTGCGGATAACCTTCACACCACTCATCTCTCGTTCCAAATCACAGTCGGTCTCCATCTTTACAGCCTTCACAAACTCAGGAGATGAATTGAAGTTGACGTTCTTCACCCCTACCTTGCGATATTTCATCATGTCGTCATCTGTCTGCATCTCCGTAGGCTTGTCATCCTCAAAACCAAGGGACAAGGAGAAGGTGCCCAAGCCTTCGAGATTCACATTATAACCCATAGAGAGCATACGGACCAACACGTCTTCCACATCTGTCAGAACCGCTTCGATAGTGCCCTGAGAAAGGTCACGATGATAACTCTGCATCTGTTCGACGAATTCCTTTCTGGAAAGCGTGCGATAGGGCACCATCTTGGGATAAACTCTGCGCTTGCCTTCATCACGCATATCACTCATTTCCTGCAATTTGTACTTTGCCATTTCTTTTCCTTTCTTATTTAGATTGTTAGTTTTCTCACTTAATCGGTCCTTCTATCTCTGAGAGATATTATCTCTACTAAGTAACAGGATCTTCCTACTTAGGAATAAAAGTATCTCATCCTAATAGAAATCTCCGTTCAAAGACGTTGAACCGACATTCAAAGTCGTTGAACTGCCGTTCAGAGTCGTTGAACCGACATTCAACGTCTTTGAACGAAGATTTCTATTAGGCAAAGATACAACATTATCAGGAAGAAAACAATAGTTTACCCAAATATCTTCACTTATCCAGTCATTTTTCTTCATTTTTAGGGTATTTTTCCTTGCTTATCCCAAAGAATTATGCTAACTTTGTGGTCAGATTGCATTTCCGAGTTCAAGGATTGCAATCTTGAAACGGAGGAAAAACGATTGTAAACTTGAAACAAAGAAAAAAACAAAGATAACACAACCCCTATGAGTATGAAGATATTAGCAACCAGCGACTGGCACTTGGGCAACTTGTTTCACGGCAACGACCGACTGCCTGAACACAAGCACTTCCTGCAATGGCTCTTAGTGCAAATCGCTGAACAAAAGCCCGATGCACTCCTCGTCGCAGGAGACATCTTCGACAATGGAAATCCATCGGCAGCAGCACAGACCGTTTATTACGAGTTTCTTGCCGATGCCACCTATCTGTGCCCGAACATGCAGATTATCATCACCGCCGGCAACCACGATTCCGCCAGCCGACTGGAGGCTCCACGCCCACTCCTTGCCAGATACCATGTAGAAATCAGAGGAAATGTAAGGAAAATCTGGCAGCAGGGAGAAAACGAAGACGAGAATAAAACCGGCGGACATTGGCTCTATTCCTACGACGATCTCATCATCCCTGTGTCCAATGAGGAAGGAGAAGAAGTCATCATCCTCGCCGTGCCTTTCCTTCGAAGTGATGTGGTCCAGAACGCCTGTTATTCGCAAGGATTCAACGCCTTCCTGAGAGAACTGACTGCTGAAGCACGAAAGAAATACCCGGGCAGAAAGTGCATCATGATGGCCCACATGTACGCCAAGGGTTCGGATATCGCCAAAAAGGATGCGAGCGAGAAAATCATTATCGGCGGACAGGAGGAAGTGGACCTGGAAGGATGGAACGAACATCCCGACTATATGACTTGCGGACACATCCACAAACGGCAACATATCTGGAATACCGACTGGGCAAGATATACGGGAAGTATCCTCCCGATGTCGTTTGCTGAGAAAGACTACACTCACGGCATCGACCTCATCACCATAGAACACGGAGAAGAGGAGGAAGGAAAGGAAACCGGCAAGAGCAAGGAATGGAAAGTAGATTTCCTGGAATACAAGCCTCAGCACGCCCTCCGCATCCTGCCCGAAGATGAGGAAGAACTGACCTTCAAGAAATGGCAGAAGCTCATCAATTCTGAACTTTCAGAGAGAACAGACGGCGAACTGAGCGACCATTTCGACTACGTGATGCTGAAGGTGAAACAGGAGAAACTGACCAGCGATGACATCAAGGAACTGGAGAAACTCGTCAACGAAAAGGATGCCGTGCTCTGCAAAATCCAGCGCATCATCCCGCAACTGGACCTCTCCACCATCCAGGGTTCCCAGCACATCACCAGCATAGAAGACATCATCAACCGTCCTCCGCTCGATACGCTGAAGGAAGCCTTCGCCATCAGACACAACGCTCCGATGAACGAAAGACAGGAGAAAATGTTATCCGATTTATTAACGACATCATCATTATGAAATTCCTACAACTCGAAATACTCAACCTCGCTTCGCTTGACAAACAAGGTGGCGAGGTCATCAATTTTGAAGAAGGTGCCTTAGGCGAGAGCACCATCTTCAGCATCGTAGGTCCGACGGGAAGTGGCAAGTCTACCCTACTCGATGCTATCTGTCTGGCTCTCTACAACCGCGCCCCTCGATACCCCAGGAAGAAAGGAGACAAGAACCAGAGCATCGAGATTTTCGGAGCTGCCGATGCCAGCGAAAGTAACCGTCTGGCTCCTACCGACAGCCGAAACATCCTGACCCGTGGCAAGAAGGAAGGCTACAGCAAACTCACCTTCCTTGCCAACAACGGCAGCATCTACCGCGCAGAATGGCACGTCAGATTCCAGAGAGTGCGCTACGAGAACGCCAAGACTGCGCTTTATAAAATCACGAGAAACGGAGAAGAGATAACAGAGGAAACTGCCGACTGGAACGAGCTGCCGAACATCATCGGACTCGACTACGACCAGTTTCTCCGTACCGTGCTCATCGCCCAAGGCTCGTTTGCCAACTTCCTGACGGCAAAGGAAAACGAGCGGTACGAACTCCTGGAAAAACTCATCGGATGCGAGGAAACTTATACGAACATCGCTACTGAAATCAAGAAGGCGAAAGACCAGGCGACGGATGCCTACAACCAGATGGCAGCATCGGTGGAAGCCGTTAAACAGAACCTGCTGAACGATGAAGAACTTGCCCATCTGAAGGAGGAAATCGCCCGGTTGGAAAAGGCTGAGAAGGAACTCGACAGCCAGTTGCAAGCCATATCGAAAGACCTGCAATGGTTTGAGGAAAACGATAAGCAAATAAATCAAATCACTATCTGCCAGACAGATATGGAGCAAGCCATAAATGCCATCAAAGAGATGCAAGCCCAGATTCTCCGTCTGCAGTTGCACGATGAAGTACAGCCTGCCGTCAACCTGCTGCAGGAAATAGAGCGACAGACGCAAAGCATCCACGAACAGGAAGAAAACATCCTGAAAGCGGAAGGAAACATCAAAAGTCAAGAGTCTGCCATCAGCGAAAGCGAGAAAACTCTCGCCAGTCTGAAGGAAGCAGTAAGCAAGGCACAGGAACAGCTGGAAAAGGCGCTGCCGGTCATCGCTGAAGCAAGGGCGCTGAAAACAAAAATGGAAGCGGCAATGCCGAATCTGAAAGAAAAGAAAGAGGCATTGGAGTTGGCTCAGAAAGAGAATCTAACTGCCCAGAAAGACGTGGAGGAAAACGCCCGAAACATCCAAAAATGGGAAGCTGAAACGGAGAAAGCGAACCTTGCCCTCAAAACGACAAAGGAAGAGATTGCCAAGCAGAAACAGGTTCTGCACGAAGCGACGCAAGCCGCAGAACAGGCTTGGGAGACGGAAAGAAATAAGACTGCCGGACAGAACATAGAGGAACTGCAGAACAGCAAGACTGTAGCCGACAGGAAACTGCAAGATGTCCAGCAAGCCATCAAGGTTGTGGCTCATCTCGATGCTGCCACAACAGAAAAGCAGAAGAATGAGGAGCGCATCCTGGTCTTGGGCAAGAGAAACGCAGAGATAGATGAAGCCCTGGGCAAGTTGACCATCGAGGCGCTGACCCAAGAGACCCTGACGCTGAGAAATGCCTATACCCTCATGGTGAGTGAGAAATGGGAGATTCATCGTGCCAACCTGACCGAAGGCAAGCCTTGTCCGCTCTGCGGCAGCACGACCCATCCTTATCATACCGACAACAGACAGTTTGAGGAAGCCACCACAGAACTCTCGCGACTTCTGAAAGTCAAGGAAGATCTGCTGAAACAGCAGCAGAAACAGGAGAAGGATCTTTCCGGCGAAAGAAAACAGAACGACGGCGAAGTACAGACGCTCCAGAAACAACAGGAAAAGCTGTCGGGAGAAATAGCAACTTACGAAGAGGAATGGAAGGCGCTCATCGCCCAGTATCCAAAGATTCCGAAGGCAGAGGCAGAACTGAAATCGCTCTTGCCTATCTATGAAAACAAGGCGAAAGATGCGAGCAGCAAACTGAGCCTGTTTAACAAGATTCAGAAAGAGATAGAACGGCTGACCCAACTCAAGGATAAGGCTGTAAAGGATGAAGCTGCGTATGAAAGCAAGGCTTCTACTATACAGAATAAAGCCCAAGAAAACACTTCAACCTGCGCCACAAAACTAGCTGAGCAAAAAGCACTTACCACCAACCTCATCTCACAGCAAAAGAGTAAGGAGGAGGCTTACGTGAAAGCCCTTCAGACATGGAATAGCGCCAAGAAGGAAATGGAGGAATGGCAGGAGAAATATAAGCAGATTCTGAATGGAGAAGAGCCTGATGCGGCTGAACAAAGACTGACAGCAGCTAAGGATGAGGCTAAGAAAGCAGCAGACAACCAGAACGAGAACATCAACAAACTGAAGGCGGAACTCGCCAACAGTAAAGGTTCGCATCAAACCATGCTGTCTCAGAACAAGACGATGAAAGAGAATCTGCAAGAGAAGGAAAAGGAACTCGACCTTTGGATTGAGGAATATAACAAGCAGCTTGAAGAAAAGAGCATCGAAGGAAAAGACTCCGAAGAGGAAGGCATCGAGGAAAGAAGTATCGAACCAAGCCTTATCGAACGAAATACCATCCGGGAGATGCTTCACTCTGCCGAAGACTGGAATGCCATCCGTCGGGAAAAGGACGAAAAGGAGAAAGCCGTGGCTTCAACTACCGCCCTTTACCAGAGCGCAGAAAAGGCGCATCAGCAGCACTTGGAACATCAGCCTGCCCAAACCCGTGATGCTCTCCTAGCCATTCAGCAGGAGTATCAGGAAAGAAGCCAGCGCAACGAACTGATTGCTGCCAACGCCAGGATGCAGAACCATCAGGAAGCCGTGAAGCAGTTGGGTGACAAGGCTGAGGCTCTGCAACTCGTAACGCAGGAAAAGGACGACTGGACAGCCATTACGGATGCCATCGGAGCAGACGGCAAGACGCTGCGCAAGATAGCCCAATGCTATACGCTCAGTTTCCTGATAGCGCACGCCAACCAGGAAATCAGAAAGTTCAACAGCCGTTACGAACTGCAGCAGGTAAAGCATTCCTTGGGCATCCGAGTCATCGACCACGACCGTGCCGACGATATCCGAGACACCACCTCCCTATCAGGTGGCGAAACTTTCATCGTAAGTCTCGGTCTCGCCCTGGGTCTGTCAGCATTATCCTCCCGCAACATCTCCTTCGAGAATCTGTTCATCGACGAAGGCTTTGGAACCCTCGACCCCGATACCTTAGCCACCGTCATCGACTCCCTCGCCATGCTGCAAAGTTCGCAAGGCAAGAAGGTGGGCGTCATCAGTCATACCGACACGATGAGCGAGCGCATCACCACCCAGATAAGGATTATCAAGAATGGCAACTCCGGCAGCAGCCATATCGAAATCTATCCGTAACCCATCGCAATTACACCTTAAATTATATAGTAATAAAACAAAAGAAAGGGTGTGCCATAAGTCCATGACACACCCTTTCTTTTGTTTCCATTGAATATTAAACCCTATTTCCCTCTTTAGGGAAAACCACGGTAGGCTTGAAGGTCTTAGCCTCCTCAAAGTCCATCAGGGCATAAGCGATGATGATAACGGTATCTCCCACCTGCACCTTGCGGGCTGCAGCACCGTTCAGGCAGATACAACCGCTGCCACGCTCACCCTTGATAATATAGGTCTCCAAGCGCTCACCATTGTTGTTGTCTACAATCTGAACCTTCTCGCCTGCAATCAGATTAGCAGCGTCCATCAAGTCCTCATCGATGGTGATGCTACCCATATAATTCAGGTTAGCCTCAGTTACGGTCACACAATGGAGCTTACTCTTCAATACTTCTATCTGCATTGTTCTGTTATTACTTGATCTGTTACGGATTAAACTTAATAAAGAATATCTATAGAGGAATTTATCCTTTATACTTGATATGGTCGATGAGACGGATAGGAGTCTTACCGCAATAAACGGTGATGCAACCTACCACGTATGCACTATCCTCCCATGAAGACACATCCTGCAGGCTGTCGCCATCCACAATCTGGAAATACTCTACCTCCAGACCCTCTACAGCATTGATGTCGGCAACCACCTTATCATGAGTTTCCTGTACGGTATGAGTCTTGGCATACTCCACACTCTCCTTCAGGGCCTTATAGATGTTTGGCGCAATGGCACGCTCATCAGGAGCCAGCAAAGTATTACGGCTGCTCTTAGCCAAACCATCCTCATCACGGATGATAGGACACTCAACAATCTGCACATCGCTGTTGATGTACTTCACGAGCTGCTTGATGACAGCAATCTGCTGCCAATCCTTCTCACCGAAATAAGCACGGGTTGGTCGAACGATATAGAAAAGACGGCTCACTACCTGACATACACCATTGAAATGACCCGGGCGCTTGGCACCCTCCATCACGGTAGAAACAGGTGGAAACTCAAAGTGGCGTGTATCTGGTGTAGGATACATCTCCTTCACCGATGGTGCAAACACATAGTCAGCACCACAAGCCTCCAAGAGCTTGCAGTCAGCATCGAGGGTACGAGGATAGCGATCCAAGTCACCCTGATCATTAAACTGTGTAGGATTCAGGAACACAGAAACTACAGTCACGCCATTTTCCTTTACACTGCGCTTAACAAGAGAGGCGTGACCCTCATGCAGCGCACCCATAGTTGGCACAAGGCCGATTTCCTTTCCCTCCTTACGACACATGAAGAGTTCGTTCTGGAGGTCAACAATCTTATTGAATACTTTCATCGTCATAATCTGTTTTCGGGTGCAAAATAACAACTTTTTTCTCAAATGAGAAAGAAAAAACCTAAAAATATGCGAATTATTGCCGAAAATAATGAATTTCGGAGAAAAAATGCCCCTATTTGAAGTTTTTTTTGTACCTTTGCACGTAATTCGTAAGAATAAAATTTAAATTTTATGGCAAAAAAAGTATTATTTATCAATCAGGAGATCGACCCATACGTAGCCGAGTCTCACATGTCAATCATGGGACGCGAACTGCCTCAGAAGATGCAGGAAGCAGGTTTTGAGATCCGCACCTTCATGCCTAAGTGGGGTACCATCAACGAGCGTCGCGGACAATTGCACGAGGTCATTCGCCTGTCTGGTATGAACCTTATCATCGATGATACAGACCATCCGCTGATCATCAAGGTTGCATCTATACCAACAACACGACAGCAGATTTATTTCATCGATAATGACGACTATTTCAAGAGCCGCCAGATGGGCACCGATGAAAACGGAAAGGAATATGCCGACAACGGAGAAAGAGCTATCTTCTTTGCACGTGGTGTATTGGAGACCGTGAAGAAGCTCCGCTGGCAGCCTGACGTAATCGTCTGCCAGGGTTGGGCTAGCGCAGTAGTACCATTCTATGTAAAGACAGCCTACAGCGAAGAGCCTTCATTTGCAGAATCAAAGGTGATTACCGCTCTCTATACCAACGAACTCAAGGGTGAACTGGGTACCAACTTCAAACGTTGCGTTGCCTTCCGCGATGCCAAGTCTGAACTGCTCGACGGCTATCAGGACGACTTTAACTTCATTGAGCTCGGCAAACTCGCCATCGACTATAGCGACGGTGTGGTAGAAGGTGAAGAAGAAGCTAACCAGATTCTCTTTGATTATGCGAAGGAGAAGAACAAGCCTGTACTGGCTTATCCGGGAGAAGATATCCAGGAGCCATACGCAGACTTCATCAACAAGGTTTGTCCTGACGCAGAATAAAATTCCGACAACAGAGACACATACATACAAGGATAATGAAAATTTTAAGACTCTTAACAGTATTAGTAATAGCAGCGCTCACTTTCGCTGCATGTGATGACACCACCGAGGGAATCGGTGGTAGCATCACTAATAAGATAGACAACATTAACATTTCTGACTCAGCGTTCAATGTTACCACAAAGTCTATAGTAGCAGATTCCGTATTGAGCCGCAACAACACGGGGCTCATCGGAAAGATGAAAGACCCGGAAACCGGCAACTATGTAAAGGGCGACTACATGACCCAGTTGAGCGTATTGCCTACTTTCTCTGTAGATACACTCGATTACATCAAGCAGGCAAACAAAGGTTCTATCGAAGCAGACTCATGCTACCTCCTGGTTTCTTACAACGCCAGCTACGGTGATACCATCGCCCCTATGAAGGTGACAGCCTATGAGATGACCGAGCCGATGAAAGAGGATCAGGAATATTACTCTAATTATGATGCCTTCAAGAACGGCTGGGTAAACGAAAACAACCAGCATTGGAGCAGCAATTACAACTTGAGCAATACATCAGATGTCAAGAACTTCAAGATTTACTTGAATAAGCCATATACCACCAAAGATGGTAAGACATACAAGAACTATGGCTCTTACATCATGCAAACATACGCAGAACATCCTGAGTACTTCAAGACCAACTACAAGTTCCTGCACAATGTCTGCCCTGGCTTCTATATCAAGAACGTAGGCGGTACGGGTAACATGGCTAAGATCTGGAATACAGAGCTTATCTTCTACTGGACCCGCAAAAAGACCATCAAGGCAAAGGACGGCGTTACAGACAGTACAGCTGTAAGCATCGGATACAACCGTTTCGATGGTACAGAAGAGGTATTGCAGCTCAACAAGATTGAGAACGATACCAAGAACATGGAGCAGTTGGCTAATCAGGAGAACTGTACTTATCTCAAGTCACCGGCAGGTATCTTCACCGAGGTTACCCTCCCTATCGAAGATATCATGAAAGGTCATGAGAAGGATACGCTCAACACTGCTACCATCTCCTTCCCACGACTCAACAATGAAAACGAAGACAACCCATACAACTTTGCTACACCAAGCACCATCCTGATGGTTCAGAAAGACAGTTTGCAGTCGTTCTTCGAAAAGAGCAAGTTGGCAGATAGCCGTACTTCTTATACGGCAAGCTACAGCAGTACCGGCACCTACAAGAATGCCTATACATTCCAGAATATCGCCAACCTGGTTTCTGCCATGTATAAGAACAAGGGCAAGGGGGAAAACTGGAATAAAGTAGTACTGGTTCCTGTAAACGTCATCACAACCACACAGGGCTATACTACCGTCATCTCCAAGATTAATCACGATATGTCACTCGCTTCTACCCGACTGAAAAGAGGTGTAATAACCACCGACAGCAACGGCAAGGAGACAAGTCCTATACAGATAAAGGTGATTTACAGTAAGTTTAAAGAAGAATAAGCATTCATAACGCAAAGTAAAAAAGGAAACGAAACATGGCAGATAATTTTTTGGAGCGTCATCGCGAAGAATACGAAATACGCAAGGCTGCATGGCTCAAGAAGAAAAAGCTATTCATGAAGTCAGGCAAGAAACAGAAGCCCCAGACACAGATGCCACGTCCTGAAGACGAAGCGTTATAAACACGACAATATTCAGAATCCTGAGAAAGAGGGTGTATCATAAAACATTTGATTGTTTATGATACACCCTCTTAACTATGCCGGTTAATCCTTAAAAACTGCCGCATAAGTACAATAAAAGCCATTTAATACAAAATAAGACAAAATTAATTTGGAGTTTACCCATTTTTTTTATATCTTTGCATTGTGAACTTAAAAGTATTTAATATTAAACAGACAAAAAGCAATAAAATAAAAATAATCAAGATATTAGTAGAGATACTGGTCTATGGGTTTAACTTTTCTAAGAACTTGCATTTAAGGATACAAGATATTTGCAGGATACAAGTTACTTGCAATATATGAGATACTTGGTTTATGTTTATAGATAATGGAGAAATTACTCTCATAAAGAATTTGTTTTTAAGTTTAAACAAAAATGCTAAAGTTAGATGTTAGTAATATAAGTCCCCGTAGTGACCGTGAGGCTACTGCGGGGACGCTTTTTCAATTTATAGTATATAGAAACAAAAAGGGCAAGACCAGAGATGGTCTTGCCCAATCTATTTTTATAACTCTTTATCTATATTATAAGATTCTACCTGTAAGAGAGAACTTCAAAACAGGATAAACCTTCAAGTCTTTTACGAACTTAGAGAGATCATCCTCGCCAGCATCTTCCAATGCCTTATTGATATCTATCTCGTTACCATTCTGGTAAACCTTGAGCTTGCCCATGAACTGGCAACCCAACTCAAAGCGGCAACCGATACGGTTCTTAGGAACCAGACGACCGAAACCTAAACCGAGGTATGGACGAACTTTCTTGCAACGGATATCGCCCTGAACATTGTAGTTCTCATCGAACTGCAAGTTGTAACCAGCCAAGTTAGCAGATACAGCCTGACGGAACTGATCCTTCAATTCCTGAGAAGGCAAGCTCTGAGAGAACTCACGCAACTTGTCGCAAGAACCATTTACCTCAGCTATCTTCTCACCACCGATTGACAAACCAGCTGCGATAAAGAACTTGGTGCCACCACCGAAAGGATACAGATTAGCCTTTACATTAAAGGTGGTACGGTCGAATGAACCTTCTGCATGAATGGTTGCCGCATGTGGGTACTGAACATTAGGAACTTGAGGCAAAGAACTGGTATTAACGTCTACATCCAAATCACCAGACAGTTTGAAAGATGGCATGACATTCACACCAGCTTCAAGCTCAAAGAAACCAGTAACAGGAGCAGCCAAACCAACACTAATACCCTCAGTACCTGCACCTACATTAATACCTACATGGTTCAAGAAACCACGCTTGTACTCTTTCTGCGCCATTACACTTCCTACACTAGTAAGCAGAATTACTGCCACCATCATTAATTTTTTCATAATCGTTCTGTTTATTAGTCCTTATATCAAATTATTTTTTCATATCGTTCTTAAAAACAAGTGCAAAAGTAAACAAAAGTTATAAGAAAAACGAATAACAGGGGTAAAAATTAAGGCTCTTTAATACTTTCACGTACTAAAGAGCCCAATATCTTGTTAAAAACCTAAAATTACAGACAAAAGACATACC
>OIYI01000054.1_pt1 | contig 18301 bp, 20 predicted proteins | sample 1588301 | NCBI WGS metagenome assembly OIYI01 (sample SAMN03283247) | human gut metagenome | biome: human-associated habitat; material: feces | host: Homo sapiens | place: Peru | collected 2012 | reverse complement strand
AAGCCATATCTAACTATTGAAGACAACCTAGAAGGTGAGGTTGGATATAACAAGAACGCTGATTACAACTATACAGCATGGATCATCTTAAGTGGACTTCTAAAGTGCGCTAATCAGTCTTTAGTTGAATGTGAAGGCTTTTATGTTAATCGTATTCAAATTATTAAATTAGCATCTACTCTGCTTCAGATGCCTGAAGCTGTGATAAATGATGCTATGAATTACCTCTTCAAGATAGGAGCTGTCTTTACTAAAGAATCATTAGTTGATCCTTCAAAAGAGTTTTCACTATATGACATTGTAAAAACTGAAACAGCTCCTTTTGAGTACTTATACATCAATGAATCAATCGTTAGCAGCTATATGAATTGGTTCCCTAACTTTGAAATTCTTCATTATTCATTTGAAGTATCAAGAACATCTTCAGTGTTTTCAGGCAAATATAGATAGACAACTTAAGGAGAATAAAAAATGAGTATGACTCCAGACCATTTAGCTAATTTAAAAAAGAGTATCGAGAATTTTAAAGGAAAAGGTGACTATGCAAAGCTCACTTCAAAATCAGGTTCATTCTATGATTTTGATGTAGATATTATCTCCCCTGATCCTAATCAGCCACGTAAAAACTTTGATGAAACAGCTCTTCAGGAATTAGCTGATGATCTTAAAAAGAATGGCCTGATTCAGCCTATTGTAGTTCGTGATGATCCTGACAATGTTGGAAAGTTCATCGTTGTTGCTGGTGAACGCAGATTAAAAGCTGCTAAGTTAGCAGGCTTCAAGAAAATCCGCTCAATCCTATCAACCTATGAAAGTTCTCAGTTAGGTTATGTTCAGATTGCCGAAAATGCAAAAAGAGACAATTTGAAATTCTATGAAATGGCTGAGTTCATTGTCTCAAGAGCTAATGCTGGTGAGAAACAAGCTGACATTGCTGAAAAGTTAGGCTTATCCAAAACACGAATAAGTGAATATATGAGTTGGCGAGATGCGCCTTCTTTTTTCAAAGAGTCTAAAGAAAAGTTTCCGTCAATGAGAGCTTTTTATGATCTTGTAAAGTTATATGCTGAATATCCTAGCGAAGTTACAGAATTTATTAACAAGGCTGAATCTATTTCTAAAGTAGATATAACAACATTAAAGAAAAAACTTACTGAACCTGCTTCAGAAAAGTCTGAAACTAATACTTCAGAAAATGATAATTCCGAAATTCAAAATCCTTCATTTGAAATTACTTCTGATGATTCTGAAGAAGAGCCAACGTCAATAGAAACAGACAGCACAGAAGATCCTTTTGTTGAACCTGCTAATGCCAGTGATTATGAGTCTGAAGGTACTTTAGATGAAAGTGCTGAAGATGTTGCTGATGATTTCTCTTCAGACGACTCTGCAGAATCTGCTGAGATTTCAAATTCAGCTCCTACCTTCCAAGATGAAGCTTTCTCTGGAGTTGATACTTCAATAAATGAAAGTGAATCTGAATCATTAGCTGATACAGACTTTGACTCTGAAACAAAATCTAAAAAGCTGAAACATCCAGTATTTGTGGGCACAGTTGATGGCCGTGAAGCTGAAATAGTGATGGAAATGCCAACTACAGACGGCATGGTAAAGGTCAAATATGAAGACGGCTCTTTAGATGAGGTGTTGTGTGAGAATTTCATTTTAAATCGTATCTACGAATCCTAAAAAAGTTCGTTCGAACGAACTTTTAGAGGGGAATTTTGTTGTTTTTTGATGAGGGCAGGATAGGCAAAAAGGATCAAAATGCAGTGCATTTGTGATCCTCCTCTTTTGCCACCTGCCCTGTCTGGGGGACTCCCTGAGAGCGACAAAATTTGAAAATTTTGCGAAACACCTGAGCAAGTCAGGTCGCACTAAAGTGCGGTTTAAATGAAGGAAAACAACAAAATGAACATTGAACTAACCGAATACACAATCAAAGATCTGCTAGCTATGGTCGGCTCAGATGTAACTTACATCGTCATAATTTGGGACAACACACCTATAAAGAGCTATAGAAGAGAATCATCTAAAGAGAGCTTTGACCTCCCTGAGTCTCGTTTGAAGTCCAGATTTTTGAATTTCTTTTTGTCTGACAACGGCAAGACTTTAACTATTGAGCTGTAGCTATGACAGTTGAGAAAAAAAGAAGACAGCTCACGGTTAATTTAGGTGAGTTTCATGATGCCTTTTTAGAACTTGCTGCTAAGTATGCTGTAAAGCCAGCAACTTTAGCTGCAGCAATTTTAAAGCAGGCTGTCAGTGATGAAATTCAAAAAGGTGATAAGAAAATTGCTCTTTTGATTACTCCTAATAACTCTAAAGCTGTTCACCAGCATTTAAGACTCAGAGAAGATGAGCTTAAAGTTTTAGATGAGTATTCAGCCATCATGGGACAAACAAGACATCAGGCTCTTGTAGGACTTGTAAGAGCAATTACTGTTAATGAGCCTCAATTCACTATAGGTGAAATTGAATCATTAGAAAAGTCAAATTATGAGTTGCATAAAATCGGTGTGAACTTAAATCAGATTGCACACAAGACTAATATGCTGGATCTTGAGAAGTTCAAAAATACTCAGGCAGAAATCATTATGCAGCTTATAAACAGCCTTATAGATCGTACTGACGGATGTCACAACATGATTGTTAAGCACATTGATGCTGTATGGAAACTTATCAATTCAGCTAGATTTAGAACGAAATTGAAGCAGAAACTAAGACATTAGATTTTGCTGCAGCAAGAATAGGTTGTTAAAAAATGCCACTATCAACAAGAACAAATATTAAGATTGAAGATCTTCTAAAATGGCATAAAGGGCGTGGAAGCCCTAAAATTCATCATACAGAGCAAAATGGAGGCAGTGGCTACCATTACTCATCTGCAGGATCAAAACTCTTTCCTACAGCTTCCTATGGCTCTCATAGAGCATCTTCAGAATTAAGTCCAAGTGATAAAGCTTCTGGCATTGTAAATCACCTGCCAGAATCAATGGTTAAGATTGATAAGGCCAGCAAGGGTATCAAATGTCAAAAGCACATGATGGCTGCAGCAGACTACATCTCAAGACATGGAAAAATTGAGCTTGAAGATGAAAATGGAAATCTTTTAACTCATGATGAGTTAGAGTCAAGAATTTCAGACTGGTGCAAGTCTCAGAATACTCCTTACGATGAAGATGGTAGAAAACGCTCTGCAGATGCCAGACGACTTATCATCTCATGCCCAAAAGGAAGTGATCCTGCTGCTGTTCGTGCTGCAGTAAAAGAATTAGCTCAAGAGTGTCTTGCTTCAGAAGATTTTAGCTATTTGTTCGGTATTCACTATAAATCAGATGAAATGCCAAACGAGCCTGATCATCCTCATGTGCACCTTCTTATTAAAGCTTTAAACTCAAAAGGAAAACGCTTAAATCTGAGAAAACAAGATTTAAGATTCCTAAGAGAACGCTTTGCAGTGATCGCAAAAAAGTATGGTATTGATATGAATGCTACTACCAGGGCTCAAAGAGGGCATACGCAAAAAGCGAAAACTCAAGAGCGTATTCATCAAGAAGAAAGAGAATGGAATAAACACATTTCACCATCTCATCCTTATGATCTTGAAAGAATGAAGCAGATTGATGATGCTTTAACTTCTGGTAAAGACCTTCCTGAGAGTGCTGCTAAACAAAAAGCAGTGAAGACAAGAGAGAAAATCATTAAGAATGCGGCTTTGTATATCAAAGAACTTAGAGCTTCAGGCAATGCTCAAAATATAAAGTTAGCTGCAGATCTAGAACGATACATAAACAATATGCCTCCAGTAGAGACATCTCAAGAAGAGCTTCTAAGAAAGCTTAGAGAGTTTAATAAAAAGCAGAAAGAAAAAGGCTATGACATTAAAGATAAGATTAGACAGCGTAAGTCTCATCAATCAAAGCAGTCTCAGGCTCAGAAATGGGCTATCAATCGTAAGAAGAATGCCCAACATGATCATATTTAAGATAATAATAGTCAGTGGAGAAAACTTTTGGGTAAAAATAAATTATAATCAGCTTGTAAGAGAATAATTTTTTTTTGAGAGTCACTTTATGAATAAGGCATCCGTTTTTGTTGCAGATAAAAAAACTCCAACTCCTGGAGAGATTTTTTACGAAAATCTGTGTAATCCTAAAGTTGTTAGAGAAAATCTAAAAAAAGCCATTGAAGCAAGTTGGGCTGCTGGAGTCCCAGTTCTTCAACAGGATGAGTCTGGAAGATATGAACTTTATCCAAACGGTAAAAAAATATATATAAAGGTTAATTGATGTCTATCTTTCTAGATCTCTGGACTTTTTTTTATTTATAAAGTTTGCTCTATTTTGAGCAACTTGTTTTTCATTTCTACAAATTTCATTTACTGCTTTTTGTAGTCTCTTTTGAATAGTTTCTTCGCAAGGAAAGATCCTATATTTTTCATTTTCTTTTGTTAAAGCTATTTTGTATCCAACTGTGTTGTCATATACAGAAACTCTATCAGCAGCTTTTAACAATTTAGGAAACAAATTTTGTGCTCTTATAAACCTTCTTTTTATATCATCAGGGGAAACAAAATGGCCACCTGTTTTTGCCCTCAACTTTACTCTTTCAATATGGAAGGTTTCATCTGGTAACATAACGTACAGAAGGTTCACCTGATAATTTAAGCTATGAGCCTTATCTATGAGTTTCAGAGTTGCTTCTGATGTAGCTGTGGTTTCAATTCCAAATTCGACACCTAATTTTAAAGCTTCTTCTCTAGCTTTTAAGGCTAATTTTCCTGCTTTGATGTTAATTGTGTTCTGTATATTATGTGGTAAATCATTGACGGATTTTGCTCCAACCTTGTTAGCAAATTCTTTTGCATACACATCAGGATTGATAATTGGAATATTATTTGCGAACCTAGGATCTAATTCATAAGCTGTTGATTTCCCTGCACCATTGACTCCTGCAACAATGACAAGTATTTTGTGATCTTTTATATCATTCATATTAAACCTTACTTTAACTCAACTTCTAGTGCACGGATTTAATCATTAAGAATTTCTTCGACCATGTTTAGATATTTTGGTTGAGTATGCCAGTCACTCTTATTTAGGATTATATTTGCAAAATTGATATCGACACATATATCAAATGAGCCTAAGAAAAGTGGCTTTTCTTCTCTAGGTGTGTTTTCTAATTTGGATCATCTTTTCTTAGTTTAAAAACTCTCATAATTGTTCTCTGTTATAAGATTTTGTAAGGATGGATAAGAGTTAAACATTAACATCCAAAAATTAGGATATGTGTCAACTATAACATTTTCTTCTTTACAGATGAAAAGACAAAAAACGATCTGCTCTAAGGGAATAAGAAATTCATGTTCTGAATCTTTGAATAAAAAGCAGAAATCACAGTTTCCGCATTCTGGACAATAAAAATCATCAGCCTCGTTTTGATATTTTGCTATGTTTTTGTCTGAATAATCTTCTTTTTTATTTTTCTGAATGTATATCTCAGCTTGTTTGATCCAATTATTATCCAAAGTCGGAATTTTATGATTAGCATCTGCTATGAGAATACACTTTAATATATCTGAATCACTAATATAAAAAGATGAAATGTTATCTTTTAATTCAAAGTATAAAGGTTCTTCGGTATCTTCTTTTGATACTTTATTTTCTTCTGTCATGGTGAAAACTCTTAAAAAAGCTCCTTTCTGAATCATCTAAATAATATGAAAAAACAGGAAGCTTCAAGTATTTTTCTTTAAGAGTCTTTAATCTATTCAAAATATTTTGCTTATTAATATTTTGAGGCGAAGTTATTAGTAAATTTTCTCTTATTTCAGAACATTCTATAAGATCTTCACTTTTTGTATTTAAAGGTGTTCTGTATGCGATAAAAGCAGCAGTTGCTGAAACTTCTTCAATCAGTACATCCTTTTCCATTAAAGTACACATATTTGTATCTCCTTTAATATTTATCTACTATCATCAGTATAATACAAAAACAAGAATAATTTTTTAATCTGAACTATACAGGTTGATTTGTTTTATCATTACATAATATCGTCAATTTTTGCTTTCATTTTTTCCCACTTTTCTTGTCTATAATCACTTCTTTTGCTATTGATTAAGTTTGTAAATCTAGTTAGATTTATCTGAATTGCTTTTTTATAAATTTCATCTATGCTATTTTTTGTTTTTGTGTAGATTCTAAAATCGATTGATTGTTCACCACTTTTTTTATCTATTTTTAAATTTCTAAATTCGCAAAATAAGTTGATAAAAGACTGACCATCAGAATTTATTCTCTTTAGATCTGTTTTTTCTGTGGGGTCCAACCTTATGTTTTTTAGCAAAGATAAAACCTTATCTACGTCTGAATTTGCTTTTATGCATTGATAGTAGAGATTTTTTGCTTTTAGCACATTAGCAAATGTCCAAGGTAAATTATTTATGTAAGAAGAACTGTAGTTATAACCAGAAGCAGATAAATAATCTCTTAACATCTGTATCTTTTGATTTGGAGAAAAATAAATGCTTGTATCCTCCTCAAGAATGTAAAAAATTCTGTCAAGTTGACTTTTTACTGTGTTTAGTATTTGAGTGCTTAACGGATCAGTCTTTTTCCTATTTTTTGAAAGATCTCCAAAAGACGAGAAATTGCCTGAAGCTAAAATACATGTCCTATACGCTGTTTCGTTATATTCTGCCAAAAGGGGAACGGACTTTTTGTAATGTCGCATGTATGGCACACTAGAATTATTGTTTCTTGTTTCATATCCAACAAGAAATGTTGGATTATTACAATAAGGACATACACCATGATAAATTCTTGTTAGTTTTCCTGATCTATTTTGTGTTTCTATCCATGGTTTTCCTTTTGACGGTAACGATTCAAGATAGCTTTCAATTACTTTACAAGGATCTGAGTCAACAAGAAAAGTTTCGTTTGAGTCTTTACTCAATTTGTATTCTTTCAATTTTTACCTCAAAATGTTAATTTTATAGTACATTTTGTGTATTGTCCGATTAATCACTTTGAAGTTCAATTCTTAAATTTTCGATGTTTGGATATATAGATTCCAAACTATCCCACCAGCTTTCATCTATATGTGGCACTTCTCCTTCCGTTTCAGCAATTAGTAAACATTCAAGAATTTGTGATAATGGAATGTGAATAAGAGAATCTTTTTCTTTAAAAGTAAATACAAGATTTTCTTCGCAGTTCTCACAAAATATTTTTTGAATGTTTGCCTTTTCATTAGCAAACTGTTTCTTTAATTTCTGAATATTGTCTTTGTTAAGTTCTTTCTTTGTCATGGTTAGGTTCTCTTAAAAAAGCTTCCTCGTAAAAGATAGAGGAAGCAATAATGAGGCAAATATAGAATTAGGATTTATTATTAGAACTCTTCAGGATAAGCTTTTTTAGCTTCTGATAAGTTGTATTCTTGAATAGCCTTAAAGCCAAATCTTGTCTTTGCACTTAGCATGACATTAGCTGGTGCTGGAAGTCTCATCATGAGCTTTTCAGACTCTTCAATTTTGCCTGCCTTTCTCAGGTCAATGGCATCTCTAAAAATAGCTTGTTGTTGCTCTTTATCCATTTCAATATCGTACTTTTTACGACACTCAAAATATTCATTCCAGTCAGCTTCGGTCATTTTGTCTTTGTTTACTAAAGGCATCTTAGGTGTATTCATAGTTAACGCTCCAATTCTTTATTTTGGTTATGTGCACCTGCTAGGTGTGGGTTCATTTGCATACTCATACCTGAGTTCTGCTGCAGCTGCTGTTGTTGCTGATTTAAGTTTGGCTCTGCAGCCTTTACTAAATTCTGAGCTAATGCAGCTTTGTAGAGAGCATTGATAAATTCGGCCTGACGTGAATTAAAGTTGAAATAAACGCCCAGAGCCTTGTTATCAATAGGGTAAGATTTGCCATTAGGTGACATCAAATAAGCATATACAGGCTTCTCTTTGTACTTCATAGAGATGTTAAAGCCTTTGTTTCTATTCTTTAAAGCTTGTCTTAGACTCTTGCCAAACTCCCACAGCCAAGTTTTCTGATTCTCTATGTATCGTTCGTTTGCCATGCCGATTCCACGCATTACAGCATGAGCAAGACCTTCGCCTTTTTGGCTGATATTGAGCTTTACATTTTCACCATCTTTTTGGAACTTCATCTTCATGTCGCCTGATTTTACAGTCATCTTAAAGTTGTCTGTCATCATTCCTGCAGGCATCACTTCAGTAAATGGATTCATGAAGAAATTCTGCTCAAATACAGGGAAAGTAAGAATTGATTTACCTGGTTGAACAATGTTAGCAGCCATCTGTTGGGCCTGATTATCTAAGCACTGACGTACTGGATCTTGAGGAAGACCATCTTTAAATTGAGTGTTTTGATCAAGAATAATAGGTAAATATGGGTTATCAGTTTGAATGTAAGGCAACTGAAGAGGACTTTCAGCTGTAGCTACTTCAGGTGCAGGCTCTTTTCTTAAAGCATCCAAATCTCGAATTGCATTAGTCTGTGCTTGAACTCTGTCAGCTCCATCTGCAATATCTTGAGCATTATCCATAAACTCATGCTTATTAGTGAGTTCATATTCTCCATCAACGATCTCAGGCTCAACATCAATGATGTCACCTTCTCTGCTGTTGTTTTTTAACTCATTCTTCTGCTCATGCTCTGCAGGAATAACTTCAGGGAAAAGTTCGATTTCATCAATAGCAGCTTTTTCTAATGCAGCATCCTTTTCTACCATAGGATAGAAAACTTCAGGAGCATCTTCAGCATGATTGCATTCATTAGTAAAGCCAATAAGCTTGATTTGATCATCAAGGCCTACTTTAGATTTATCTTCTAAAGCACCTTTGATTTCTTGACCTGACTGGCCTAAGTAATACTGCATACATTCAAGGCTGTCTAAAGCTTTTTGCTTGTTTTCAAGCTGCAGATCACTCAGTTTGTCTTCAGGTACAGCAATAATCTCAGGCTCAATAGGCACTTCTTTAGTAAACCATTGAGCTTTGATAGCGAATACAAGATCTTTAATTAGATCTTTACTGCTAGAAAGTGAATCATGAATACCAGCTTTGATCCCATCGAAATCCTCTTTTAAAGTCTCTCTATGAGAAAATTCAGTAGCTGTTCCTTCAATAGTCGCCATATATATATTCTCCGTTAACGTTCAATATCTGGTGATTTATGTGATTGTGTTGGTGAATTGAGAACTGTGAGATCAGAGTCATTATTAAAGCCAACGACTTTAACCTCGTCATCAAGTAGTGGTGCTACAGGTGCTTGATCTGCAGCAGGTTGATTTATATTGTTGTTATTTGGTGTTTTTCCTGCTTTATCAAAGTTTGCAAACAAGTCTGTAAGTGATTGAGGAGTCTCTTTAATTTCTGCAGGTTCAGCTACAGCTTCTATGATTTGATTTTGAGCTTTGCTGCATTCTTTAGAATACTGCTCAAATACAGGTACAATCTGCTCTTTATAATCAGCTAAACGAGCTTTTCTTTCTTTTAATTCTTTTTGTTGAGAGTATTCTGAAGTATATAAAAAGTCTTCATCGCCTTTTAAAACACCGTCAACATAATCTCTGATGTGAGTTGAAAGATCTGAGTTTTTAGGTTCACTTCCGATGTCATAGCTAATATGTTCAAAGCTTTCATCTTTAAAGCCTACGCCTGAGGCATTTCTTTTGAAGTAAAGAACAGAAAACAGTGATTTGTCATAGCCACTGTCAGGAGGATAGCTATTGTTCAATTTTTGAACAACTTCATTAGCTTTACTCAAAGGCAGAAATCTATTTTTGCCAAAAGCTTTCTCAAGCTCTTTACTTTCTGACCAGTGCAAATATGCCATAGGAGGCATTTCAAATTCTAAAGAAGTCCTGCTCGCAGTTTCAGGATCATGAGCTACAGCATCCACAAGTCTTTCTACAGACCATTCTTCATGATCTTCTCTTGTTTGTGAGTCTTCTTTAGGGATAGCTGAAAGAGCTGTTCTGGTGTAAATTTCCTCGAAAGTGTCAAAATCTACATCCTGATAATAACCTCTCTCTTTGCCTTTGTTATAAATCTCTCTGTAGCCCTTTTCGGCTTCTTCGACTATAGCAGATAGTTGCTTAACAACATCATCGTTTTCTCTTTGAGAAGTTAAAGTTTTAGCATCTGCTACAGCAGTTTCAAGATTTTGCTGGGTGATAGGTTCTGAATCAGTTAATAGTTTTTGATTCTGGCAGGCTTCCTTAGTCTTTACATACTCAGGATCAAAATTCATGATGTAATCACTGATTTTTTCAGCATCACCGCAAGCTCTTAAAATCTCTTTTGGCTCTTCCTTTAAATGGGCGATCCATCCTTTGATATAAGCCTTGTTGTTCTCAGAAATTTTGGGAGCAATGCCTAACATCATGTTAACCATCGCACTTCCAATCTCAGCTCTTAATTCTTCACGAGCATATTTTTGTGTGTGCTTGTCTTTAGCAAAGTCTCTATTCAGTCTTGAACTGTGACCAGTCCAATGAGAGAGCTCATGCAATGCTGTAGAGTAATAATTTTCAGCATCGTGATATTGATTAGGCAGTGGAAGCGTGATTTTATCAGATAGTGGACTGTAGTGAGGCACAAGACAGGTAAGCTCATTACTGATGTTAGCTTTAGATGCTTTTAACAAGTTTTCAGCACGCTCTACAGGAGTCCATTTATGATCTGGCTGTTCAATTTCAGGTATCTTTGGAAGATTAAGACCTTCAAACTGCTCAACATTAAAGACCATAAATGGCTTAGGAAATATCATTTCTTTATATTGCTTCTGGCCTTTATCATCCAAGACAGGATTGCCTTCTTCATCCTTAACTAATACCAAAGTAGGCTTGAAGTTAAAGCCCCAGATGCAATGTTCACCTTTTTTGACTTTGCCTCCTAACTCATTAGCCTGCGACATGGTCATGAAACGAGGATCTCTATAGCCTCTAATGTAGCTTTTTAGAGCAAAGTTAAATGAGTTCATGCCCTGATAGACAGTGCCGTTTGCTGGATTGAAAGGCTTGATGTATCTAAACTTATCAAAGCCAGAATGCCATGGGAGAGTTTCTTCCTCTAAAGCTTTTATGAAGATGTCAGCAATTTCTTTAGCTGTATCTGAATAATGATCCTTTTTAGGCTGGTCCGTTTTACGCTTGTAAGCCATTTTTAGACCTCTTGCGCAGCTAAGACTAATTCAGTTTCTGCATCTTCTTCAGCAAGATCCTGCTGAGTCTTTTTAAGTTCATCTTCAGCTCTGTAGCCTACAGCTTCCGCTTCTTCCTTTGAGATGAATAATTCAGGATGCTCTTGAGCTAGAGTCTGAATGCGTTCTTGCAGTCTCTGAGCTAAGACGTTATTGCTGATGACTGCAGCCGCAGAACGATGCACAGAACTTGTATTATTTTCTTTGTTGCTATCCATATTTGCTCCTTTTTTATGTATTTTTTTAGATTTCCGTTTTTAAGATTTATCTTTGTAAAATGGTGAGTTAGATAAAAAATCAAAAAAAAATAATGATTTTTTAGTGTAATTTTTTATGTTATATTGCACGCAAAATATTTAACTTATTGATAGATAAAACTTTTAAATTCTCTCTTAGAGAACGGCATAGAGCTAAAGACAAGAACAGCACCACTAAAAAAGAGTCTTAAATCACTTGTTTTGACCTCATTGATTGCCACTTCGATAAGCGTTGACGCTCAATCATTTGATGAGTTTGATGCGCTTGCAGATAAGTGCGCTCCTGACGTATCAAAAGATACATTACAAGCTCTCATAAAAACCGAGAGCAGTATGAACCCCCTCGCTATCGCTGTAGTCGGCGGAAAAGTAAAACAGCCTTACACACTTTCAGATGCTTTAGCTCTTGTAAAAGAGCTTGAATCACAAGGAAGCAACTATTCTCTAGGCTTAGGCCAAATCAACGTAAAAAACTTTAATCGTCTTGGTGTTACTGCTGAAGATATGTTTGAGCCTTGCAAGAACTTACAGGCAGCTCAACACATCTTAAAAGAGTGCTTTGTAAAGGCTCAAAAAGAAGACAAGACAGAAGGCAAACAGTTAGGTGATGCCTTGTCTTGCTACTACTCAGGAAACGAACAGACTGGATATAAGGGGTATGTTCAGCAGGTAGTTTCTAATGCTGACGAATACGCTTCAGTAAAAATCCCATCTATCCAGTCAGTCAAAAAAGAATTGAATAACAGATCTGCAGTTGTCGCTGTCACTTCAGCTGCAGATGCTGATTCAGTCGTGATCGCATCAGATCATGCTAATGGTGGCTTGATTAGTTCTCAAAGAGCTAATTCAGGTCTTATTTTTTAATTCAGGAAAATAAAAAAATGAATAAGAGACTAATTAAAAATTTTGGCTTAGTAGCTCTTGTTGCTGGTCTGTGTGTTTGTGATCAGGCTTTTGCTGCAGGTGCAACCGATGTGAAGTCAAAACTACAGACTATTTTGGATGTAGTACAGGCTTGCGGTGTCGTAATTGCTACAGGTGCTATCGTTTGGGCTGGCTTTAAGGTGGCTTGGCAGGGTGAATCACTGCGTAATGTTTCTGGTCCTCTTATCGGTGGCATTATCGTAGGTTGCGCTGCTTATTTCGGTGCTCTGTTAGTTAACTAAAAGAGTAGGGGAGAGCATCAATGTCAGATCAAGAAAGCAAGTACGTGCTAAACAATGCTCCTATTTTTAAAGGTGCAACAAGGCCTCCTTGTGTTTTAGGTATTCCGATAACTCCCTTTGTGTTTGTAGCTGGAGGCATTCTGATAGCAAGCCTTGTTATTTGGATCCCATTAGTGCTCTCTCTTATTCCCATTCTCTGGGTAATGCACAAAATTGCTAAAGATGACGATCAGAGATTTTTACAGCTCTGGCTGTCATACAAGCTCAACATTCTTGGCAGTAACAGGCACTTGTTTACTGGATATAACTCTTTATTCCCAGTTATTTATAAAAAAGACACTAAGAGACAATAAATGCAAGAAGAACTACTAGAGAACAGAGTACGCCTGATGCAGTCTGCTAAGAGCGTAGGAAAGTTTATCAATTTGTCATCTGTAATTGCGCCTTCTGTCGTCATCGGCAGAGATGGTGAATTAGTGACAACCTGGAAAATTCAGGGTATGGCTTTTGAGACAAGTGAAGACATCACTTTAGATGGTGCTATCAACTCACTGAATATTTTATATCGCTCATTAGCCTCAAATAAGACTGCTCTTGCAGTCCAAATTCACAGATTAAGACGACCTATGACTGATGAGCTGTCAGCTTGTGAAGAAGCAGGCTTTGCTCATAACCTTTCAAAGGCATATAACAAGAAAATCGGTCATGAGTCGCTCATGTCAACTGAGCTCTATTTCACTCTTATTGAAAAGAGAAAATCATTAAAGAAAAGAAAGCGTACAGCTGCAATGATTAAGCAGGAGCTTTTAGCTCGTTTAGAAGTCTTTAATAAGATTTCTGAAAATGTAGAGCGTTCTTTAAGCTCTTTTTCACCTAAGAGATTAGGTGAATATAAGAAAAATGGCAAAGAATATTCTTCACAGTTATCTTTCTATAACTTCCTTGTTACTGGCTTATGGCAGGAAGTAGTTATTCCAAAATGTCCTTTATATGAAGCTTTAATGCCAGAAGCTATCTTTACAGGTTCGGATTTCTTAGAAATTCAAAGCGCAAACGGTCATAAGTTTGTGCAGTCTTTAGAGTTTAAAGACTATGCACAAAGCTCTTATTCAGGCATTTTAGACGGCCTTTTATATCCTGATGTTAATGCTGTAAAGAAGCCTTATATCTTCATTGAAACTCAAACTTTCTGCTTCTTATCAAGATATGACGGTCAGAAATTCCTTGAATTGCAGCAAAAACAGCTGCTGTCATCTGAAGATGCTGGCGTTTCACAAATTCAGGCAATGTCTGCTGCTATTGATGGTGTTGTAAATGGTGATTTCTCTATTGGTGAGTACAGCTACAGCTTAACTCTGTTTGCTGATTCTTATCAGGAAGTAAAGCAGAACACCGCAGATGCAGCTAAGAAGCTTCAGGATGAAGGCTTTTTAACATTCTTAAGTACATTGGCTCTTCCAGCTGCTTTCTTCTCACAATTACCATGTAATTTAGCTTTACGCCCTCGTTTAGCAAAGATCACATCTGTTAACTTTTCTCAGTTAGCTCCTTTACATAATTTCATCTCAGGTAAAAGAGATGGCAATCCATGGGGTGAAGCACTGGCACTGCTACAGACTCCATCAAATCAGCCTTATTACTTTAACTTTCACACAAGTCCTATAGGTGAAGATTCTTTCGATAAAAAGACTCTCGCACATACAACCATCATCGGAACATCAGGTTCAGGTAAGACTGTATTAATGAACTTCCTGCTGTCAATGGCGCAGAAGTACAGAACACCAACACAGAAGATGACTACAGTCTATTTTGATAAAGATCGTGGTGCTGAAATTGCTATTCGTGCGCTGCATGGTGGTTATTTAACCGTAGAAAACGGCAAGCCTACAGGCTTTAATCCATTCCAGCTTGAATCAAATAAGGCAAATATTCAGTATTTGATTTCATTTGTTAAGTTGCTTTTATCAATGGATGGAATGCCTATCACCGCAGCCGAAGAGCAGCAGATCCAGCACGCTGTAGAAGGCGTGATGAGTATGCCTAAAGAGTTAAGAAGACTGGGCTTAGTTCCACAAAACTTAACCGATGGCCTTACTCGTGAAGAAAGACAAAACTCACTTTCAGTACGTCTTAAAAAGTGGTGTGAAGGTGGTGATTTAGGTTGGGTGTTCGATAACGAAACAGATTTACTCGACTTTGATGCTTATCCAAATTATGGCATTGATGGCACTGCATTCTTAGACAATAAAGCAGTTCGTACACCTATAGCTTTCTATCTTTTAAGGCGCATGGATCAAGTAATTGACGGCAGAAGATTCATCTTTGTTATGGATGAGTTTTGGAAATGGTTACTTGATGAAGCTTTCAGAGGCTTTGCCTTTGATAAGTTAAAAACAATGCGTAAGCAGAACGGCTTTGGCGTGTTCGCAACTCAGTCACCTTCAGACGTGCTTAATTCTGAAATTGCAAAGGCTGTGATTGAGCAATCAGCAACTCAAATCTTTTTACCAAATCCAAAGGCAGATAAAAAAGAGTATATCGAGGGCTTTAAGGTCTCAGAAGCTGAGTTTATGTGGATACAAGGCTTAAAAGAAGACTCAAGAATGATGCTGATTAAGCAAGGCTCACGGAGTGCTATCTGTAAGCTTGATTTAGGCTGGGCTAGAGAGCCTTTAAGAGTCCTATCAGGCTCTACAGATAACATCAATCTCATCGAGCAGTTAAGAGCTCTTGTAGGTGAAAATCCTGACAAGTGGCTAAGTCTGTTCCAGCAGATTAAGAATGATTCTAAAACAGTAAAACATATCCAACAAAGATATGGCACAGAGCCAGAACTATGGCTTTCTCATTATTTAGAGGAGTGTGTAAATGAAGATTAGTAAGCAAGTATCAACCTTAGCTGTAGCTTTGATGTTATCTGCATCTCATACAGCTTTAGCTTCTGGTATTCCTACAGTCGATGTTGCAAATCTAACACAGAGCCTGACTCAGTACATCGAAGAGTTTAATCAGGCTTTAAAGCAGTATAAGACTTTAGAAAATCAGTACAAAGAGATGCAAAACACTGTTAATGAGTTAAAAAACGTTAACAACGCTTTAGAAGGTATCAACAAAGTCGGCAGTCTCATTTCATCTGTAGATTCAGCCTGGGATACTGAATACAAAAAAATCATGAATGTTAACAATAGTGATTACTACAAGACAGATGCAAGTCTTGATTCTAATGGGCAGAAGTTCAAGGCTCATTATTCAAAGCAGTGTCAGTATGAGATCAATGACGATCTTAAAAACAACTGTAATGAGCAGGCTAATCTCAAAGCAAATGTAGATAACATCCCAGTAAAACTCTACAACAATATGCAGGATCTGATTCAGGAAGGTCGTCATGCATATAACAAAGCAGCTAATGCACAGACAGCAAAAGACATTGCTGATGCTACTGCAGCTTTGAACTTTGTAAATCAGAAATTTGAAACTCGCTTTAATGAAGCTCGTCTAGCTCGTGAACACTTTGAAAACATGATTAGACAAGAGGAAGCTGAAAAGGCTGCATTTGAAAATGCTTTTTTTTCTGGAGCAAGTAATGAACAGATTGAGCATACTCATTTTAGCTATTAACTGAGGAATTGAAGGATTTATGGTTGTTGGTTCAAGAGGATTTTTTGAGTATATCGGTGACGATATTATCAAAGCTCCTATACAGAATTTTGCGGATCAGTTCTCTAATAACTTGATCCCTTCAATTACACCTATCTTAATCATTGGATTGACTCTTTACTATGTGTTAAAGGGCTATTTAGCCATGACTGGCAGATCACAAGATGCCATTATGGAAATTCTGATCCATGGCTTCAAGGTGGCGTTAATTGCTTACATCTTCCTAAATACAGGTAATTTCATCAATTACAGTTGGAATTTTTTAGATTCTTCAGAGCATTTAATACTAAATGCAATGCCAGGTACTCCAGACACCTCATGGAATGCAATAGATAAGTTATGGGTAGAATGCTATAAGATCCTAAAAGCTTATTTTGTCTGTGCATTTAAAGCAAGCTTCGGCAAAATGATTGTTATGGGCTTATTAGGAACGATCTTTGTTATTGCAGTTTTGTTCCTTACTTGTTCTGCATTTGGAGTCCTTCTAATTACAACTATTAGCTTGGCAGTAGTTTGTGGCTTTGGCCCATTGTTTGCGGGCTTTCTGTTTTTTCCTATCACAAAGTCATGGTTCGATGGCTGGCTTAAAGTCTGCTTGGGATTAGCTTTTACTAAGATCTTATTCTGTGCATTCTTAATGCTTATATGCAAAGTTGTTGATGGAATGCTTCCTACTTGGTCGAACATAAATCAATCAGCTGGCGATTCTTGGCTAACTCTTTTAGAAAATTACTTATCTCTCCTCGTAGTGCTAGTAGGTGCTGCTTCTGTTATATCCAAAATTCCAACGCTTTCATCTTCTCTTATTGGTGGAGCTCAACTTGCATTTAGTGGCGATGGAAGCGCAATGGCTACATTTGGTAAAGCTCTAAATCGAGGCGGACATGCTATGGCTGCAGGAAAAATGATGGGGGGAATTGGTAAAGAAGCTGCAGGGGCTGCTGGCTCTGCTCTAACTTCTCCTATGGGAGTAGCAAAGTTAGCTGCTGGTGTTGCTACTGGAGGTGCTTCTTTTGCAGCTCAAGTTGGTTTAGCTGCTATACGTGGCGGAATGACAGGTCGAATTAGCAGAGCATTACAACAAATCGGAAGTAAATAAAAACATGAGACTTATAAATTTATTTGTTGGTGGGGTTATGTGTGCGTTAGTTTCAGGTTGCGCAACTCCTCCAAAGCCTACACAGCCTGAAGGAGAAAAGATTGTTATCAATCCTCATCCTGATTTATCTCTTTTAGTAAAAATCAAAAAAGAGCAGGCAAAAAACAACACAAGAAATAACAACAATAACGAAATTTACCTAAAGGAGATAGATGATGAAATTTCTAAGTAAAAAAGATAAAGGTGCTGTTTCATCACCTAACGTGCAGACACGTACAGCTGAATTAAACTGGGAAACTTCAAGAATTGAGCTTGTAGAAGCCAGCGAACGCAGAGCTTGGGGCATTGTTAAGATTGTAAGTTTTGCTGTTGTTGCCTTATCTATCGCTATTATCTGTCTGTTCCCATTAAAGACTACTGAGCCTTATGTTATTCAGGTAGATAAGAGCACAGGTCTTACTGACATTTTGCATATTGCAAACGCTCAGGATATTCCAGTAAGTGAAGTGATGGATAAGTATTGGATCAATACATTCGTGCTTTCACGTGAGTCTTATGACTGGAACATGCTAAATGACCTCATCGAAAAGGTTCGTCAGCTGTCATTACCTATCGTATATGACACTTATGCGCAGCAGTTCATGAAAACTGGAAAACAAGATCCTTTAGATGACAAGTTAAAAGATAACTTCCGCATCGTAGTTAATGTTAAGAGCGTTGTGATCAATCGTGGTAGAGAGAACGTAGCTACAGTACGTTTCTCAAAGACTACTATCAATAATGCTAATGGCAGCACCGTAGGCACTAATAATTGGACTGCAAATATCAGCTTTGACTACTATCCTGATTTTGACACATCTGAAGCTACAAGACTTGTAAATCCTT
>OIYI01000053.1_pt1 | contig 18504 bp, 13 predicted proteins | sample 1588301 | NCBI WGS metagenome assembly OIYI01 (sample SAMN03283247) | human gut metagenome | biome: human-associated habitat; material: feces | host: Homo sapiens | place: Peru | collected 2012 | reverse complement strand
ATTGCCGGACAGGCTACTCCTAAAGTAACGTTGGGCTCCAATATCAGTTTCCGTTATCGCGACTGGTATCTTTCATTGCAGATGAACGGAGCCTTCGGACATAAGATATTCAATGGTACGGGCTTAGCCTACACCAATATGTCGAGTTTCCCGGATTATAATGTGCTGAAGGGAGCTCCTGAGAAGAATATCGTTGACCAGAATGTTTCCGATTATTGGCTGGAGAAGGGCGATTATCTCAACTTCGAGTATCTTACGCTGGGTTATGATATTCCTATCCGCAAGGGCGTGGTGCAGTCGCTCAGAGTTTCGGCGAGTGTCAACAATCTTGCCACCATCAGCAGTTACAGCGGCTTGACTCCGATGATTAACAGCTACGTGGTGAACAGTACGATGGGTATTGATGATAAGCGAACTTATCCTGTTTATAGAACCTTCTCATTGGGTTTAAGTGTTCAATTCTAAAATCAGAAAGTTATGAAACGATATAGATTTTTATTTCTGCTGTTGGCTGCATTGTCTATGACATCCTGCCTGGACGAACATCCTAAGGATCAGTTGGACGAGGATGCCATCTATGGCTCTGCATCTGATATTTATATCAATGCCGTGGCTTCTCTCTATAATTATATAGGTGGAGCTAACGAGAGTGAGGGCCTCCAGGGCACCTGCCGTGGCATTTACGATTATAATACGCTGACCACCGATGAGGCGATGATTCCGATTCGAGGCGGCGACTGGTATGATGGTGGCCTCTGGAATGCCATGTACCAGCATCGGTGGACAGCCGATGACCAGTCTCTTTATGATACATGGAAGTATATCTATAAGGTTATCGTGCTGGCTAATAAGTCTTTGGATATAATCAGCAGCAAGTCGGGGCTGCTTTCTGCCGCACAGCAGGAGGAATATCGGGCTGAGATAAGAGCCATCCGGGCTATGTTCTATTACTATGCTATGGACATGTTCGGTCGGGTTCCATTGGCTCTTTCCAGTGCAGAACAGCTCCATTCCAGCCTGTTCCAAGGTCAGACAGATCGCAGTTCTATCTTCCAGTTTGTCTTTCAGGAGTTGCAGCAGGTATTGCCTTCACTTCCCGACCAGCACAGCAATAAGGAAGGCAATTATTATGGTCGCATCACCCAGCCGGTAGTCAACTTTCTGTTGGCGAAGTTGGCTTTGAATGCAGAAATCTATATGTATGATGACTGGACCCAGGGTTATGCGAACCGTCCGAAGGGAAGTGACATTCATTTCTCTGTGCCGGCTGCTGACGCCTCTTCGCACGGTGGTGATAAAGAGTTGAATGCTTGGGAAACCTGCATTTATTATTGCGATAAACTGGCTGAAGAAGGCTACGTTCTAGAGTCGGATGATGCATTTAATTTCTCTACGCATAATGAGACATCGAAGGAGAATATCTTCACGATTCCTATGGATAAGAATATCTACACCAACCAGTTCCATTACCTCTTCCGCTCCTACCATTATACGCATGGCGGTGCCTTGGGATGGGGAAGTGAGAATGGTACCTGTGCTACGATTTCTACGATGAAAGCCAATCATTATGGCGAGGCTGATGAAGATGCCCGTTGCAAGATGAACTTTGTGGCGGGAGTGGTAAAGGTAGATGGTCATGAACTGCTGATGGATAATGGAAAGCCGTTGGAGTATCAGCCTTTTGAAGTGGCTCAAAACCTGACCAACAGTAAGTTTGTCAAGACGGCTGGAGCGAGGATGGCGAAGTATGAGGTGGATAGAACCTCTTATATGGATGGCAAGTTGCAGAGTAATGACATTGTTCTTTTCCGCTATGCAGATGCTTTATTGATGAAGGCGGAGGCAAAAGTCCGGAATGGAGAGAATGGTGATGAGGAGTTGAATAGGATTCGTGCCCGTGTAGGGATGCCTTACCGTAAGGCTACGCTCGATAACATTCTGGAAGAGCGGTTGCTGGAGTTGGTATGGGAAGGATGGCGTCGTCAGGATCTTATCCGTTTCGGCAAATTCACCGGTGCCTACGATCTCCGTACGCCTCTTCAGGGTGAATCCTCCGGCTACACCACCGTCTTCCCGATTCCTCAGAAATGTATCGATTTAAATTCTGAATTGGTACAGAATAAGGGATATGTCAATATTTTGAAGTAAAGAAACTTGAATAGAGTATATGAAACGAGAAAAGCTCGCCGGGACTTTGAGGGTCTTGGTGAGCTTTTCTCGTTTTTATTTCCCGAATCTGGAAGTATCTACTTCTTCATGCTGCTTGGCCTTGTAGCCGCCGAAACGATAGGTGAGGCCTATGATTCTGCCAAAGTACATGTCCGCTTCCTATCCATCAACAAGCGCATCGAATGCTTCTTTGAAGTATTTGTCGAACCACTCGGCTGGGTGATCTGTTATCTGATGCTTGCCTGATTTCTCGATGTGAATGGCAACAATGTCGCCAAAATCGGAAGTGCCATCAATGAAAAGAATGTTTTCAAAAAGTGGTAGAGAGGCTCTTACTCGTTTGATGCCTTCCGTGAAGTTATATTCTATCACGTCTTGGTTTACATTATGACCGCCCATTGTGTATCTTTGGATAACACGAGATAGAGAATCTTCTTTCGAGGATAAGCCGAAAAAGATGAGGCTGATTTTATAACCTGCATCTTTAAAATCCTGAACAAGATTGACTGGCAAATCTGTAGAGAAGTTCGTTTCGAAAGCAAAATTCTTGTTTTGTGAAATGGCTTCTTCTTTTTCTTTCATCAATGAAGAGATAATAGTTCCATCTATCCATCGCTCTATCCAATCAGGATGTTCGTTTCGAAGAGACATTGCTAGAAGGTCTCCGTCAAAAGCTTTTACTGTAGAATAAAATATTCCAAGCCTACTTTTGCTAGCTCCATTTGGACCGGCTATAATTGTAAATTCAGGTCTTCTTTTCATAATCTTTACAGAAAAAAGGTGTTACGAAGTAATTAATGGAGTAAGTAACTCATTTTCCCCTTTCCTGGAGCTGCAACTTGTTTTATGATAGTATATTCGCGTGTCGCAAAATCAAGAGTTGCTTCTACATCGCTTCCATCAGGATTAGCAAGATAGGTTTTTCCGTTTTCAAAATACGGCACGGAAATGCCTTTCGCCCACGCTTCCAGGTAGATTCGTTCCACCTCATCGTGTACGGCATTGTTGATTTCCCGAATCGTCTTGCCATTCGAGAGTCGCCAACCTTCTATTTCTTCATATTTGCACATAAGCCTTTAACCTTTAGAAAACCTTTGAAAAATCTACTGCAAAAATACGAGGAATCTTTTTAATAGCCAAATGTTTTAACCTCTTTTTTCTATCAGCTCTTATCAGAAGCATCTGTTTTTGAAAGTTTTTCCCAAAAAGGTTTGTGGTTTCAGGAATAATGGCTAATTTTGCGGGCGGGAAAGCGTCACTCCTCATAGGTGATGCTTTAGGGAATGATAAAATAAATAGGTATGAATAAGATATTTGATAGTATCAGACAGATGGATGAGGCTGGACAAGAATATTGGTCGGCTAGGGAATTAGCGTCTGTTATTGGTTATGCAGATTATCGTAATTTTAGCAAAATCATAGATAAGGCTAAGGTCTTATGTGTACAAAACAATAAGAATGTAGAAGACCATTTCGTTGAAGTCAACGAAATGGTTACTATTGGTAGTGAGGCAAAGAGAAAGCTGAAGTCCTACCATCTTTCCCGTTATGCTTGCCTTCTTATTTCTATGTCGCTCAGTTCCAAGAAAGAGAATGCATTGCCTGCATTAGAGTATTTTTCTGGTAAGCAGAATTTATCTTCTTCTTCATTACAAAATGCTGATACTTATACCAATACGGATATTGTGTTCTTCTCTGATTCGGAAGGAAAACTGAGAGTGGAATTAGTCTTTGATGGAGATACGGTTTGGACGACACAGAAGAGAATTGCAGAAATCTTTCAAGTAGATGTGCGAACAGTGAGCTATCACATCAATGAAATCTTGAACAGCGGAGAACTCAATAAATATTCAGTTATCCAAAAATCTTGGATAACTGCGGATGATGGGAAGAAATACGAAATGAATGTATATAATCTGGATATGATTATTGCGGTGGGCTATCGTGTGAACAGTTACAAGGCAACTCGTTTTCGGCAATGGGCAACCAATACCTTGAGCGAATTTATCCGAAACGGTTACGTGTTAGATGATGAGCGTTTTAAGCAAGGTGGAAAGCAGGTTCAGGTGAAGTTTGACCAGTTGCTGGAACGTATTCAGGAGATTCGAGCATCCGAGCGTATGGCTTATCAAAAAATAACAGATATTTATGCCACAGCTTGCGATTATCAGAAGAATGCTACTACAACGCAGGAGTTTTATGCCAAGGTACAGAATAAGTTGCATTGGGCAATAACGGGTAAGACGGCAGCAGAAATCGTTTATTCTTCTGCTGATGCAACCAAGAAACACATGGGATTAACTTCTTGGGCTCAAGCTCCCGATGGTAAGGTGTTGAAATCGGATGTGACAATAGCAAAGAATTATTTGCATATAGAACAGATGAAGGAATTGAATGGTATTGTTTCTGCTTATATCGACTTAGCTGCCAATCGTGCCAAACGCCATATTCCAACGACTATGGAACAATGGGTCAAGTTCTTGGATGGTTTTCTTGAATTATCATCTTATCCAATTTTGATAGATAAGGGAAAGGTTTCGGCTCTTGAAGCTCGGTTGAAAGCTTATGAGGAATATGATAAGTTCAGGGTGATTCAAGACCGTGAGTTCTTGTCGGATTTTGACAAGGAAGTGATGAGGTTAAAAGGAGAATTGGGGTTGTTTGATAATTGATGATTAAGCATGAAAAAGATAATAATTGCTTGCGACTCTTATAAGGGTTGCCTTTCGAGCAGAGAGGTGAATGAGGCGATTGCTTCGGGAGTGAAGGAATGGAATGCGGAAGATGCTTCTTCTGGAATAGAGAATGTGGATTCTGAAGATGCTTCCCCCGAAATCATTTGTCTCGAAATGAGTGATGGGGGAGAGGGAATGCTCGATGCCTTTCTCTTGGCGATGAAAGGAGAGCGAGTGAGCATTCATGCCCATGATGCCCTGATGAGATGGATAGAGGCTGAGTATGGAATCGTGAATGATACGGCAATTATTGAGATTGCGCAGACTGCCGGATTGGCTTTGATAGAACCCGAACAGCGTAACCCGATGAAGGCTACTTCCTGGGGCGTGGGCGAGATGATAATGAATGCTTATCGCCGGGGCGTGCGCCACTTTATCGTAGGATTGGGAGGTAGTGCTACATCCGATTGCGGTATCGGAATGCTCAAGGCGATGGGAGATGACTGGAAGAAAATCCGACAGGAATGCACATTCATATTGGCTTCGGATGTTACCAATCCGCTCTGTGGTGAAAACGGTGCGGCTCATGTCTTTGCCCCTCAGAAGGGGGCTGATGCAGAGATGGTGGAAATGCTGGATGCTCGGGCAGGGAAGTTTGCTGAGGTGAGTGCCAAGCATTTCGGTTATGATAGGAGTGAGGTGCCTGGTGCTGGTGCTGCCGGTGGATTAGGCTATGCTTTCCTGCAATATTTTGGTGCAGAGGTTTCTGCTGGAGCCGAACTTCTGTTGCGAGAAATCGGCTTTGATGAGATGATTCGGGATGCTGATCTCGTGATAACGGGTGAAGGACATAGCGACAGACAGACCTTGATGGGAAAGTTGCCACAGCGGATTTTGGAACATGTCTTGAAAAATAAAGCCACGACAGACCAGCAAATCTGGTTGGTATCTGGAGGAATCAGCGAAAAGCAGGCGCTTCTTGACGCAGGTTTTGATCAGGTTCTTGCCGTATCTCCTCAGAATATGGATTTAGCGGAAGCGATGAATCCTGAAATTGCCAAAAGAAATATTGCGAATGCAATCAGAGTTTCCTTTGGAAATGATTAGACCTCTTTTTGAGAATAATCCATGTTTTTGCCAATGATCAGGACTTTCTTTGCCATTCTTCGGTTCTTTCTTTTGAGGATCATAAATTTTTCTTTGGATTGATTCCTGATTGAGAAAAAGCGAAATCGTATATTTTTAGGTACAATAAGCTTAAAAATATACGATTTTACATATTTATTTTCTGTTTTTACATGTTATTTGAACGATTGATGGTTGTTTTTGAACGTTTTGAAGGAAAAAACGACCATCCGTATGGTTGGTGATTCAGTATTTTTCAGTGTAGTATCATCAGTTGTAAATTTCCATAAATACAAACATTTTTTCTCATTTTGCAATTTCAAAAACGAGGAATTTCATACTTTTGCGCCCAGTTATGATTTAACAAAACAGTAACTTGATGTCCTATCACATTTTGTTGCCTATATGATAATTACTTATTTATTGAACTTTAAATTTTGAAAGATGATGAAAATGTTTTTACTATCATTTAATGCTTTTAAGCATCGCTCCATCTTTGCCGTTTTCTTGGCTATATTCTTGCTTTTCGGAGCAGTCAAGGGAACCAAGGCACAAGATAGTAATGGTTCTGCTTCCGCCTTTGATGGTTTGGAAAATCTTGTTGGTATTTCGAAAGCGGATATGATGTCTAAGGCAGAGAAAGGTACGCTTGGTGAATTTCCAAAGGATATGAGCCAAATCTTTTTCTTGTATAATGTAAAGACAGGTCTGCTGCTCAATGTAGGAGGCTATTGGGGAACCCATGTGTCTCTTCAGGAATATGGAATGCCTCTTTGGGTCTATAAAGACACAGACGGCTGGATTCATTTCCAGCAGGATATTGATAAGCAGGGTGCTTCATCAGGGGAAGGCTGTTCGTTGGAATACTTCTATAAAGCTTCTAATACTGGTGCTGCTGCAGTCAACAATGGTGTCTTTGTAGATCGCGATATTTATGCATCTAAATCAAGTTCTACCGTGATTCAGCGTGGTTGGACGATTGAACCTATTTCTGGAGATGCAAAAGAGACCTTTAGAATATACACTTATCGCCGTAATGAAGATGGGTATAGCAAAAATACCACTTATAAAAGATACTATCTCTCTGCAGCCTCTTCTGTGGTTGATGTGGATAAAAATTGTGGTGCTTTCTTGGAGACAGATAAACCTAACTATAGTGATGACGGCTCTAAGTGGCGTATCTTCTCCTATGAGCAGCTTTATAATTTGCAAAAGAATTCTATCGGCTTTAAGAGTTCGTTAGATTTGTCATTCAAATTAGAGTGCCCTGGATTCAACCGTGATAATGGTGCGCTTGATAAATGGAAGACTGCTGTTTATAAGAAGGGAGCTACCGGATCATTCCGATTTGGTTTGGAGAAACGTTATAAAACAGACCCGAGTCATGGATCAAACCAATATAAAGGTAGTGTTACATCATATACTTTCAATGGAACCACCTATAAGAGTATGAATGATTACCAGACTCATCTCGGTAAATATTATTGCGCAGATATCAAGAATACCCGTGGTGCAGTCTATCAGGTGGTACACGTAGATCATGGCGGTTCTTATGTAATAGAATGTAAGGCTTATTCTAATACCAATAAGGCTAAGCTCTTTGCTGTTCTTTTGAAAGAAACACAAGAAGGGACTACAAATTATAAAGAAATAGTAGCTGGTTCCCTCCGTGAAACTGTAGTCATGCAGACGGCAAACATGTCTCAGACAGAACAGACCAATTTGCATATCAGCGAGCAGAACATGGATTATGCTGGTAAGGAGTTCTATGGTAGCCATAAGTACTTCAATAGTGTCCTCGTGCAGGTTCCAGAAGGTGGTGGTAACATCTGCTTCGGTGTACGTGTAGGTTCTGTTGCTGATAATATTGCTAAAGATGGTGAGTGGACAGTATTTGATGATTTCCGTCTTCTCTATGCAGGTTCTACCACCTCTCGCGACTTGATATTGGATGAAGACAAGGATAATCTGAACTATCTTCTTGACTGTACAGAGACTTATGACGATGTGGTTCTCCATCTCAACAAGAAATCTTTCAATAAGAATATCAATAAATGGAACACCATCGTTCTACCAGTTGACTTGAATAAAGACCAGTTCACTCAGGCATTCGGAGCAAATGCCCGATTGGCAGAACTGAAAACGCTTACTCGAAATCAGATCCAGTTTGAGACGGTGAAGATTGCAAATATGGGAAATAATGACGTAGTTCTTGCGGCGTACGTACCTTATATCATCTATCCTACAAAGGACTTGGCAAATGAGAGAACACCTGCCTATACGGCAACCCTTCATAAGACAGGTGCTGGCACAGAAGGTGGTGAGCATAAGGTAACTATCGCAGAGAATCATATTGATATTCCGAATGTAAGCCTCAAGAGAAATGACCAAAACAAGAATGATCTCTTTGGACTCATCAAGGAAACTTGGTCACTGGATTTGAATCATGTGAAACTTGCTGACAAGCCAGGCGATAGCGAAATCGTAACAGATGGAACTTTAGCTGCATACGGTACTTTTGCAAGAACATTCGGCGATATCATGAAGAATGATGAGCAGACAACCGTTACGATATCAGATAAGAATAATCCGATTATTAAGGATAGAGATAATTTGAAAGGTTGTTATTTCTTCCATGAAGGAAAAATGGTCTATGCTGGCGACAATGTTCGTGGCTTGCGTGGTTTCAGCGTATGGTTCAAGCCATATAAGCAAACTTCTGGTGCAGCCACTTCCAAGTTTATCCTGGATGGCATTGACTATACTACAGATGTAGAGCGAATCATGGCCACAGAAGACAGCAGCATCGATTCCAAGTTTGCGAAACTCGGTGTATTCAATCTCAACGGCCAGCTCGTTCGCAGCGGCAGTACCGATGTTTCAGGCTTACCTTCCGGTATCTATATCGTGAATGGCAAGAAAGTGTTTGTTAAGTGAAGACTAACTTATTGAAGATAAGAAAGGATGATTATGATGAAAACTCAATATATTAAACCGGAAATACACATGGTTCTCTTGGAGAATATGCTGATGGCAAGCAACTCCATAAGTTGGACCGTCGATAACGCAAATACCGTTAATGACCCAGATGGTAATGATCACGGTCATATCTTTGGTCCTGACACTAATTGGGGGTCAGATCCTAATTGGGGTCATTCCTCAGATCCATTTGACAGCGACAACTGGTAATCAGAAGTATATGTAGCGTACTATTAAACAGTGAAATATATTAAAAATGTGTTATCTTGGCAGAAATTCTGCTGGGATAACACATTTTTTTGCTTAAATAATTTGGAGATAACTTATTTTTTTGTACTTTTGCAAACAGGGTGGTTAAAAAACTATGCCTATAAACATCATATAGAATTAACAAAAAGTGATAAAAAACTAACGACGATCTTCAAAATACTCAAGATCTAAGGACTTTTAGTAGATTATGTACGTGTAATATATACTCTCTGTTCGTATGGCAATCGGATTGCTATGTGAATCAAAGTGTGCTAAAAGTAAGTGATGATAATTTATTGATTTGATAAAAGCTGTTTATTATGGAGTTACTGGAAAAATATTTCGCAGAACTGATTCAGTGTATCGATGCAAGTTATCTGGTGATAGGCATTATCCTGGTGTTCCTGAGTGTACCGGATACAGCAGACTATGCCCCTTATCGTAAGGCAAAATATTTCTTGGCATCAGCATTTTTTGTTATGTTCATCAACCTGTATCTCTGGTTGGAAATCTTTTCCTCGCAAGATTGGGAGGCGCTCAATTCCATCATTGCCTGTATGGACATCAGCCTTTTTTTCCTGACATGTATATGCTTTGCTTATTCGTTTGCCTCCCTGTTGGATTCGCAATATATCAATAAAAAGAGGATGCTGAAGGATTTCGGGTATTGGATATTGACGGTTTCCTTTTCCTGGATTAGCCTATGGGAGCCTTTGGTGCCTTATGCCTATTGTCTGTATATCGTTTCCACCCTGATTTTCTGTAGCATCGTGGTAAGATACATGTTCCATTTCCAGTTTATCTATAGAAAGAAAAGGGAACAGTTGGATAATTACTTCTCCGATGATAATATGCAGCGCTTCATGTTCTGGACGAAGAAAAGCCTCTTCTTCCTGTGCCTCTTGGGTGTCTTTGCCTATCTCACTCTCTTCTTCGGAATCTATTTCAATTATGCTTACCAGGTGTATATCGTCAGTGTCAATCTCTATATCGTCATCTCTTTCATCAATTACCGCCCATATTATGGCACGCTCAATTTAGCGTCAGTGATGAATGATGAAATAGAAAACGATTCCAACCAGGAACCGGAAACGTCTAAGTTGGAGAATTATGAGAATCTCTTCGGAGCACGATTGCAACAGTGGGTGGATGATAAGAAGTATCTCTCATCCCAGTTGACCATCGACAGTTTGGCTTCCGAAATGGGCACCAATAAGGTTTATCTTTCCCGTTATATCAACGGAAAACATGCCGTCAATTTCAGTACCTGGATTACCACCTTGCGCATCAAGGAGGCACAGGCCTATATGTTGGCTCATCCCGGTGCCACATTGGAAGAAGTAGCTTATCATGTCGGTTTCTCTTCTGCTTCCTATTTCTCCCGAGTCTTCTCCCGCATCGTCAAGACGAGTCCTACAATATGGCGAAGTAATATCTGAACAATATGCAAAAAATGAACGGAAAAACTAATGTTTTTGAAAAAGATATTGTACTTTTGTAGCCAAATTAACAAATAACTAAAACATATAATGAAGAAACAAACGAAATGGCTAATCGCCGGTATGATGATGCTGGCGATGTCCGCAAATGTGAAAGCCCAGACTTTCGAGGTAGATCTGAGTAAGCAAAATCCTAAAAGTTACGCTGTGGAAGTGCCTGATGGCAACTACAAGGTGACGGTTGTCCTCGGCTCCAAGAAAAAGGCAGCCAAGACGGTGGTGCGTGCTGAAGCCAGAAGACTCATGGTGGATGAAATCTCTACCAAGAAGGGTAAATTCCAGACCGTCCAGTTTATCGTCAACAAGCGTTCACCAAAGATTTCAGATAAGATGAACGTACGTATCAAACCTCGTGAGAAGGGCACACTTGACTGGGATGACAAGCTGACTCTTGACTTCTATGGTGCTGCTCCTGCCGTAAAACAGGTGAAGATAGAGCGTGACACGACTGCCACAACCATCTTCCTCTGTGGTAACTCAACCGTAGTGGATCAGGCTCATGAACCATACGCCAGTTGGGGACAGATGATTCCATGCTGGTTTGGTCCGGAAGTCGCTATTTCCAATCATGCAGAGAGCGGATTGACAGCCGGATCCTTCTTAGCTTCCAACCGTCTGGAGAAAGTATTGGCCATGATGAAGAAGGGCGACTATGTGATTTGTGAGTTTGGACACAACGACCAGAAAGAGAAGACTCCAGGAAGTGGAGCCTGGTATAATTTCTCTTACAATCTGAAGCAATATATAGATAAGGTACGCGCTAAGGGTGGAAACATCATCTTTGTGACTCCTACCCAGCGCCGTTTCTTTGACAAAGCTACCCGCAGCAAAATACAGGAAACGCATGGTGACTATCCTGATGCCATGAGAGCTGTGGCAAAAAGAGAGGGTGTGCCTGTCATCGAACTGCATGATATGACCCGTACTTTCTTCGAGACATTGGGTTATGAGAACAGTAAGAAATCGCTGGTTCACTATCCTGCCAACACTTATCCTAATCAGCCGAAGGCATTAGAGGATAATACCCACTTCAATCCATACGGAGCCTATGAGGTGGCCAAGATGGTGGTGATGGGAATGAAGCAGCTCCATCTGCCATTCCTGAAATATCTCCGTCCAGACTGGCAGGATTTCAATCCAGCCCAGCCTGATGACTTCAATAAGTTCCTCTGGTATCCATCCACAGACCTGGATGTTACCAAGCCAGATGGAAACTAAAGATGTTCCGTTAACTCAGCGTCATCCGATGAAGAAAATCAAATGAGAATAAATATAAGCCGGTTCTTCAAAGTGTATAAGAACCGGCTATTTTTTGTCTTTTTAGCTGTTATTTCAGCTTATTTCCCCCGAAATTTAAATATTTATGCAGATTTACGTTAATTTTTTAGCAAATTGTTAGGTATATCAATGTTTTTTATTAAATTTGCAACATCAATATGAAGTTCAACTAACACATAGTTATTATGAAGAAGGAAAAAAGCCTGTTGCTCCTGATGGCAGCAGCTTCAGTGGGAGCAGTCCATGCTACCCCTCCTGCAAGCATGGGCGAAGAGATGAGTATTGTAAAAGTTCAAGAAAAAGGTCACACTTTTGTGAAAGGACGTGTTATTGATTCCGAAGGAAATCCTCTGGTAGGAGTTACCGTCAAGATTGAAGGCACCAGTTATGGCGTCATCACGGATGCTGACGGCAATTATATCCTGGAATTCCCTTCCATGTCTCATCCTAAAATCGTGTATTCGAGCATCGGTTTCAAGACGAAATCTATCGAATTCATGGGTGTGAAAGAACAGAACATGATGCTTGAACTGGATCATGTGGCTCTCGACGACCTCGTAGTAATTGGTTATGGCAGCAAGAGTCGCAAGGATGTGACCAGTGCCATCTCTACCGTAAACCAGGAGCAGATCAGCAAATTGGCTGCTACGACTCCTACAATCGACGGACTTCTTCAAGGTACCGTGAAGGGTGTGTTGGCCACAACTTCCAATGGTGAACCGGGTTCTACCCTCAAGTTGAATATCCGTGGTATCACTTCTCCTTATCCAAAATCGGGTAAGGGCAATAACAACCAGCCTCTTTTCGTGATTGACGGTGTGCCTACCTTCATGGAGGATACCGGTATCAATCCGCTCATTAATATTTCTCCTAACGACATCGAAAGCATCGATGTGCTGAAAGATGCTGCTGCCACAGCCATCTACGGTTCTCGTGGTGCCAACGGTGTGGTCATTGTCAAGACAAAAAATGGTAAGCGCAATGAAAAGACCAAGGTAAGCTTCGGCTACACCTTCTCTTTCAGCAATCCTATCAAGAATTATGAACCGCTGAACACGGCTGAATACAAGAATGTACAGGACGAAATCCTGCGCAATACGGTAAACGGCATGAATGACGGCAGTTCGATGGTAGGTATGTATGGCGTAGCCGACTATCTGAGCCAATTTGGTAACATCGGATATAATGCTGAGACGGGTGTCTATACATATAATGGACTCAATGAGAGTCTCTTTGGTACGACGAATACCAACTGGGCTAAGGAGGTGATCAACAAGAATGCGCCTACTCACCAGTATAATGTAGCCATCAGAGGTGGCAGCAACAGGACCAACTATTCATTCTCCTTCAACGGTATGAACCAGGAAGGTCTGCTCATCAACGACCGTATGGAGAGATATGGTGCCAGACTCTCTTTGGATTCTGAAATCAATAAGTATATCACCGTGGGTGGTGTGCTCGACTATACCTACTCTTCTCGCAAGAGCGGAAGCAACGATCCTGCATTGGGTTATGACAACGACTCATGGAAGACTCGCCCAGACCTGACCGTACGCGATGCAGACGGTAATCTGAATCGAGTAGATAAGTTTGGCGAATATACAAGTAGCTATATGGATGCAAGTCCGGTGGGAAAACTCCAGAGAAAGACCCAGTATGAGAACGACCAGTTCTCCGGAAATGCCTATATTGACATCAAGCCTATTGAAGGTCTTACCCTCCATGCTGATGCCAACATATCCCGTTTCATCTTCAGCAATAGCTATTTCTCTCCAAAGGTTTCCTTGCCGGAACAGTATGAGACGGAACCAACTTCTACGCTCGCAGAGGCTAACTATCGCAACACGAATACGTCTATCAACTTCCGTGCTGACTATAAATTCAAGATTACTGACGACCATCGCTTCGACGTGATGGCTGGTTATAGTGCTGACAGATACTGGAGCAAGGAACACGACCAGGCTTACAGCGGATTCCCTAATGACGATGTGCTCAACAATGCCAGTTCTGCAACTACCGTCAACAAGCCTATGGAGACTTATTCCAAGAGTGGACTCAATTCCCTCTATGGCCGTTTGAGCTATGATTATCTTTCACGTTATCTGCTCGACTTCAGTCTCCGTTCCGATGAGTCATCCAAGTTTGGTCCTGGCAACAAGCGTGGTACTTTCCCTGCACTCTCTTTGGCATGGCGCGTAAATCAGGAGCCTTTCATGGCATCGGTACAGGATGTGGATGATCTGAAACTCCGTCTGAGCTGGGGTAAGACAGGTTCTACCAATGTATCCGACTTCTCTTACATCCAGTATTTCAATTCCAATATCTACGGTGGACAGAGTGCCATAACATTAGCCACTACTTATCCTAACAAGGATATCAAGTGGGAGATGACTACTGAGTACAATGCTGGTGTTGACTTCTCGTTCTTCAATGGCAGACTGAACGGTAGCTTTGATATCTATCATCGTAAGACAGATGGCGCCTTGGCTCCAGCTCCTATCGCCTTGGAGTTTGGTATCGGTACATTCTATAGCAATATCCTCGACTTGACCAATAATGGTTTCGAGTTCTCTATCGGTGGAGATGTGGTCCGCACCAAGGATTTCACCTACAATACGATGCTCAGTATCTCATCCAACAAGAATAAGATAACCAAGCTCAATGGTTCTACACTCGACATGATACACCAGGATCTCTATATGGAAGGTCATGCGATGGGAACCGTGAAGGGTTACAAGGTGGCTGGTATTTTCCAGAGTCAGGAGCAGATTGATGAACTGAATTCTCAGGCACAGGCAAACGGATATGATTCCTATCAGAATGGTGCTCACGTAGGCGACTATATGTTTGTGGATACAGATGGCAACGGCTATATTACCGAGGCAGACCGTACGGCTATTGCCAATCCGGAGCCAAAGGTGTTCGGAGGTTGGTCTCATACCTTATCTTATAAGAACCTCACCCTGTCAATGCTCTTCCAGTATCAGTTTGGAGGTCATGCATACTACAGTACCATGCAGGAATCTGCAGCCGGTAGTCTGGGTCAGAGTATTCTGAGAGAAATGTACGGCAACACCTGGACACCGGATCGTACGGATGCCAAGTATGCCCAGCTGGTATGGCTGCCAACAAGCATGAGCAATACATACACCAACGACCGCTATGTATATTCCAACTCATACTTCCGTCTGAGAAATATCACGCTCTCCTATAATTTCGAGCCATCTCTTCTGGAGCGCCTGCACATCAGCGGAGCATCTGTGTTCTTCACAGCCACCAACCTGTTTACCATTACCAACTGGCCAGGTTTGGATCCAGACATGTCGGCAACCAATGCCTATTTAAAGACTACAGAGAATAAGGACGTTTATCCAATGAGCCGTTCTTTCTCTATCGGTCTGAAATTACAATTCTAACTCATACAAAGACTGTAGATTATGAAACATATAAGATTTCAATTTCTTACGCTCCTTTCAGCCACAGCACTGACTCTTACATCGTGTGACCTGATAGGTAGCCTCGACGGCATCGAACCAGAACATGTGGTTACTGATGACAATTATATCACTGATGTCTCAACTGCACAGACGGCGCTCAATGGTGTCTATGCCTCATGGCGCAGCACGGGTGTATCTTACCTGCGCTATGGAATGTCGTCTATGGCTCATACCCAGACTCAGGCGATGGTGATGGGGGCGGATGAGTTTGCTGCCGAGAACATCGAAACCAATAACAGTAATGTGGAGACGGCTTATACCGCCTACTACAATGTGATTAATACGGCCAATACCTTCCTGGTACATATCAACAAGAATATACCAGGACTGAGCGAGGAGAAACGTACAGAGATGATTGCAGAGGCTCGTTGCCAGCGTGCCTTGGCTTACCTTACTCTCCTGAAGTGCTTCGGAGAATATTGGAAGCAGGATTCACCATACGGTGTCTGCATCTTCCAGGACGAACTGGTAAGAGATAACCAACCACGCAAGCGTTCTTCTGTGGCTGAAACTTACAAGTTGATATCTGATGATCTCGACTATGCCATCGCCCATTGTGAACAGCATCCGGCAGATCATTATCACATGAGTTCTGTTTTCGCCAAGGCTTTGAAAGCCAAAATGTATATGGCTCAGGATAATTATGCTGAAGCAGCAAGACTGGCAGAGGAAGTGATCGGTGAGGCTGAAGCAGCAGGTTATGCTTTGGAAAGTGATTATGCCAAGATCTTCGACGAACAATTTAATTCTCAGGAGATGCTCTTTGCTCCTTATACCGCCAATCCAAGTGAGTTGATGGACTCAAACTGGTATATGTTTTCTCCAGGTTCACTCCTCAAGAAGGTGGCAGATGATTTAGTTCCAGATGATGAAACAGGTGGAGATATTGTTATTCCAAACCCGGGAGATGGTGGGGACGTTGTTGTTCCTGATCCTGATGGTTCTTCTGATGGAAGTGCTTCTGGCGATGGTGGAGTAGTCATTCCAGGCGGCGACGGAGGCGTAGTCATCCCTGGTGGTGATGGCAGTGATTTCCCATTCTTCCCAGGTGATGAAGATGTAGCTTCATACGATAAGCTATATACATGGGCCTATAAGGGAGAGGCCATGAACGGTATTGGAAAATATAACAAGTTGACTCCTGAAATGTTCTATGCTGACTCTTATTACTTCATGCGCCTTGCCGAAGTTTATTATATCGCTGCCGAAGCAGAGGCTCGTCAGGGTCAGTATGCTAAGGCTCGTACACTCTTGACTACAGTCATCGAACGTGCTGGATATACGGAGGACGATGTGAACGCTATTGCCGACGGCGATCTGCTGGGTGAAATCCTCAAGCATAAGTTGGTGGACATCAGTAATGAGAATTTCGAGGAATGGTTTGACCTCTGCCGTTACAAACGTAAGGGCGGTTTCGAAGGCTGGACTGAAGACGAGAAAGCTGAGTTGCCAACATTCAGAAGATACCTGCTCCCAATTCCAAAGGCATCTATGGGTGCCAACAATCTGTTGGAGCAGAATCCGGAATATGTAAATAACTAATTTTAGAATAATATTTGAACTTTATCAAAAAAACATGATGAAATTGAGAAATTCAATGATGACCATTGCTGGCTTAATGCTGGCAATGGTGGCTAATGCCCAGAATTTTGTACTGAAAGGTACGGTGAAGGGTAACGTGGAAGGCTGCACCGTTATGCTGCAGAAATATGATATCGATAAGGTGAGCAACCTGGACAGTGCTACTATCAAGAACGGCGAGTTTGTGCTCAAGGGGGATGTGAATCAGCCAGAACAATACCAGATGGTCATCGATATGAATGAACCGGGCGTGGCAGAACCTGACTATCAGAAGATTTTCGCCAGTCGTATCTATATCGAAAACAAGCCAATGACTTATGATGTAGATCTTACTGGTTTCCCTACTGAGAAGGACATGAGCATGATTACACCTGTCATCAAGGGTTCTGCGACACAGGATACCTATCAGGCTTATCTCGACCTGATGACTCCTATCCAGGATAAACTGCATAGCCTGAACGACAGTATCAACAACTGTAAGGTTCTGGCACAGAGAGTGGTCTTAGCAAAGGAGGCTATCCAGCTGATGGACGATATGCGCCAGCAAACCAGCAAGTTTATCCAGGATCATACCAGTTCATTGGTAGCTTTCGATTTGCTCAATGAGAGTTTTTCAGCCCTTCCAACTCCTTATACCTCAGCGGAAATCGATGAGATGATGGGTTGGTTGAAGAATGATTGGAGCAATTCACCTCAGTATCCAATGCTGCAGGCACAGTCTGAAATGGCGAAGCATACAGCCGTAGGCAACCGCTTCATCGATGGTACGCTTCTCACTCCTCAGGGCAAGCAGGTGAAGTTGTCTTCCCTTATCAAGAAGGGCGAATATACCATGTTGGAGTTCTGGGCATCCTGGTGTCATCCTTGCCGTCAGGAGATTCCTCATCTCAAGGAGGTACATGAGAAGTACAAGGATTTCAATATCATCAGCATTTCCGTAGATGAAAGAGATGAAGACTGGAAGAAGGCAATGGCGAAGGAAGGTATGAACTGGACTCAGTTGCGCAACCCAGAAGGTTTCGGTGGTATGGTGATGGGAGAGTATGGCATCAATGGTATTCCTGCTTGTCTGATTCTGGACAAGAATGGTAATTTCTACAAGACCAATATGCGTGGTGCATTCCTTGATGCATTCCTCTATGATTATTACAAAAGATAAGATATAGAATAAGTTCCTTATCTTGTAAGTAAAAGTATTCATAAATAAGAGAAAGTTTCGTTCCGTGCTAAGGAGCGAAACTTTTTTAGTATCCGGCTATTTTTTAGGATGATAGACTCATAAAAAAAGCGACTGATAGTAGCAGATCACTCTGCCGCTATCAGTCTGTTTTCGCATTATTTGTGAATTGGATTTTATAAAATGAATATTCTTTATTTTAATTCATCTAAGTAATAACTGATTCTTCCTCCCTCATCACCTATCTGCACATTGGCATCATACCAGGAGATAAT
>OIYI01000039.1_pt1 | contig 20782 bp, 18 predicted proteins | sample 1588301 | NCBI WGS metagenome assembly OIYI01 (sample SAMN03283247) | human gut metagenome | biome: human-associated habitat; material: feces | host: Homo sapiens | place: Peru | collected 2012 | reverse complement strand
TGATATAAGACGCACAACCGCAGGGGAAAACAGTCAGAAGGTGGCTTCATCTCTGTCTGCACTGAGCCTTTCATATCTTAGATCAGGTGACATTGAAAAGGCTGAAGATGCAATCGGTGAAAGTGAAAAAATCTATGAAAAACTGGGAATTGCAGAGCCTAGCTTCTTCCAGAACAAAGCTTCGATAGCTTTTGAAAAGAAAGATTATGCCAGCGCCCAGAAACTGTTTTCAAAAGCTCTTGAGCTGTCAGAAAACCAGTCAGGCAATGCCAGTACCGTTATCAGTGTCTTAAAAAGCCTGAGTGTATGCGCCCAAAGACAGAATAACACGGATGAGGCAAGCTCATATATAGAGAAGGCTGTTTCTGTTGCCTCTTCAGCATATGGTAAAGAGCATCCTGCAATGGCCTCGGTGCTCAATGAAAAGGGCCTGTTTGAACACTCCTGCGGCCAGTATGCCAAAGCTATGGATACTTTTGCTGATGCTCTTGGTATTTACGACAAAGCCTATGGAGAAAGATCTCAGCAGTCTCATGATGTTCTGCTTTCAATGTACAGATGTGCCTGTGATATTGTCGTAAATGATGATGAGGCGGCTCTTAAAAAAGCAAAGGACTTTATGTCAGACAAGTTCTTTACTCTTGAAACTGAAGACAGCTCTCCTGTGTTTTTACTTGCTTTCGGTGAATGGAAAATGAACAGCGCCGCCTGTCTGTTTGACTATATTCCAACAGTAATAGACAACAATGTGGATGTTTTACTTTCATCAGACGGCAGTACTGTTCAAAAGGTTCAGAGCAGTCAGTTAGGGACTTTTAATGTTTCTATGCAAAGAGACAAAGCCCGACATGACGAGCTGTTAAAACTCATGGAATAGCAGAGATTAAGGATTGATTCCTGTTTTAGGATATTTTGGTTACAGGTGGTCTATGCGAACTTTACTGTCTTATGTCTGTATAGCTGTTGCGCTTGTGTGCACACCATTTAGTGCAATGGCAGATTCCTGGTCTGTGTTTGTTTATATGTGCGGCAGTGATCTTGAAAGCAACTATGGTGCTGCCACTGCAGATATAAGTGAAATGATAGATGCCTCTCCTTCAGATGAGGTGACCGTGATCATTCAGACCGGAGGTGCAAACAAATGGCAGAACTTTGGCATATCCTCAAAAAAAATCTCCCGTTTTATGGTAAGGAACGGAGAGCTTAATTTAATTGAGGAATTACCTCAGGCAAACATGGGAGATGGCAGAACCCTGTATAACTTTTTAAATTTCTGTCAAAAGAACTATTCGTCAGATCACAATGTTTTGCTCTTCTGGGATCATGGCGGCGGAAGTGTGTTCGGTTTTGCCAATGACGAGAATTACAGTTTTGATTCGATTTGTCTGTCAGAATTAAGGAATGCACTTTCATCGGTTTACGGTGACGCCCCTGCCGAAAAACCTTTTGAACTTATAGGTTTTGACACCTGTCTTATGGCTACTGTGGATACTGCAGCAAGCATTGAACCCTATGGACACTATTTTGTAGCTTCTCAGGAGGTAGAACCTGGTAACGGCTGGCAGTATACCCTGTGGTTAAATGCTCTTGCAGAGAATACATCACAGAGTGCCGTTCAGTTAGGTAAGAGCATCTGTGATGCCTATTACAGGGGCTGTGAGGATGAGGAGACAGAACAGACTGCAACCCTGTCTCTAATCGATTTGAGTAAAATCAGTCCAATGATCAAAGCCTGGAATATCTTTGGTATGTACGCCCTGATGCAGGCTTCAGAAAATGACTCCTTCTATGCCACAATCGGTAGAGCTGCAACACGATCTGAGAATTTCTCAAATTCAAAGTCCTCAGGTTACTCCAACATGGTGGATATGGGAGACTTTATTTCTAAAGTTTCTGACGCATCTAAAGAGAGACATCCTGCTGCAGGAAAAATGCAACAGTACCTCAAAGAAGCTGTTTTATATCAGGTAAGCGGATCTGCTCATCAGGCATCTGGACTGTCATGCTACTATCCATTTGACTCTGATGAGGATAGTTACGCCATGATGGTTGAAAACGGTCTTGTAAATTCCTTTATCCTGACCTACGGTCTTCAGCACGGTTTTATTGACGGAAATACCGCAAATTCAATGCTTGAAGCTATCACAAGCGAAGGTGATGATGCCGCTTCTTCAGAACTGTCTTCAACCTCACAGCCTGAGTCTCATGTAAGTTCAGAACCTTCTGAGTCCGATTCATCAGAAAAGCCAGAGCACAGTAGTTCTGGTGGAGCAGTAGATTTTATTGCAAATACTGTAAACCACAGTGTCAATACAGCTCTGCAGTCTCTGTTAAATGAAAAACCTGGAAAAGATCAGGATCCGATTTCCTTTATTCAGGGACTTGTTGAAAACAATGTAACCCTAATCTCAGAATCTATAGCTCCAATGCAGAAGATGGATATAAGCTCACTTGAGGATACAAAGGTGGAGGTAGTTACCAAAGACGACGGCACTCCTGCCCTTGAAATGACTCTTGATGACAAATCTTTAAAGTATATAGATTCGGTGCGTTTTTATCTTGCAACACTCAACGATAAAAATGACGTTACAGTTTTCGGTGACGATATTGATATGTTTCAGGACTGGGATAACGGTATCTTCAGGGATAATTTCAACGGTAACTGGCCGACTTTAGACGGTCATCTTGTGTATCTTGAAACTACTGCAGATCTTGAAAATTACAACTACTACTCAATTCCAGTGATTTTAAATGGAGTCCGCTCTGTCATTGAGGCTCTGTATGACTTCAAACAGAGTAAATATGTGGTATTAGGAGCGCGCCGTATAACCAGTGCAGGTATGCCTGACAAGAATTTAATCAAACTGAAACCTGGTGACAGGATCACAACCTTAATGCAGAAAATGGCTGACAGTGAGGATGATACAAGTGAGGTTGAGACTGACAGCTTTACTTTAAGTTCTAACTGGTCACTTGAGGATTCAGCCCTGCCTGACGGTACCTATGCCTATATGTTCTCAATGTCAGATATTCAGGGTAACGAAGCTCTGTCTGATGTATCCTTTATAAAAATAAAGGACGGTCAGATGACATACGGTGAGCCTTGAGCATATGCTGTAACTCTAAACCAGAGAAGAATAATTATGTGAAGACTGATTCAGATGAGGTTACACAGATGTATTCAGACAGGGTGAATATATCTTTCAAATGTGAAAGGAGCAGGTTATCGTCCTGCTCCTAATGTTGGATTATGAATAAAACTCAGCAATTAACACTGTCATCGGTCATTAACTGCAGATCTGATAACATCCAATTGTGTATTATTCAACACCAGCTGTCTGTAACAGAGCATTTCCCTGTGGTTTTGCTTTACGATGTAATCTTTTTTTCAACAACAAAAAGAGTGCGCACAGTTTAAATTTGCATAAATGTCACTTATAACTTTTTGTAAACAGATTTGTGCTTATCTTTTAGCTCTTAAGTTTCTCTAATATCTGATTAAGGCTAATCTTCAGTTTAGTTTCGTCTTTAAAATTGGAATCATGCTGCTTATTATTTTTATAGGCTTTAAAAGAACTTTCTCTAACAAAATTACAGAATTCATCCATTGAAATTTCTAAATTCAGGCATTTTTCTTAAGCATCAAGAAGCTATTTACTTACATTTCCCTTAAAATCGATTTCAAACAGAATTCTGAATTTTTCCAGATCTTCTTTTCATTTTTGCTTTTTGTTGTATTTTGAATTGTCCATTTTATTTCTCCTTTTAAAAGTCAGAGACAAGGAAATACCAGGAATATAACATAAAAATTGTGCTCAATTTTTTATCCTAACTTCTATGCTGAAAACATAGGCCAAACTCATTTTTTAAGAAAAAAATCTCTGTAAGACAACAGTCCAATATTCCAAACAATAAATGAATTTATAATTATCAGATTAAAATCAGAGCAATCTGACTTAGCTATTTGAGCTCTGTACATACCTTTTCCTGTAAATTTCAACTTCTGCTCCTGTATAGCAGTTCATGTAAGAAGATATTTCCAGAAAAGCAATAAATCCTTTCTTTTGCACTTAACAATTTATGTTAAAAAACTAATAAAACCGCTTGGCAATGCTCTTTTACTCTATTTACAAAATTTTAACAATTGCACATTAGTAAGTTAACAAAGTCTTTGTATCTTAATCATGTCGATTGATATGGAGATTTTAAAAATGAAATTTAACAAGACATTGTTATCAGCAGTTTGTGGTTGTGTATTAGGTTTTTCTGCATCAGCTAATGCTGGCGCTGTGATTACTGACGGTTCAACTTCAATGGAAAAGGTAATGGGTATTCTGATTGAGTCATTTGAAGGCAACGGAATCGATGTTACTTACAACCCAACAGGTTCAGGTGCTGGTATCACTGCTGCTTTAGAAGGTCGTGCTGATATCGGTCTATCTTCAAGAGCATTAAAAGATCAGGAACAGGAAAAATTACAGGGGATCGATGTTGCATACGACGGCATCGTAATCGTTGTTAACAAGGCAAACAAGTTAACTGATATCACTACTGAGCAGATTAAAGATGTATTTACAGGCAAGATCACCAACTGGAAAGATTTAGGTGGTGCTGATGCTCCTGTAGTTTTAATTGGTCGTGAAGCAGGTTCAGGTACCCGTGATGGTTTCGAGTCTGTAACCGGTACTAAGGATTCATGCAAATATCGTCAGGAATTAACCTCAACTGGTGATGTTATTACCACTGTAGGTCAGAACGAGAATGCAATCGGTTATGCTTCTCTATCAGCTGTAAATGATTCAATCAAGGTTCTATCTTTCAACGGTGTTGTTCCATCAGAGGAAACAGTTTTAGACAAGAGCTACAAGTTACAGCGTCCATTCGTATTCGTTCTAAACAAGGCTAAACAGCCTTCAAAGGATGCAAAGGCATTCATTGACTACGCTATGTCAGATGAGGCTAAGCCTTTAATTGTAAAGGCTGGCGTTGTTCCTGCTAAGAAGTAATCAATCATTATCACGGAGCTGCAGGATCTGATCCTGCAGTTATTATTTTATGCAATTAAGAAATCATCAAGAATGCGCAGACATGATTGCTACCTGGGTGTTCACCATTCTAGGTTACCTCAATATCGTATTCGTAGTGGTCATCTGTCTGTATCTAATTATTTCTGGAATTCCCGCTATTCATGAAATAGGCTTTTTTGACTTTATCTTTGGAACTAAATGGGCATCAACAGCAGCCGATCCTAAATTCGGTATTATGCCTTTCATTCTGACCTCTATTTACGGTACCTTTGGTGCAATTTTATTTGGTCTTCCAATTGGTTTCTTTAGTTCTGTATACCTGGCTAAGTTTGCTCCTTTAAGAGTAAAGCAGTTTATTGAATCAGTAGTAGATTTATTAGCGGGTATTCCTTCAGTTGTTTTCGGTTTTATCGGTATGCTGGTTTTAGTCCCAGCTATCAAAGATATTTTTAACCTTGCAGACGGTTCATCATTATTAGCAGCAATCCTAGTGCTCTCTATCATGATCTTACCTTCAATTATTAAGGTATCCATCGGTGCACTTGAGGCTGTTCCTCATGAGTATGAATTAGGCTCACTTGCATTAGGCGCCAATAAGGTTGAGACAGTTTATAAAGTTGTAGTCCCAGCTGCTCGCCGTGGTATTGGTGTTGCAGTGGTTTTAGGTGTAGGTAGAGCCATTGGTGAAGCTATGGCTGTAATGATGGTTGCAGGTAACGTAGCTAATATGCCTGGCATATTCGAATCAGTAAGATTTTTAACTACCGCAGTAGCATCCGAGATGTCATATTCAGCAGGTCTGCAGCGTCAGGCTCTGTTCTCAATCGCTCTAGTGCTGTTCATCTTCATTATGGTAATCAATGCACTGTTAAATCTTGTCTTAAAGAAGAGAGGCGGCAAGTAATATGAACAATGCTTTAAGAAGAAATATCTATAAGAACGTAATGCTGTCTTTTGCTTATGCAACTACAGCACTTACCGTCGCAGTAGTTCTTTTCATTATTTTATATGTCTTTATAAGAGCTATTCCTCATGTTTCATGGCAGTTGTTAAGTACTAAGCCTAGCTACATCAACGATACCATCGGTGTGTTACCAGATATTCTAAACACCATCTATATCGTAATTGCTACCTTGGTCTTTGTGCTTCCTCTAGGCGTAGGTGCTGCTGTATATCTTTCTGAATATGCAAAGAACATGAAGGTAAAACGAGCCATTGAATATGCTATTGAAAGTTTAGCTGGTATTCCTTCTATTATTTATGGTCTGGTCGGTATGCTTATCTTCTGTCAGTACTTTGGCCTTAAGACCTCATTATTAGCAGGTGCCCTAACACTTACTATCATGAATTTACCTACCATTATTAGAACTACCCAGGAGAGTTTGGATTCTGTTCCTACTTCATACAGAGAAGGTGCTTTTGGTCTTGGAGCTAATAAGTGGTACTCAATTAGAACTGTTGTTTTACCTTGCTGTATCGACGGTATTGTTACTGGCTGTATTCTCGCCATCGGCAGAATGTTAGGTGAGTCAGCAGCTCTTTTATTTACCGCAGGTTTTGCCCATAAGGTAAATGGTTTTATTGATGCGATGTCATCATCAGGTTCAACTTTAACGGTTGCTTTGTATGTCTATGCTAAAGAGCAAGGCGAGTTTGATGTTGCTTTCGTAATTGCTGCCATCATGCTTTTCATGAGCCTCTTAATCAATTACACCGCAAGCAAGTTATCAAAGAGAATTCAGAATAAAAGGTACTAGAAATGAATACCACACCAATTATCGATGTAAAAAACTTTAATCTTTACTATGGTGAAAATCATGCTCTGCATAACATCAATATGCATATCAATGAGCACGAGATCACTGCGCTTATTGGTCCATCAGGATGCGGTAAGTCTACCTTTTTACGCTCATTAAACCGTATGAATGATCTGATTGAAGGTTTAAGAGTTGACGGTTCAATCAAGTTTAAGGGTACAGAGTTAGTAAACACCAAGATCAATGTCAGCGCTTTGCGCAAAGACATTGGTATGGTTTTCCAAAAGCCAAATCCATTTGCTATGTCTATCTACGATAACATCGCATATGGTCCAAGAATTCATGGTATTAGAAATAAATCAGCTCTAGATGAGTTAGTAGAAAAGTCTTTGAAAAAGGCTGCTATCTTTGATGAGGTAAAGGACAGATTAAAGACTTCTGCTTTAGGTCTGTCAGGCGGTCAGCAGCAAAGATTGTGTATTGCAAGAGCTCTGGCTGTTGAGCCTGAGATCCTGTTAATGGATGAGCCTACCTCAGCACTTGATCCTATCTCTACTGGCAAGATTGAAGAGCTTACCTGTGAGCTTAAAAAGAAATATACCATTGTGATCGTAACTCACAATATGCAGCAGGCTTTAAGAATTTCAGATAGAACAGCATTCTTCCTGTTAGGTGATCTTGTAGAGTGCGACAGCACTGATAACATCTTCACTAAACCAAAGGATAAGCGCTGTGAAGACTATGTAACCGGAAGATTCGGCTAAACGGATTTTGCCTTATAGGAGATGAAAATGAGATTCCAGTTAGATGAGCTGATGTCACAGATTAACAATTCTTTGATTTTAATGTCATCAGCATGTGAAGAAAGCTTAACTAATGCTTTTGAAGCTTTTAAAACTCACGATAAAGAGAAGGCTTTGAGCATTTACAGAAAAGACTATGATTTAAATTCAAAAGCTCGTGAGATTGAAAGCCTGTGTATTAAAACTCTTTTAAGACAGCAGCCCGTAGCTCACGATATGTTAGTAGTATCAGCTACCTTAAAATTAGTATCTGATGTTGAGCGTATTGGTACTCAGGCAATAGCCATTGCTGAGATTATCACTCACTTTGATTTTAACTACAAAGGCGATGACATTCTACTTATTGAAAAGATGAGTGAAGAAGCTATCGAGATGGTAAAAAAGAGTATTGATTCTTTTGTGAACAAAGATGGCACATTAGCTGCAAATGTTATAAAGCATGATACAGTAGTTGATAAGTACTTCTTTACCATTAAAGATACCTTAATTCATGAGATCAAGAGCTCTGAAAATGATGCAAGCTATTCACTTGATCTTTTAATGATTGCAAAATACTTAGAGCGTATTGGAGATCATTCTTGCAATGTAGCAAGATGCACTCAATATATGCTTACAGGCAAACTAACAGGTCAGGAGTAGGCTTATATGATTTACTGTCTTGAAGATGATGCTGATATTAGAGAACTTGAGCTTTATACACTCAATTCAATGAATTTTAAGGCAGAAGGCTTTGCCGATGCCCAAAGCTTTTTTCAAGCAATAGCAAAAGAACTACCTGAGCTTGTAGTTCTAGATGTAATGTTGCCAGATATGAGTGGTGTTGATGTTCTCAAAAAATTAAGAGCAAATCCAAAGACAGCAAAACTACCTGTAATTATGGCCACAGCACGTGGTGCTGAATATGAAAAGATTAAAGCCCTGGATTTAGGTGCTGATGACTATATGACCAAGCCATTTTCTGTAATGGAAATGGTTGCCAGAATTAAAGCTATCTTGCGACGTTCAAATGAAGGTAGCGATGCTAAAGGCGAGGTTAAGTTTGGCAAGATCGTAATTAACGAGGTAAAGCATTCAGTTACTGCTGATGATAAGAAACTAGACTTATCATTAAAGGAGTTTGAGTTACTGTTACTTCTAATTAAGCATCCTGGTCGCGTCTACAGCAGAGATGAATTGTTAAATCTCATCTGGGGTATTGATTATGATGGTGAAAACAGAACTGTTGACGTTCATATCAGAGCTCTGAGATCAAAATTGGGTGATCTTGAGAATGTCATTCAGACTGTAAGAGGTATCGGTTACAAGGCGGATGCATGATTTCTAGGATCTTTCGTTCTGTATTTTTTACAACTATTCTGGTCCTGATTTTAGGATTGGGAGCATCTTTGTTTATTTCATCCTATCAGCTAATCAAGGCTGACAGTGATGGTCTTATTTCCTTTACAACCAAGTTAGAAGATGCTCTCAACAAGAATCCTAATATGGATTTAACTCTGTTAACCATTGACGATTACAGAATTAACTTAATCCATAAAGATGGATCGGTCTATTTTGATTCTCAGGTTAATGCTTCTACTTTAGAAAATCACTCAGATAGAGATGAATTTCGTCAGGCTGAGAAAACCGGTAAAAGCAGAGTTTACAGATACTCTTCTACCTTAGGTAAGAGAACTGTTTACTATGCTGTAAGGTTAAAGTCAGGAGATGTATTGCGCTGTGCCTACACTACAGATAACATCTTTTCACAGGCACTCTCATTAGGTTTACACCTGCTTATCATTCTGCTGTTAGCTATCGTAGTATCAGTTATTTTAGCTAAGAGAATTTCAGCTAAGATTGTAAGTCCTATCAATAAGATTGATTTGAACAATCCTGCTGATAACGTAGTTTATGACGAGTTAAAGCCTTTTTTAGAGAGAATTGTCTCCCATCAGCACCGCATCAAGAAGCTTCTGCGTAAAGTAACTGCAGCTCATTCTCAAATAAAAGTGATGACTGCCTATATGTCTGAGGGCATCATCTTTTTAAACAAGAAAGGACAGGTTATTCTGATAAATCAGAGCGCGCAGTCTATTTTCAATATTGATGAGCCTGAAAAGTACAAGGGTGAGAGCCTGCTTAACATAAACCGTTCTCCAATCTTCTGTTCAATCTTTGAGAAAAGAGAAGAGATTGAGAGTGTGAAGCAGGATATTGAGTTATCAGGTAAGTATTACAAACTCATTTTCAATAAGATCACCGAAAACGACAAATTAGTAGGTTTCGTACTCTTATTAGTTGATATTACTAAAGCTAAGCAGTTGCAGATGCAACGTCAGGAATTTGCTTCAAATGTATCTCATGAGTTAAAGACACCTCTACAATCTATCATTGGTAGAGCAGAACTTATTGAAAACGGTATTGTACGTCCTGATGATTTACAGAACTTTGGTAAAAAGATCCGCTCAGAAGGTCAGGCTTTGTTGAACATGATAAACGACATCATGTTCTTATCAAAGGTTGAATCTGGCGTAAAAGCACAAAGTGAGCATATAAACTTAAAGTCACTCTCTGAAAGTGTAGTAGATTCTCTAAAAGAGAAAGCTTCTAAAAAGGGCGTAACCCTTGTGCTTGATAGTGAAGATCTGGAGATGAATTTCGTACGCAGATATATGTCTGAAATTCTCTACAACTTAATTGATAATGCTATTAAATACAACAAAGAAAATGGTATTGTTAACTGCAAGATCTTCAGGCAGGAACATAAGTTCTTTATAGTGGTCAAAGATACCGGTATTGGTATTCCAAAAGAAGATCAGGACAGAATCTTTGAAAGATTTTTCTGTGTTGACAGAAGTCACTCCAATAAAGACAGTACAGGTTTAGGTCTTACTATCGTAAAACACATCGTTGAAGAGTGTCATGGCTCTATCGATGTTGATTCAAAACTAGGTGAAGGCACAACCTTTACTCTTGCCTTTGAAATGGCTTAGTAAAAAGCTCACTTTCTGCATCATAAGATCCGATCACTGAATTGATTGAGTCTAATGTAGGAAGGTGAGCTTTTTAAACTAAAGATTCTATTTAATGCATTAGCTTTTCTCTTACTTCAAGACCTTATCAATTTCAATTCAATCTCATTCCTTGTTGCTAATTGAGCTTCTTCAATTTTTTTGTTCAGCCCCATTTTCTTTATGATGTCTCAGACCTTGATTTAAATGATATGTCGTAACGAAAAATTTTTTTGTTAGGTGATTTTTAGATATTCCTTATTCTGGAATAATCAATGTCTATTGTTAAGACTAAGAGTTATTTTATGTGCTACCGCCAGTTACTTGGCCACCATGCGCCAAGAGCGCGGACAGAAGAGTAAGAGTTAGAGCACGATTTTTATTTACGAGAATGTAGGTATGTATATCCACAGAATGGGAATGTTGAGGTTTATATGTCAGATAACAGCGTCAATTTTTACAAGACTCTAGATGATTTTCTAGATGACATGGATGAAAGACGAAAAGATAAAAATAAATTCGTGGCAATTGAATTTATATACAAAGGGGAAACCTACCGAATAAATAATGAATATCTGACTCCAACTTTTGCATATCGAGTCCCAGGTGTGAAGTTTTGGGTTTTTCTGGTTCATTTTAAGTGGGTAGATGGTTGGTGTGATCCTGATTATGACACTATTGGTCAATACTCCAGCATGGATGAGCTTTTAGAGAAATGCAAAATAGATGGTGTATTACTCAGAGAAATAATCGTTGATCCTAATACGGAAATAGTAACCCAAGATAACGAGATAGATGTTGACGATCTTGCTAATTTGTAAATTAAAACTTTACAACAAGTGTCTAGTTATGGAACGGTAAGAGCATATATTTGGAAATTGTCTTAGGTAAGGCTTTTTGTGTGACCTCTAAAGAATAATAGTTAGGCTCCTATTTCAAAAAGTCTTTTACTTCTATAAAGTTACAGTTAGATATATTTGTAACTGAAAGATAGATTCAACTCATACTTGTAAAGAGGATAGTATGGAACAGCTAAATGCAAAGGATTTACAGTCTTCATTATGGGCTGCTGCTGATGAAATGCGTGCCAAAATGACTGCCGATGTTTATAAAGATTATTTATTAGGTTTAATCTTCTATAAAAGCTTATCAGATAAGACTTTATATAAAGTTGTCGATCTTTTAGAAGATAGAGTTCCATCCTCTGTTGAAGAAGCTCAAGAAATTTATGAAAAAGCTCAAGACACTGAGGATTGGAATGATCTTGTAGAAGAGTTAACTAGAGACTTTGGTTGTTGCATTCTTCCAAAATTTACCTTTACAGCTTTCTACAACCAGATTAACGATGACAGTTTCCTTTTAGAAAACTTGCACCAAGCATTTAGAGATGTTGAAGTATCTCAGGGTAAGACCTATGAAAACCTATTTGAAGGTTTTGATATCAATTCAAAAGATCTTGGTAAAACACCACAGGATAGAAACCTTTTAATTTCATCTGTGATTAAAGCTTTAGCTCATATTGATTTTAATAAGTATGGTGAAGATGCTTTAGGTGATGCGTACGAATACTTGATTGGTCAGTTTGCATCAGAATCAGGTAAGAAAGCTGGCGAGTTTTATACCCCTCAGCAAGTATCTCAATTAATTGCTAAGATCGTAACTAGTGGCAAAGAGAATAAAGAAGCATTTACTGTGTTTGATCCTTGCTGTGGATCAGGCTCTTTACTATTACAGGTTAAAAACTACATTTCTGAAGCTCAATCAAAGCATGTTTACTATCATGGACAAGAAATCGTAAATCAGACTTATAACCTTGCAAGAATGAACATGATGCTGCATAAGGTATCTGCTCATTACCAAAGATTGAATAACGGTGATTCACTATCAGCTGATTGGCCTACAGATGAACCTACAAACTTTGATGCTGTAGTTATGAACCCCCCATATTCTTTAAAGTGGTCTTCTAATGAGAACTTTATTACTGATCCTCGTTTTGCTCAGTATGAAAAGTTAGCTCCTAAGTCAGCAGCTGACTATGCGTTCTTGTTACATGGTTTCTATCATTTAAAGACAGATGGAACCATGGGTATTGTTTTACCTCATGGAGTTCTGTTCAGAGGTAATGCTGAAGGTGTAATTAGAAAACACTTATTGGAGTCTGGTTCTATTTATGCTGTAATTGGTCTGCCTGCTAACATCTTCTTTAACACCTCAATCCCTACTTGTGTGGTTATCTTAAAAAAGAATAACTCTAACCGAGATGTTCTCTTTATTGATGCATCTAAAGACTTTGTAAAAGAAAAAGCTCGCAATAAATTGTCTGCTGAAAATATCGAGAAGATCTTTAATGCTTACAAAGAACGTAAAGATATTGAGAAGTACAGTCACTTAGCTTCATTTGAAGAAATTAAAGAAAACGACTTTAACCTCAATATCCCAAGATATGTTGATACCTTCGAGGAAGAAGAACCTATCGATCTTGATGAAGTATTTAAAGAATACCAAGATGCTTGCAAGGAAGAATCTGATCTTAATGAAACCCTAAATGGCTATTTCAAAGAGCTAGGTCTAAACATTAAGCTGGAGGTATAACTTATGAAAGAAGATAAGAAAGTACCTCAATTGAGGTTCCCTGAATTTACGGACGCTTGGAAACAGCGTAAGGTAAAAGAACTATGTTCAATTTCTACTGGAAAAAGTAATACACAAGACAAGGTCGATGATGGGGAATATCCTTTTTACGTTAGATCTCCAATTGTTGAGAGAAGCAAAAAATATCTTTATGACGAGGAAGCTGTTTTAACTGTTGGAGATGGTGTCGGAACAGGAAAAGTTTTTCATTACGTAAATGGTAAATACGACTTACACCAACGTTGCTACAGGATGTTTAATTTCTCAGAAGAACTGAACGCAAAGTATTTTTATCATATTTTTTCTAAGATGTTTTACAAAAGGGTCATGTCGATGACCGCCAAAACATCGGTTGATTCAGTTCGAATGGATATGATTGCAGACATGGAAATTCCTGTTCCAAATATTAAAGAACAAGAAAAAATAGGAGCATTCTTTTCCGATATTGATAACCTTATTACCCTTCAACAGCGTAAGTTAAATTCGCTCCAAAAATTGAAAAAAGGGCTTCTTCAAAAGATGTTCCCTAAAAATGGTAAAAATATTCCAGAAATTCGTTTTCCTGAATTTTCAGACGCTTGGAAACAGCGTAAGTTGGGAGATATTCTTAAGTTATTGAAGGATGGAACTCATGGTTCCCACAAGGACGTAACAAATGGGCATTACTTGTTAAGCGCCAAAAACATTAAAGACGGAAGAATATTTTGGGACAAAACAGATAGAATAATTTCAGACGAAGATTATAAAAAAATCCACTCGACTTTTAAAATAAATAAAGGAGATGTTCTGTTAACAATTGTTGGCTCTATAGGAGAAACTGCTATATTCAATGTTTCTGAAGAGATTACATTTCAAAGAAGTGTTGCTATTTTGAGACCTATCGATGAAGTTTCTTCTGATTTTTTATACTCAGAAATTACATCACCTAAATTTCAAAAATTTCTAAATTTGAATAAGTCTACATCAGCTCAGCCAGGAATTTATTTAGGCGACCTTGCTAATATATCTTTTTCATTTCCTGAAAATAAAGAAGAACAGAAAATGATTGGGCGTTTGTTTACTGATTTAAATAGCACAATTACCCTTCAACAGCGTAAGCTAGAATCCTTGCAAAAGCTTAAGAAAGGCCTGTTACAACAGATGTTCATTTAGTGAGTTTTGTACAAGATGACAAGCATAATTCTCTACCATGGCTCTACTAGTGAACATATCGTGCCTACCTATGGTTTAGGTGATGACAAGCATGACTATGGTAGAGGCTTTTATTTAACTTCAGAGCATGAATTAGCAAAAGAATGGTCTGTATCTAAACCTGACTATGATCATGGCTGGGTTCATGAGTATGAACTGTGTACAGATGATTTAAAGATTCTTGATTTTACTTCTCTTGGCATCTTGGCTTGGTTAGCAGAGCTAATGAAACATCGAGATGCTGATGAATCAAGACGATATAAAGTTTTATCAGCAAAGTTTATAGAAAAGTATGGAGTTGATACTACATCTTATGATGTTATCAAGGGATGGAGAGCTGATGCTTCATACTTCTATATTGCCAAAGAGTTTGTAAGAGATAATATCGATATTGATATCCTGGAAGAATTGCTGTGTTTAGGCGGTTTAGGAATTCAGATCTGCCTTAAATCAGAGAAAGCTTTTTCAAATCTTAAAGAAATTGAGACTGGCCTTATCTCTGTCGATTATGCTACCTTCAATGCAAAGTATAATGACAGAGATTCTAAGGCAAGAGAGAACATGAGACGCCTTATAAACTCTGAAGCTAATTCAGTAACTAAAGTTTTCAGCTCTCTTCTTTAAATGAGGAAACATCATCATGCCAGCATATTCAGAAGCTTACCTTGATGAAGTTGTAGAAACTCAAGGACGGTTGTTTGACTATATAGCTTACAAGTATCCTGATATGGATACCAAAGAGTTTATTGAAAGCTATATGAACAGCAAAACTCGTCATTACATCGATGTTTCTCAAGCATATGTAAGTACTAAAGATTACCTCGAGCTCTTTGAGTATTTCTGTAAAGTCGATAAATATCAGCTAAAGAAAGGAAAAGCCTTAGAAGGCTTTATGCCAGATTGGATTGGTCGCTTTTACGCTTACTATCAATGGTTTTATGATCTCCCAAGCTCTGAAGTGTTAAAAAAAGTTCCATTAGACTTTTTAATTAAAGCTTATCTAGGATTACATGATCTTGATTTAGAACTGGCTGTGAAAAAAGTAGGTATTCCTTCATGAAGTTAATTTGTTTTGATAGTCCAAATGGAGCTAATGGTTATTTAAGCAATCGCTACCCATCTTCATTTGCTATAGGAGAGGATGAGTTCTTTTGTGTAGAATAATTCATGATGTACACAAAAGCACTTACCTTTAATGATGACGACATTGCTGAACAAATTTTAGACTCTGAAGATCCTGATGAAATCAACGAACTTGGAAGACAAGTTTCAGGTTATGACGATGTAATTTGGAACGGTCTAAGACAGGCTGTGGTTTACGAAGGTTTGTAGGCAAAGTTTGAGCAAGATGATGAGTTATGCTCTCGCTTATTATCAACAGATGATGCTCTATTGGCTGAATGTACTGTAAAAGAATATATCTGGGGTATTGGATTATCAATACTCGATGCTAATAGAAGAGATCTTGATTGTTGGAAAGGGCAAAATCTTTTAGGCTTCTCTTTAATGAGAGTAAGGGAAAGATTGCGAATAGATCATGCTGGTAGCAGATATCATAGAGGCAATTTAGCTAAAAAGATTGTATATGATTGTTTGAGACATTAGGTTTGAACATGGCTGAAAACGAATCAATTTTAGAAAACAAACTGATCCATGAACTTGCTACAGGCGATTCTCAGTGGACTTATAGACCTGATTTAAAAACTGAAGATGATCTTTGGAATAACATCAGAGAAAAGCTTGGCAATATGAATTCTCACAAATTGGATGGCCATCCAATTACTGATTCAGAAATGGAGCAGATTAAATCCTTTATCAAAGAAAAAGCCGAGTCAACTTATAAAGCTGCAGTTTGGTTATCAGGAGAAAGAGGATTAGCTCAAATTCCTCTTTCAAGAGAAGATGCTTCTTTAGGCCAACTGCACCTCGATGCTATAAGTAATAGAGATATAGCAGGAGGGCATTCTACCTATGAAATTATCAATCAATATCAAAGCAGAAAACAGGATGACACAGACAGAAACAGACGCTTTGATGTAACTCTTTTAATCAATGGTTTCCCAATGATTCATATTGAGTTAAAGAATCAAAGTCATCCATATAAAGAAGCCTTTAATCAAATCAAAAAGTATTTAACTCAAGGTAAATTCAGAGGCTTATTTGGTCTTGTTCAAATGTTTGTAGTAACAAACGGTGTGGATACAAAGTACATCGCTGCTAATGACGATCCTGAAAAGCTAAATGAAAAGTTCTTAAGCACATGGGTAGACAAGAACAATAATCCAGTAAGAGATTACTTAAAATTTGCTCATGCAGCTTTGAATATTCCTCAAGCTCATTTAATGGTAGGTAAGTACAGTGTTATTGATGAGAAAGCTAAAAAGCTTCTGCTACTAAGACCTTACCAAATCCATGCAATTGAAGCTGTAAAGGCAGCGTCTGCTAGAAAAGAATCAGGTTATGTATGGCATACAACAGGATCTGGTAAGACTATTACCTCATTCCATGTAACAAGAAATCTCTTAGAAATACCTAACATTGATAAGTCGATCTTTTTAATTGATAGAAAAGATCTTGATCAGCAAACCTCCATTAGCTTTGCGTCATATGCAGCAGTAACAGGTGATGACATTGCAGAAACAGCTAATACCTATCAGTTAGAGCTGCGTTTAAAGAGTAAAGATCGTTGCATCATCATTGCCACAAGGCAAAAGTTAGACTGCTTGCTAAACAAGTGTACAAGAGCATTAGATGCTAATGATACGACTGACCGCTACTATAAGATTGGTAATGAAATCAAATCTAAGAATGTGGCCTTTGTCGTTGATGAATGTCACAGAGCTGTAAGCGGTCAGGCAAAGCTTGAGATAGATAAATTCTTTAATACTTCAACTAAAAAAGCTCTTTGGTATGGTTTTACAGGGACTCCAATTTTTGAAGAAAACAAAAAATCAGAGAATGGACAAGCTGCTAGAACCACATATGACCAATACGGAGAATGCTTACACTCTTACACCATCAAAGAAGCTTTAAATGATGGTGCAGTGCTTGGTTTCCAAATTCAAGCATCAGGCTTTTCAAAAGATGAGTTGTGTAAGTTAGCTGTTAACCTCAAAATCGTTGAAAGCGAATCTGAAGCTTGGAATATGGATAGACTTCAGTTAGAAGATGAAGTATTCAAGTGCTTTAATAAGAATTCTAAAGGACTTGATCTCTACGATAATCCAGAGCATAGAAAAGAGGTTATAGATTACATCGTAAACAGATCGTCTAGCCTGTTTAGATTAGCTCCTAATGGAGAAGCCTTTGAAGCAATCTTAACTTGTAACAGCATTGAGATTGCTCAAAAGTATTACAAAGAGTTCAAACAATTCATAGCTGACGGTAATGTAAAAGAAAAAATCAAACGTGTAATCCCAGATTTTCCAAAGATTGCTATTACATATTCAGTAGGTGAGAACGAAGATGGTGCCACAGCAAATCAAGAGGAGATGAAAGAATCTTTAAAAGATTACAACAAGATGTTTGGCACCAACTTTAATATAGGTTCAATCCCTGCATATAACAAAGATCTAAATGATCGTTTAGCAAGAAAGCATGGCATGTACATGCTACGCGAGAACCAACTTGATCTTGTGATAGTTGTTGATAGATTGCTGACAGGATTTGATGCTCCAATGATTTCTACCTTATTCATTGACAGACAGCCAATGAGTCCTCAAGGAATCATTCAGGCATTCTCTCGTACTAACAGAATTTATAATGAGAAAAAGCCTTATGGTCAGATCGTGACTTTCCAAACACCAGAACGATTCAAGAGAGCTTTTGAAAAGGCTTTAAATCTGTATGCTCAGGGAGGAGGAAACAGCGTTATTGCTCCTACCTATGCTGAGTGTAAGAAGAAATTAAAAGATGCTATGGCTGAGTTTAAAGGCTTTATGGCAGATCCTTCACATGAAGATCTAAATGATCATTCACCAAAAGCAGCTAGACAGGCTTTTGTTAAGAAGTTCCAAGCAATTGATAAAGCAATTACAGCTATTAAAACCTATGAAGAATGGGATGATGAACTATCAAAGTCATTAAAGAAATTATCTAAAGAAATTTCAGAAGAAGTTACAGCCTCGACAAGTCTAGTAGATGTAGCTGTTTCAAAAGAAGATTCAGCTACCTTTGATGCCATCTCTAAAATAACAGGCTTTAACTTTACAGAAAAAGAGTTCAACAAATATTTGGGTCAATACCAAAATCTTGTGCAGTCTCTAAAAGATGATAAGGGAGATGATGATCCTGACGAGATAGACTTTGATTTTGATATCGACTATGAACTTGAATCTGTTCATTCAGATATTAAGGTAGATTACCAGTATCTTGTAAGCTTAATCCAAAGATATATCGACATGGGAGAGTCAGCATCAGGCTATAAGCAGATCAACGATCCTGCTGTTGATAAGTACATCGCAAGTGTTATGGAAAAGAATCCTAAACTAGGTGAAGTTATCTCTGGTGTATGGCTTAACTTAAAAGCAAATCCAAGTTCTTTTAAAGGAAAGAAAGCCTTTACAGTTATCAATGAAAGAATTGATGAGATCATCGAAAAGAAGTTAACTTCTTTTGCAGATGAGTGGTGTGTAGCTTTAAATGATCTTGAGTATGCAGCCAAGTACTACAACCATGATTATATGGAACTACAGACTAATTTTTCTGAGTTTAAAGAAAAAGGTGGTACCTTAAGTAAGATAAGGTACAACAAAATTGTAAGAGAGAAATCTCAAGAACTAATCGTCAATGAGATTATTCCTCTTTTGCAAAGATAAGTAACAGCGTTGGCAAAAGAGTTGGTTATAGACCAGCAAGTGATCTCATCACGATGTCTACATCTTTATTTTCAAGTTCTTGAATGATGTGTAGGTAAGTCTTTTGAGTGGTATTCATGCTGGCGTGGCCTAATCTTCTGGCAACGCTGGCTATAGATACTCCTGCAAAAAGAAGTAACGACGCATGAGTGTGCCTTAATCCATGCAATGAAATTATAGGAACTCCAGCCTTTTTACACTTGCGAAAAAGATGGTCATTAACCGTTGAGTTGTACATTTTTTCACCTTCTTTTACAAAGATAGGCTTATCCTCAGGCAGATCTTTTACTAGTTCAGAAAATCTAATCACAGTCTGCCAGTCAATTTGGATTTTTCTTACAGATGATTTATTTTTAGTAGGTAAAAATCCTCCATCGCCTTTGTAATCCCACGTTTTTTCGATAGATAGACTTTGATGAGAAAAATCAAAATCTTTAGGCGTGAGCGCGATTGCTTCTGAAAATCTCATCCCTGTTTTGGCTATAAGTTGAATGAGCCAGTCAAAGTTCAAAGTTGTCCCAAGATCTAGTGATGATAATAGGGTATGAAGTTCAAATTGACTTAAGAATTTAGGCTTTTTAACTCTTGAGATTTTCCCTTTAATGATGGCTTTTCTTGTAGGATCTCTTTCAATTAAGCCTTCATCTACAGCATCAAGTATTGCTCCTTTTAGTTGATGATGAAAATCCATCGTTGTCTGTTTTTCGTGGGTTTCAGCGTAGTCATTTAATAACTTCTGATAGACAACACGTGTCATTTCATTCACATGGACTGATGGTATCAGTTTTTTGAGCCAACTTAAGGTCATCTTGTATTTATCAAGTGTGACCTTTCTTATAGCTCCGTCTTTATACACAGAAATCCAATTTTCATAGTACTCATGAAACAGTAATATATTCATATCCGGAATACTCCTTAAGATTGTTTGTGAGTGTAAAAAAGCCAACGCTGTTGAAGGGTAATAGTGTTGTCTAATTGGGTAAAGAAAGCTCCTATTTTTCGCTGCTCTTCAAAGTCCTGTGGTATTACTAATTTAGTCCTAAAGAAATCTGAAGGAGAGACATTTAACAATCCATGATTTCTTGCTCCTTCTGTAGCAATCTCTTTTACTCCTTTGTGCCACAAAGAAGTTCCATAATAGGTTACTAAAAAATCAGAATAACAGCTCTTGTTGTCTTTTATTTTGAACACTATATAAAGTGTTGATAAAGCGCCATTATTGTAGCAATCAAGTCTCTTGATAGCGCCCCATGGGGCATCATTAGAAGTACTCTTGTTGTAGGCAAATTCACCTTTTTGAATAAGGTAATAATTGCTCAAATCTTTTGCAGCAATTCTTTTGCCGAAGAATTTATTCTGATCTATAAGTCCATATTCAGCTGAAATTGTAAGAGGAGTCTGACTTTCCAATGAAGAATTTCTTCTTGTTACTCTTTCGGCAATTTCTCCTAACTCACGCTGTTTCCAAGCGTCCGTAAATTCAGGGAACCTCAATTGAGGTACTTTCTTATCTTCTTTCATAAGTTA
>OIYI01000033.1_pt1 | contig 22064 bp, 9 predicted proteins | sample 1588301 | NCBI WGS metagenome assembly OIYI01 (sample SAMN03283247) | human gut metagenome | biome: human-associated habitat; material: feces | host: Homo sapiens | place: Peru | collected 2012 | reverse complement strand
CTTATTTCCGCAACACTATAATTTAAGATTTTTTATAAGCACCTGAGCAACAATAAGTTGCTCAGGATTTTGTCATGTCAGAAATTTCACTTATCTTAGTGTTGCAAAATAAATAACAAATAAAACTCTGAATGACATGGCAAAAATACAAATAAAATCTGAGAAACTCACTCTTTTTGGAGGAAAATTTTCGGGTCATGGAGCAATTTGACTCCACATAGTCTTCTGTAATTGACTCAACCCTCGAGAAGACGTGTACACGCAAGAAGGACGTTGCAGAAAGTCCCTCATAAAAATGTGATGTGTTTTGCTTTCTCGCTAATTTTCAGCATATTTGCAGCAAAAAACTACACTTTTCCTATAAGGGAAAAAAAGCAGCAAACCGCAAAGGGCTTGCTGCTCACGATAGGAGTGTTTCCTATTTCTTTTATGGGTTGTATATATGACTGAAGAGCTGTTGAATTCTTCACTCTTCACTCTTCGTTCTTCATTTTCTATACTTCCTTCAATACGGTTTCCAATCTTCCGATGAAGTCATCCACATTCTCCTTGGTCAATACCAATGGAGGGAGGATACGGAGGATGTTGGTGCCGGCGCAACCGGTGAAGCAGTGCTGCTCGTGGATGAGCTTGCTGCGAACTTCCTTGTGAGGAATATCGAGTACGGCGCCTACCATCAAGCCACGGCCACGAACCTCTGTGATGTGGTTGTTGCGCTTCTGCAACTCCTTCAGCTGGGCGATGAGATATTCACCAACCTCATGCGCATTCTCTACAAGGTTCTCTTTCTCGAAGACATCGAGAACGGCGAGAGCGGCAGTACATGCCAGATGGTTGCCACCAAAGGTAGTACCCAGCTGACCATATACAGGAGTAAACTCTGGAGAAATCAACACGCCACCCATAGGGAAACCATTACCGATACCCTTGGCTACGGTGATGAGATCAGGCTTGATGCCCAACCACTGGTGAGCAAAGAACTTACCGCTTCTGCCATAACCGCACTGGATTTCATCGCAAATCAAGAAGGTGCCGTATTTCTTGCAGGCAGCCTGCAAGCCCTGAGCAAACTCAGGAGTTACCATGTTGCAACCACCTACGCCCTGAATCGCCTCAATGATACAAGCACATACATCGCCCTTGGCAAGTTCCTTCTCCCAAGCCTCCAAATCGTTGATAGGAAGATAGGTTACGTGACCATTGTCATTGATAGGAGCGATGATCTTAGGATTATTTGTTACCTCTACGGCAAGGGATGTTCTGCCGTGGAAAGCCTTCTCTATAGAAAGTACGCGAGTTCTTCCGTTGGTGAATGAAGCCAGCTTCAAGGCATTCTCATTTGCCTCGGCACCCGAGTTGATGAGGAAGAACTGATAATCTTCATAACCGCTTATCTTGCCCAGACGCTCAGCGAGTTTCACCTGCAACTTGTTGATGACAGAGTTGGAATAGAAACCCAGGTTGTTCAACTGGTTGGTGAGCATCTCCACATAGTGAGGATGGCAATGACCGATGCTGATAACGGCATGACCGCCATAGAGGTCGAGGTATTCCTGACCCTTGTCGTCCCATACCTTGCAGCCCTGTCCTTTTACAATATTAATATCGAAAAGAGGATATACGTCGTAAAGTTTCATGTTAAATCTATGTTTTAAGAAAGACAACTCATAGAGTTATCTTATTACAAACTATTTTTTATGATAGAAGAACGAATGAATTTTCATCCGTTCTTCCGAATTCTTTTATCTAAAATGCTGATGGCTTGAGTTTCAAACCTGCTGTCTGGTCGAGGCCAAACATGATGTTCATGTTCTGAACAGCCTGACCCACGGCACCCTTCAGAAGATTGTCGATGCAGGAAGTAATCAGGAGCTTATCGCCATACTTATCCACATGAACCAGGCACTTGTTGGTATTCACCACCTGCTTCAGGTCGATTGCCTTATCCACATAGTGGGTAAACTTGGCATCCTTGTAGAACTCCTTGTAACCTGCCACGATTTCCTCGATAGGCTTGTCGGTCTTCACAACTTCTGTAGCGAAGATACCGCGGGCGAAGTCGCCACGGTAAGGGATGAAGTCGATGGCTGCATCGAGATAACCCTGTGTCTGCTTCAGACTCTGACGAATCTCTGGCACGTGCTGATGGTTGAATGCCTTGTAGATGCTCATGTTGTTGTTGCGCCATGAGAAATGGGTAGTGGCGCCTGGCTTCTGACCAGCGCCGGTGCTACCGGTAATGGCATTAACAGAAACATCGCTGTTGATGAGGCCCATCTTAGCAGCAGGCAACAAACCAAGTTGAATGCAAGTTGCAAAACAACCTGGGTTTGCCACGTGCTGAGCTACGGCTATTTTTGATTCATTTATTTCTGGAAGACCATATACAAAATCGTGAGCGGCTGGGGTTGGCTGCTGGGTAGCAACCACAGTCTCAGGGGCAAGACGGAAGTCCTGTGCCAGATCGATAATCTTCACGTTCTCCGGAACATTGTGCTCCTTCAGGAACGCCTCGCTCTTGCCGTGACCGAAGCAGAAGAAGATGACATCCACCTGGTCGAAAGGCATCTCGGCGGTAAACTTCAAATCAGTCTCGCCATACAATCCCTCGTGAACCTCAGCCACCAGGTTGCCGGCGTTACTCTCGCTGTTGGCGAATACAATCTCTGCCTCAGGATGGTTGATAAGGAGGCGAATCAACTCACCTCCTGTATAACCAGCTGCTCCTAAAATACCTACTTTTACCATATTATCTTTCCTCGTTAGGGTGCATACCATAATAAACACGGAGTGGGGTAGAGCTTACCTTGATGAAGCCCTTCGCATCCTCGGCTGTCCAACCGTGCTGCATCTCACCATACTCACCGAGCTTAGACTTGGTCAAATCGTCAGGTGAATCGATACCTACAGTCTGGAAACTGTATGGACGAAGCTTCAGGATAGCAGTACCGTTGACGTTGCGCTGAGAAGAAGTCAGCATCGCCTCGATATCCGGCATCACTGGCTCCAGGTACTGGCTTTCGTGGAGGAACATTCCGTACCAGTTGCCTACCTGGTCCTTCCAATACTGCTGCCACTTGCTCAATGTGCTCTTCTCCAACAGGCGGTGAGCCTCGATGATGAGCTTAGGAGCTGCAGCCTCGAAAGCTACACGACCCTTGATACCGATGATGGTGTCACCCACGTTGCAGTCGCGACCGATGGCGTAAGATGCACCAATCTCCTCAATCTTCTGGATGGCAGCAATCTTATCATCAAACTTCTCGCCGTTTACAGCCACGATCTCACCCTTCTCGAAGGTAATCTTCAGTTCAGCCTCTTCTTCCTTGGCAGTAACGTGCTTCAGATAAGCCTCCTCAGGAAGGCCCTGGGTTGGGTCGAGAATCTCACCACCGCAGATACTGGTTCCCCAGATACCTACGTTATAAGAATACTTCAACTTGGTGAAGTCTGCATAGAAACCGTGTTCGTTCAGGTAATCAACCTCCTCCTTACGAGAAAGAGCCTTGTCACGAGTCAATGTGATGATCTCTACACCAGGAGCCATCACCAGGAAGGTCATGTCGAAACGAATCTGGTCGTTACCGGCACCTGTACTTCCGTGAGCGATGGCATCAGCACCAATCTCCTTGGCATAACGAGCGATGGCGATAGCCTGGAAGATACGCTCAGAAGATACAGAGATAGGGTAGCAGTTGTTGCGGAGCACATTACCGAAAATCATGTATTTCAATGATTTCTCGTAATACTCGTGGGTAACGTCGAGAGTGACGTATGCCTTGGCACCCAACTTATATGCGTTCTCCTCGTTGGTCTTCAACTGCTCGGCAGAGAAACCACCTGTGTTAGCGCATGCTGCATAAACATCCCAGCCATCCTGGGTCAACTTCATTACTGTGTATGATGTATCGAGACCGCCGCTGAAAGCGACTACAACTTTTTTATTTGCCATTTTATTTTATGTTTAATATGTGGTGAATAATGTTTAGATGGCATTCTTGCCAATACCTTATTATATATAAGGATTTAAATTTCTGCAGATGGACCGTCAATCTTACGGATTCTCTCAATTACCTCCTGAGGAAGCTTGATAGGCAGATGCTCCTCTGGGTCGAAGAGCATGGCGGTGCAGATGCAGTATTTGCGGTTGGTACGATGGAGGACATCCACGTTGATGCAACCCTCGCAACCACGCCAGAATGACTCGTCGTCGGTCAGGTCGGCGAAGGTAACAGGAAGATAACCCAGCTGGGTGTTCATCTTCATGACAGCCGAACCGGATGTCAAAGAGAAAATCTTGGCATGAGGCCATCGCTGTCGGGCAAGCGTAAAGGTCAGGTTCTTGATGCGCTTAGCCAATCCCAAACCACGGAAGTCTGGGTGAACGATCAAACCTGATGTGGTAACATAGTGCTTGTTGCCCCATGTTTCGATGTAGCTGAAACCTGCGAACTTTTCGCCCTGGAGAGCGATGACCGCCTTGGCTTCGCGCATCTTGGTGGCAACATACTCTGGTGAACGCTTGGCGATACCAGAACCACGCTTCTTTGCAGCTTCTGCAATTGTAGTCAGAATGGTGTCGATGTACTTGATGTGACTTTCGTCAGCCACCATTACTTTAACTTCTGCTTCTTCCATTTTTTCTCTTCTATCTTAAAATGTTTTTGTTTTAATATTCTTTCTTTATATATAATAAGGTGTATGTTTTGCATAAAGATGCAACTACCTTATACATATTTATGGTGAACGTCTGGAATTACCTCTGCTAGTGCATTGATGATTTCCTCTTCTGTTGTCCCTTTCTTCTTAACCAGAAAGATCGTGTCATCGCCAGCGATGGTTCCCAGAATTTGAGGAATATCACTATTATCTATATTATAGGCAATGCTGCTTGCATATCCCGGACGGGTTTTGATCACGACCATGTTTCCAGAGAAGTTGATAGACTGGAATCCGGTATTCACCATCATCTTGCTCACTGGAATATGGTTTGATACTCTCTTATATAATGTATCGTTGGGCAGGACATACGCATATTTTCCACTCGAAGATGCTGCCTTTGCTACCTTGAGCAGTTTTAAGTCACGGCTCAATGTTGCTTGCGTAATCTTAAAGCCTTCTTTGTGAAGAGCCTCCAAAAGTTGGTCTTGCGAACTTAACTCCTGACTTGATATAAGCATCTTCAAAGTTTCCAATCTGCTATTCTTTGCCTTCATATGCTGTATTTTTATTCGTTTAACGGCTGCAAAATTACAATATATTTTGCAAATAACCAAATAAAATGAAAGAAAAATGCATAAAATAACATTATTTTGTCTTTCGTTATGCATAAACATGGAATAAATATGCATGTATTACCTTCTTTCATACAAATATTCTACACTTGGCTTTTGATGCAGAATAGCCTTTTTGTCCATTTTAAGCTAATTATTGTAAATTATTGAAAAAAAGTCTACGGAAACCGCATCGGTTCAATTAGTTTTTGTTATCTTTGCAGACACAATTCTTAGATTATAATCAACTTAATATAAAATAAACCTTTAGAAGATGGAAGAAATGAATGTTAAACCAGCAGAAGGTAAGCTGGGAATCTTGGTTGTTGGTTGTGGCGCAGTAGCTACTACCTTCATGACCGGTGTTTTCATGACTCGTAAGGGACTTGCGAAGCCAGTAGGTTCAATGACTCAGTACGACAAGATTCGTGTGGGCAAGGGTGCAGACAAGAAATATTTGCATTACAAGGACATCGTTCCACTTGCTGACCTTAATGATATCGTATTCGGTACATGGGATGTTTATCCACAGAATGCTTATCAGGCAGCTATGTATGCTGAGGTATTGAAGGAGAAAGATATCAATCCTGTACGCGAGGAGTTGGAGAAGGTAGTACCAATGAAGGCTGCTTTCGACAAGAACTATGCAAAGCGTCTTGATGGCGACAATGTGAAAGATTGCAAGACCCGCTGGGAGATGGTAGAGGCTCTTCGTCAGGATATCCGCGACTTCAAGGAGAAGAACGGTTGTGCCCGTATCGTTGTTATCTGGGCAGCATCTACCGAAATCTACGTTCCTGTAGATATGGAGATTCATGGTACATTGGCAGCACTTGAGGCTGCAATGAAGGCTGACGACCGCCAGCATGTAGCTCCATCCATGTGCTACGCTTATGCTGCTTTGACAGAGGGTGCTCCTTTCATCATGGGTGCTCCTAATACAACTGTTGATATTCCTGCTATGTGGGAACTCGCTGAGAAGACCAAGATGCCTATCGCCGGTAAGGACTTCAAGACAGGTCAGACTCTTGTCAAGAGTGGTTTCGCTCCTATCATCGGTACCCGTTGTCTCGGTTTGAATGGCTGGTTCTCTACCAATATTCTCGGCAACCGTGATGGTCTCGTTCTCGATGAACCAGCTAATTTCCATACCAAGGAGGTAAGTAAACTCTCTACTCTTGAGACAATCCTGAAACCAGAAGCTCAGCCAGATCTCTATGGTCATGGTAACGATGAAGATACTCAGTACTATCACAAGGTACGTATCAACTATTATCCACCTCGCAACGATAACAAGGAGGGTTGGGATAATATCGATATCTTCGGCTGGATGGGTTACCCAATGCAGATTAAGATTAACTTCCTCTGCCGCGACTCTATCCTTGCTGCTCCATTGCTGCTCGACCTTACATTGTTGAGCGATCTTGCTGCTCGTGCAGGCCGTTTCGGAATCCAGCGTTTCTTGAGTTTCTTCCTCAAGGCACCTATGCACGATTATACTAAGGGTGAAGAGCCTGTAAACCATCTCTACCAGCAGTATACGATGCTGAAGAATGCTATCCGTGAGATGGGAGGTTACGAGGCCGATGAGGAAATCGACTAATCAGGTTATTTCATTTAATACAACACCTTATTATATAAGGCATTAAATTTATATCATGGCACACCTTTGGAATGTTAGAATATCCCTCCATAGGTGTGCCTTTTTGTTTATTTATATAGAAAGTAGACATGGATTCGGTAACGAGTTTTATTTATGGTATGAGCATGATGTTCTTCTCCATGATGGCATTCCTGTTTTGGAGAAAAGGAAAGGAGATGCTCTTTCGGATGATTATGTGGCTCATGATTGTGGTCGACCTGCAGTTGGTAAAGGACATGGTTTTCTTTCAGATTTATGGTTTTGACAACGAGCATGCGTGGTATCTTACGTCTTCGTTGGATATGATGATTATTCCGTTCTACAGCTTTGTGTTGATGGAACTGGTGAAGCCGGGCTGGTTCAGATGGGTGAAAGCTTTAATGCTGGAATTGCCTTTCCTCTTGTTCCCGGTGTTCTATATTTTTACCCATAATATCATCTGGTTTTACGTGCTTTCTGTCTGGGGAGCCATTTATGGATGCTCTACCTTTATATTGCTTATCTTTTTAATCCGGCGGTATCACCGCCAGCTGAAAGAGCGGTTTTCTTATCAGGAAAATATTAATCTGAATTGGCTTCTTGCCATTCTCAATACCTTCTTCCTGATTCTGTTTTTATGGACGCTGAGCTGTTTCGTTATTAATGTGGATTACGACAATATCTATATGGTAAGTTCTCTGATGCTCTGGATGCTGATAGATTATTTTGTTTATAGGCATGAGTCAGTGATAGAAGAGTTGAGCGATATTGAAATTGTACCGTTAGAGCAGAACGAAGTAGATGTTTCGGGGATGGCTGCTGAGGTGCAGCGATTGTTCGAGGAAGATAAAATCTATCTCAATCCGAAACTGAAATTATCTGATGTGGCGCTGGCGGTGGGCACGAACCGTACTTATCTGAGTCGCTATTTCAACCGGCAGAATGGACAGACGTTTTATGATTATGTGAATACTTATCGTATACAGTATGCTGAGAATTTGTTGAAGTCAACGAACTTTCCTTTGCCGGAAATCGCCATCAAATCGGGATTTAATTCTATTTCTACGTTCAGAAGAGTATTTTTTGCCTCTTTTGGTTGCTCTCCTAATAAATATAGAGTGAATGTGTAAATTGCTGATGCTTAGGTAGTTTGTAAAAATCAGTGGCACACTGAAAAATGTCAAAAGACACTTTTTGTCTATTTGAAACTTATTTTTGTTATTTTGAAACCATGGTTCTCAATTTTTTTTCTATCTTTGCACCATAGAACTTTTTGAAGAGAATATAACTCTAGCATTTACTTTTTCTAGGAATTAAAAAATAAAGGTTGGCCAACCCGTTGAGGGCAAGCCAACCTTTCTCGTTATATATGTTATTCTTTGTTTTTTTTACTTTATTCCTGGTTCCCGTTTTCATTATTCCTTGTTGCTGCCTCCGAAGATGCGGAGCAAGTAGAGGAAGAGGTTGATAAAATCGAGATACAGAGTCAAGGCTCCGATGAGTGCCAGTTTCTGTGCGCCCTCGCTCATGTCGTATTGTGTCTGGAGCATCTGCTTGATCTTCTGACTGTCCCAAGCGGTCAAGCCAACGAAGATGGCTACGCCGGCGTAACTCAAAATGTAATCAAACCCTGAACTCTTCAAGAACATGTTTACTATGGTAGCGATAATCAGGCCTATCAGCGCCATGAAGAGTATTTTTCCTAAAGAGGTCAAATCCTTCTTGGTAGTGTAACCATAGAAAGCCATCGCTCCGAATGTGCCGGCTGTAATAAAAAATACCTTGGCAATACTGGTCATCGTATATACTACGAATACGGATGAAAGCATGGCACCATTCAAAACCGAGTAGACGATGAAGAGTAGGGTGGCCGTAGTCAGGGAGAGTCTCTGTAGGGCACCGGTAATGATGAATACCAGGGCGAGCTCTGCGATGATTAGACCGAAGAGCAAACCGCGGCTTGTCATCAAGGTCATCAGCAGGGTAGGACTGCTAGCCACACCATAGGCAGTAACGCCCGTAATCAGGAGAGCTAAGGTCATCCATGTATACACCTTGCGCATTAAAGCAGAGAAAACGCCGCTTATACCTCGCTCTTTCTCATTAACAGCAAAGCCATTGCTCTGCTGGTTGTTCTGACTATTTATCAGATTGTACATTTCTTTTTCTGTCATAATTCTATTTTCTTTTGTTATTTATGGTCTATTGAATAATATAATAAGCGCAAAGATAATGCCAATTATTGAAACGAGCGATTATCTCTGCGCTTTATTAACATTTATTCCGTAATTTTACGTCATTCATTCCTTTATTTAAGGGCTATCTTCTTTACGGCTATCTGTTTTCCGCCTCGCGTTACCTCTACGGCTACAGTTCCATTTACTGGTGAGCGAAGCTGTTCTGTATCAGATTTTGCCTGTTTCTGAAGCGCCAGGACACCTGAGGTTCCGTATATTCTGATGATGTCGTTCTGTTTCAGACCCTTTATCTGGATATGATAGTTGCCGCTAGGAACAATGGTGATGTCTGACTTCATGTCAGTCTCCTTGCGGTTGAAACTGATATTGAAGCGGTTGTTCATCTCACCAGTTTGGGCAGCATAGAACTGATAACTGCCATCCTTCAGGTCTACCGCCTTACCGGTTTCCTTGTCCTTCAGCCAAACGGTTTCATATTCGCTGGCATCGCAATCTTCAGGGATGCTGATGCTGTATTCACCGGTTTCCGGCAGACTGACTCCGATGGTCTGTTCTGCATCAATGCTGACCGCAGAGAGGAGAGAGTAGCGTCCACCATTGCGTATAGCATAGATCTGAGCATTCTGGCTGGTCATCCATTTTACGCCGTCGCTTCCCAGGTCGAAGTCTGATTTCGCCTCCTGAGCAGGAACTGCGTTCAACTGGAGCTGGTCATCTGCAGGAGTGCTGTTGCCGACTCTGCTGTTTCTGTTGCTCTGTGTGATGGCGATGTCGAGGGCTCGGGTTGTTTGATAGGCTGTTCCTGCCCTTGCTTCCGAATGTCCTACTATCACGCTTTCTGAATTATCCAGAGTGGCAGTCTGCGTAAACACGGCATCCATTGCCGGGATGTAGCCATCCGTTGAATTACCCGTGTTAGAATCATAGGTGTTGATAGCCTTGTAGCTACCGTTTTCTTCGCATTGGTAGATGACTCTGCCATATTCCATATCGCTATAGTTCATGGCGCAGAGATAAGGCGAACCGAAGAGATTCCAGCCCATGTTCTCCTTGTGGGTGAACTTCGTGCCGCTACCATCGCTGCTCGACCACGGCTGCTTGTTGTTGTTCTGCGTCAAGATAATCTGTCCTAACTGACTACCGTTCTCTGAGTAACTGATTCCATAGAAACGGACGGTCTTGTTGGCTTTAGCATCCATTCTGAAACCTGCGGTAAAGTTTCGCTGGTTGTCTACGCCCTTTACCCATGCTTTACTCTCGCTTTGGTCGAACTTATAGTCGTACTTGGCACGAGTAGCTGCATTATAGTAGTAGGCGATTACACTACCATCAGCAGGATTGTTTGTACCTTCCACCTCCATATTGGTAGCCTTGAATGGTATGGAGAAGAAGTTGGTTCCTGCCTTCAGTTTTCTTTCCACTGCAAAGTTGGTGAGGTTTACATAACTGTTGTTGCCTCTTAAACCAGCGTGGTGCTTCAAGAGCAGGAAGCCTGGGCTGAACGGATTCATCTCTGTAAAGAATGTGTTGTCGAGTTTCAGTTCCTTGTCTACTTCCATGACATAGACCACAGATTTACCGTGTGGATAATCGACCTTATTCGCTTTGGTATCGTTTGTTAGATACCAAGTCTCGAAACAGCCGTTATCAACCTTGCTTCTGATGCGTTGGTTGCCGGCAAGATCATGGTTGTGCATCACCTTGTTGATGCAAGCCTTTGTCGGATTTCCGTCTACGTTGGCATCGTGTTGGTTGATGTTGGCTTTGTCTGTTTCATCAAGCTGGTACTTCCAGTATTCATCTTTCACATATTTATTATAGGTGCTTACAGATGCTCTGTTGGCAGCACTACCATCTGTTGATGGTAATTCGCCGGAAGCAGTTACATTGACGGTCTTCACATTCTTCACGGTTCCTAATGCCAGACTGTTATAGAGCAAACCACTTGCATCGCCTGTTACCTTTGCATTTGCATCGAGGATAGAGGTGGAGAGCATGCTGTTGCCTTGGAGACTGACGTTGCCCGAAACCTTGAAACCATCTACAATACACATTCTGGTATCTGTTGTTCCGCTGTTGAGTGTCAGTCCATTGATGGCAGACTGATTGGCAGACTCGATGATTCCTTTTCTCTGAGTAAGGAGATCCTTTACGATAGCTTCTGTCCCTGTTTTAGAACTTTTTTCTTCGTGCATCGAACCAAACATCTTGACGCCTGGCATGCTGATGTTCACGTTATCAGCCTTCAGATTCCTATCTACGAAGACGTAGCCATATTCACCTTCATTCTTGTTGGCATAAAGCTCAGCCAGGTTGATGGCGCCTTGCAGGTCGTTGGTTGAACTCTCCCAGCTTTCACCTGTTCCTGCAACAGCAGAACCTTCTTTTACATAGATAATCTGAATCATCTTTGTGTCGCACTCGTATGCACCGATATCTATGTTGTCGCCAATCAGTCGGGCAGTATTACCTAAGTCCTTTTCTGAGGCAAACATCTTAGCATAGTCATATTCTGTATTGCTTTTATCTTTATATATTTTTGTTAAGCCTACATTTTGCTGATATTTGTCGTTGCTTCCTTGGTCAAGTAACTTGAGGCTCGGTCGAATTCTATAGTCGCCGTTATTTGGATCAACGAAGTTCGGACCATTTAGCACATCATCATTCTCGACAGAATTATCTATCACGACATTTTTGTTAACTATTTTCAAATTTGGATATTTATTCTTCCATGCTACAGAATTATAGACACTTTGGGTTCCTGAAACAGCTGTGTCTTTATTGCAGACAAACGTGGCGTTTGTTATGTCTACTTTTTGGGAACCGTACATAGTAAGACCATTTCCGTTTCCATCTGCAAACAGTACATTCCACATGTTTATGCCACATTCTTTTCGGTTGTTTACCACCATTCCGGTTCCGTTATTCTTTCTAAAGGCACAATGATGGAGGTTCATTTCTTTTCCCGTTCCAGCTTGAACCTCATTAACCATCGCATTTACTCCCACACCGCTCTGGTTCTGGAATGTGAAACCGGAAATCGTTACCGGCTTACCATTCGTTACGATATTGAGCAGGTTCTTGGTTTCGCCCGCCTTGGCAGGGTTCTCAATGAGTACCGAAGGCTTGCTGAAGTCTTGCACCTCTGTTCCGTCAGCATTCTTGCCTGTACAACCACCCACAAGTTCAATCGATGTTATAAACTTTGCTTTCTCGGCATTGTTTACAATGAGAGAGAAGGCATCGCCGCTAGAGTAGGTTGGCGAATAATAGGTACCTCCGCGTACAAACACCTTTCTGTTGTTGTTGGTTGTAGTACCTGCAGATACGTTACCAGAAGGGTTAGCCATGGCAATGATGGCACCACGAAGGTCGGTGCTTTGGTTGTCCCAACTGCTACCATCGCCATTTCCTTTCTCTTCCGTACCGATATAAACCTTTTCTAAGTCTGTAAACTTGAATACATACTGGAATTCATACATACCGATATCGATAGGTTTTTCTGCTATATTACCATTTTCGTCTTTCGGACCTACGTATCTTTTGTATGTACCGCTGACAGGACGGATGTACTCAGATGGATAACCATAATTCTCAAGGCGAGTTTTGTGCATAGTCCACCAATTCTGATATTTACCACTCTCGTTTGTATCGTCTGCATCCTTCTTTCCGTCACCTGCATCTGTAAGCACAGAGATAGCCTGTGGATTCCACTTGGCATCCTGTGTATAACCTTCGTAACCCTTTGTCGTTGTAGGCGCTGTGAAGCGTGGACCATCCGATGCGATGTTCTCCTTGTTCAGCTTGATGTTGCCATCCGTTGCTGGAGAAACTGTAGAAGCAGGTAATTCATCCCAGGCGCAGTTGCGCATGTGCTCTCTCCTGAGGAGCATACTATTATCTGTTGATTCATTACCCCAAATGGCGGTATTATATAATATAGGTGTAATCGTACCGCTTGTTACTTCGTTCTCCACATGGATGGCTCCATCTTGCTTTGCCTTGTTGTTCACGATGAGGCTGTTTACGATGTAGGCATCCTGATAGTCCGCAGCCATACTGCCAGCATCGTTTGCTCTACGGATGTAGATGGCTCCGCCTTGTGAATTTTGTGTGCCCGTATATCTGCCACAAGTTACATCATTGTTGGCTAAGAGCGAGTTGACGATATGCAGGTTTCCATTCACCGATTTTGTGAGATAGAGATAGATGGCTCCACCCTTACCTGGTTCGGTGACTTCATCCTGACTAGCCTTTTCTGATACGTCTCTATTGCCGCTGATTGTACTGCCGATGATGTCTAGACTTGCATTGTTTACATAGACAGCTCCGCCATGCAGACCGGAGTTTTTGATCAGTCGGCAACGGTTCAATGTATAGTTCACGCGGTTGGTGTAGATACCGCCTCCTCGACCAATCTCGGCAACTTCGTTAGTTCCTCCTTCTTCAGTCTTCAGTTTTGTCGTGGTCTCACCATTCATAATGGTAATACCGTCTAATACGACATCATTGTTCAAGGTAGCCGAAGCACCCGTGGAGCCCGCATTACTGTAGACCACATGATATACATTACGCTCCTTTTCCGATGCCTTGATGTCACCGGAAAGAATCGTAGGATTCTGGAACTCCCATGGCTCTATCAATCCGTTCTTATTGTTGTCGGTCATGTAGTCCTTGTTGCGGTTAGCCAAGATGTCTTTGATGTCTCCATCTGGAGTCAAAGTCTTACCTCCAAAGCTTGTTAGCTCATCTCCAGTTTTGTTTTCTGTTCCAGGAACAACAGGAGTAGAAGAATACAGGTCATCTTTCGAGAAACTGCCGAAGATATCTACGTTCACAGGGATGGTGAAACTCTGCAAGCGGCGGTCTATCGTGTTTTGCTCTGGTGAAAGGTCTTTATTCTGTCGCATCTTGCTCGGCTTGTAGGTTCCGCCTGTCATCAGAATCTCGAAGTGGGTATTGTCATCAGCCACTTTCTTTTCTCGTGCCTCATTGATGTAGTCGAGGGCTGCTTCGAGACTGTTGAAAGGAGTCAGGAAGGAGCGGCCATAATACTTTGCCTTCTCTTCTTCTGTTACAATCTCACCACCTGTCTGAGAAACAAACAGGCGCTTCAGAAGCTTCTTATCGTCAAACGCAGGCAAATCAGATGTGTATGCACCGGCTGTCTGTTGCCTGGCCATGTTTCTTTCCTTGCCGGTAATGTCGTAGCTGCTGATACCATATTTCTTCCATGCATTGACGTATTCTTTCTCAACTCCGTTGCCAATCAATGATGAATAGGCACGAGGCTTGAAGATTTTGTTGTCGTTGAAGTAACTGTCCAGGTCGCTGGTCATCTCCGTATTCATTTTGTTGGCAGGCAACGCCATCTTCTCTACGAAACAATAGTTGTATGGATAGAATTTCTCCGTATATTCTCCCAGTCCCTGCAGATAATCGTAAGACTGATAGTTCACATCACCGCTGATGTTGTTATCGGTCTGTGCCGAATTTCCCCATATCACGGAGTTACCGCCAATCAGGGAATTCTCCTCCTGGTAGATTCCGCCACCAATGGTTGCCTCGTTTTTGGCGATGGTGCATGAGATGACGTAGGCATGGTAGTTCTTGATGTCTTCATTCTTGTCGTTGGAACGGAGCGCATAGATGGCACCACCTTTCTGTGCCTTGTTTCTTACGATGACACTACCGCTTACGATGCTACCTTTCAGCAACATGAGAGCACCGCCTTGGGTAGCCTGACAGTCGGAAATTTCACAGTTGCGTACATGTGCCATTCTTGGTACAATGGCTGCACCACCCATACTCTTGAAGCCCGACTTGTCGCTTGCGTTACCGTCTATCAGGCGACAGCCATCTATGATGGTATTGTCTGACAGGGCAGAAGTGTTGTAGTCGTCATAGTCGCCCGTAGGCCATTTGCCGAAGCACACGGTGTGGTAGCCGTTCACCTCCTGGTTAACGGCAGAACCTTCTTTTACTTCGGTCTTCGCACTTAATACCGTCTGGTAAGTGCTGATACAGTCGCGTTTGTCATTATCCCAATTGGCGGTTCCATCTTTCAGATTTCCTCCTTCCTGGTCACCCTCATAGTAGCCACCCATCAGGCATACTCCGTTAGGAATCAGGAAGGTATAACTCTGCGGATCGCTAGGGTCTGCCAGCGTATTGGCATGATAAGTAAAGCGCTTTCCGGTTTCATCAGCCTGATAGCCTGCCACTTTTACATACACCTTGCTCTGACTTGTTGAATTAAATTTCTTGCCCGCAGCAGTCAGCACGTCCTGCAGTTTGTCAGCACAGGCAGCGTTTTCCGGACTGTCTCCACTTCTGTTTCCCCATCCGTTTTGGGTTACATAATAAATGTAATCTACAATACCTGCGCTGTTTGTCTTTTCCTGTGGTGCGATATTGGTAGTATTATCAGCCTCGTAGGCACCGATATCAATGGCGCAGTCCTTGATTCGGTTGGTATAGTCCATATCGGTTTCCGGAAGGATGATTCCATTTCCTACATTTGTGGTTCCACCATTCAGACACTTGTTACCTGCTAAACCATTAGCCTCGTTCAGGCGGAAGTTATTCTTTAATCGGGCATTGCGGAAGCGGAAATTGTTTCCACTTTCGTAGGTCTGGTCCTCAAATGGGAAAGCCAAATCTGTGCCAGTGAAATTTCCATCGCTTTCCTGGAATTTGTCGTTGATGTTACTACTGTTCATGTAGCAGTTGTGAGATGGATTCATCTTGCCCGATGCGGCTGAGTTTACCTGATCTGTAATCTGCTTGCTGTTGTCGTAATTATCATAGATGATACAGTTGTAGAGTGAGAGCTGTGAGCTAACTCCGGTATTGGCATCCTGCCAGTGATAGATGCCGGTTCCGTTTGTCGCCATATTGTAGGCGATGGTATTGTTGTAGAACTTGGCACTCTCCAGGAAGATACCTCCGCCACGACAGGTTCCGTTATAACAACGGTTGTTTGCCACGACAAGGTTGTAGCCGGTGCCTTGAATCATATAGGCTCCGCCTCCATAACTTTCACTGCTGTTGGCATAACTCAGGTTTCTCAGCAGGTAACTGTTCGAAATCTTACTGTTCTCGCCGTCCATATACAAACCGCCACCACGCACGCGACTGCCATGGTTGAAGTTGTTGACGATGATAAGGTTTTCCAGTTCTACTCCTCGGAATACACGCACACCAGCTCCTCCGTCACGGTTTGCACCAGGATAGTTGATGATATAACCATGACGTACAGAGAAGCCATCCCATTTGGCATGCTCGTAATCCACGTAGTTTTCGTCTTTTAAAGTTCCTTTATAGCGTACGGCATTACCGTCGGTACGTGAGGCGTTTCCATCACCCGATGGCGACCAGGTAGGAAGGCATACGTCTGGCTGATACAGTACATAGTGGCGCTCAGTATTTCCACTGTTCATCAACGTTTTTGTAAAGTCATAATTAGAGCCATCAGAAGGCTTGTTCTCCTGATACCACATTTCCTTATCTCCGTTTTTGAAGTATACAGGCGATTCCTTTCTGATTTGTAGAATGGTCTCATATTTGGTCTTTTTCAGATTTTCGTATTCCTTACGTGCTGGCACGTATTGTGACAGCAGCGGATGACGGTCGTCTTCTCCAGGATAGCCTTCGTATGGGAAACCACCTATTACCTCCACCTTGTCTCTGACAACAAAGCCTTTGTAGTCTGTATAGATGCCTGCACCTACCCAAACTACTACCCAGTCTTTCTTGTCTTTATTCTTATTCAACTCTGCCGCTCTTTCTACAGCATATTGCAAACCGCTGATGTATTGCTCCTTTCTATTGTTGGCAATCTTGTTATAGGTTCCCCAATTGTTGGAATAGGCTCGCGCTTGGTTATCTGAGTTTGTCCAGAAATCGCCATAAGAATCAGTCTTGGAACGATACTTGCCGTTAGCCAGACTATACTCCTCGTTTTCGATGGTTGTATTGAGCAAGCTTCCATTGTCTGTTACATAGAAGTCATTGCCCGTTCTTGCCTTTGTATTATCACACATGGCGTTGCCGATGATAGCCTTGTCCCAGCTGCTTCCGTCATATTCGGTATTTGATTCATTCAGAAGATTGAAGTCCGGGTTGCCGTCTTTGTCGTCTTTGTTGGCATCGCTGCTACTTTCATAGTCCTGGTTGTACGAACGCACATAGATAATCTTTCCTGCTTTTGGCAGGAGAGCTTCGTATGCCCCTAGGTCAGGAACACCACCTAGGTTGCGGTCTTCGCCGGTGATGTCCTTGGCTGTTGTGGTTGCATTGTTTTCTTGGGCGCTGTTGATGATGGCACCAGCCTGTTCAGAACTGGTCAGCGGGCGGAAGGATGAATAGCCTCCGTAATAAACGTTGCCGCTCATTCTGGCACCCACTTCATTGGTTGGGTTGCTGAAGTTCATGGCTCCGTCTTTTCCCAGAGTGTTGATGTCCATGCTGTTCTTGCATTCCGAACCATCCCATGTGCCGTTGATGTTCAGTTTGTTTCCTACAGCATACGAGGTTCTCTTCACAAGGTCGTAATCTGGCGCTACTCCCTCATTGTTGATGATGCTTACATGGTTGAGTGTGAGAGAGTTGTTGCTGCCTTGGTTTTTGTTCAGATAGATGATGGAAGGCAGCACCGAAGGACTTGGATTATGCGGATCCTTGCTCGTGTTGTTATTGATGACGCAGTTTTCCAGTTCCAATTTCACATTCACGGCATCTGGCATGGTAGCGATAGCACCGCCATCTGTCGCTGTATTGTTCTCAAAGATGCAATTCTTCAGCTTCACGGTAGTTGGTTCACTGCTCTGGTCCATGCTGCCTATCAGCACGCCGCCACCATAAGGCATGTAGGCAGTACCGGCAGCGTATGCATGGGTAAAGGCATAGCCGTCGATGGTGATGTTGGCACCTGCTTCGATGCGGACCAGATGGTAGAGACCCTCGTTGAGTTCTGAACCGTTCAGGTTTCCGTTCAGTTCGGTGCGGTATTTGATAGGGTCACGGTCTTCATCTTTCGGATTCGGATTCTCTGAATACTCCGGATAACCGCCATATACGGTTACAGGAAGTACGCAAGGTTGAATGTTAAAGGTGCATGCCCTGGCGTCTGTTTCCTCGAACGTGTAGGCAATCTTCGGTTCGAAGATACCCTCACGACCGCAGATTTCAAACTCCCATCCGCTGTTCTTCTCAATAGTGAAATCCTTTGCTGCAGTATTGCCCGCAGTAACCACCTTTACCTTGTCTCCATCCTTGATGTCGGCAAGATAACCGAGTACTTCATCTACAGATGATGAGGTATAGCTCTTTTCCCACGACTCTCCTGTTCCGTCCACCAGTTCTCGTGAACGGTCAAAGTAGATGCGCAGGCGTTTCTTGCTGTCATTCTTTTCAAATACAAGGTCGTGGTTGTCAGCCATATAGGCTCCAGCTGACGGAACCGAACTGATAGCCTTTCCGCTCAGGTCTATTTTTGGCTGATACAGGTAGGAAGATGGCAGGAGGGCATAGCTGATGCCCACGTTGCGCAGACGGGTACCTTTCACGGTTTCCCAGTAATAGTTCACCGTCTTCATATCTGTAAGCACGCCACGATTCTCGTCGAAGGCTTCCACCGTGTTGTAAGGTGCTTCATTGCCCATCACGAATCCCTTGCCCGAGTAATACGTGTTGATGGAGATGGTTCCGCTCTGATAGGTGCTGGTCCATTTGGCAGCATTTACATCCGAGATGGCGTTGTTGTAAAACTGTACGGTCTTTTCTGAAGGGTTGGCTGCATAAATCTGTGCCATGGACGCAGAGTTGTTGGTGCCTGATTTGTGCTGGAGCAGCGAGTTGTTCCAGATGACGTTGTTGGCAAGAAGACCCTTTTCCTTGATATACACACCACCCGTATTGGATGACAGCTCGTCAGCAGGATCCGAGGTGTTGTTGGTATAGTTGTTGACGATGGTGTTGTTAATCACCAGTCCATGGCCATCCAGATACACAGCACCATTTCGGGTACTGGTATTGTTACTGATTACCGAGGTGGCAAGAATCTGATAATAGGCTTTCTCTGAGTTATTAGCGTCACCATTCAGATATACACCCGCTCCCTGATAGGCAGAACAGTTGGTTACCATGCTTCGGGTGATGAAGCCGGCTTCGTCAATATAGATACCTCCGCCCTGATAAGCCGAGCAGTTGTATACCAGGTTACCTTCCGTCTGTCCGTTCTTGCAGTAGATGCCGCCGCCACGAGGCTTGATGGTTCCGCTTTCTTTCATGCCCGGGTTGCAGAATCTCACGGTACAGTAACGCATTCGGGCTGATGGGTCGTTGATATAAACGCCTGCACCACAGCCTGGGGCGTATTCGGCTTTGTTCGTATCGTGAAATTTACCTCCCTCAATGGTGAAGCCTTCAAGATATACTTCGTCGGTAAAGGCATTTCCTCCAGGCAGGGGAGCAAACCATACCACATGGTAGGAACCGCTGTTCTTTATGTTCCATGCTTCGTCATTATTATTCCAGTTGGCATCGTCGCTTCCCTTGAATTCCGCACCCCTGATGATAGATTCCTGATTCCAGCCCCATGGCTTTAAATTCTTGGAGTCCTCAATGCGCTCGGAACGTTTTACCTCAGTTCCCTTAAACGCACCATAAACGCTGATGCCATTCTTCATCAGTAGGGATACCGGGGCTGATGCATCGTTAAGGATGCGGTCTTTTACTACATAGGTTCCGGCTGCTACCCAGACTTCGCCTTTCTCGTCTGGTGCCTTTTCTGCCAAATCGTTGATGGCCCACTGGATATCGTCCGTGGCATCATCCCATGATGTTCCGTCGCCCTTTCCCTTTTTCTTGGGCTTCACGTATCTGATGCGTCCTGCCTTCATGCGGGCATACTCGTAGGCGCCGATGTCGATGGTGCTTGTCTGGTAGCGTGTTCTGCCCATGATGTCGGTAGAAGTTGTTTCCAGGTTTGCATTAACTACGAGGTTGGTGTAGTATTCCAGTTTTCCCTTGTTTAGAAGGGCAGAGGTTTCCTCGAATGTGAAGGCGGTGCTGTATAATTGCTTCAGGTTACTGCTGAACGAGAAGTCGTAACCCTGGGTTACGGCACTCTGCTTGAACCAAGGGGCTGGCTCTATGCCGTGGTTCTCGTTACTGATTTTTACGTTTCCGTTGTCGTCGGTATTGGCTTTGGAATTGGTAACTTCTACTTCCGGAAATGCACAGGAATAGAAGGCAGGACGGCTGTCTTGCTTGCTGAGTGCAGTGGAATGCCAGAGCACGGTGTTGTAAACCGCTCCGCCGCCATTGCTGTTTGAAGCCCCGTCTGTGGTCAGGTCTGCGGCTGATACGGTGTTGGCAATAACAGAACAGTTGACGATTTTCGATGTGTTCGAAAGTCGGATACCGCCGTTCGTATTGTTGTTGATGTTGCAGTTGTAGACGGTGGCTGTTCCGTCTATCCACATACCACCACCTTCGTTTTCGCTGGTGCCTCGCTTGCCTGCCACATTATTAAAAATGCTGCAGTAGCTGATGGCTGACTGCTGGTTGGTACAAGAATTATCTACATAGATGGCACCGCCGCGCATGCCGTAGTTGTTCGCAAAGTTACATTGCGAAATACGGAAGTAACGGCTGCCGGCATTGTTGTCGTTGCTGTTGTTCACCACGTAGATGCCGCCGCCTCTGCCATTTGCAGAAGTATTCTCTCCCTTGGCATTACCTGCTGCGATGAGGAAACCGGAAACAATGGTTGGCTTGTTGCCGTCGTTGGTGTTGTCCTGTGTTACGCCCATCTGGAGGGTCAGCACATGGGGGGCATTGTCGGTGCGGGTGGTGTTCTCTGGATAGATAATCAGCTGCTGGCTCGCCTTGTCGTTGGTATCGATGTCGCCTACCAGAGCCGTCTGATACTTCATCTGATATTTGTGTCTGCCCGTAGGGAGATTGTTCTTGTTGTTTTCATCTCCTGCAAAACCTCCATACATGGCAACGCCCGAAGGGAGAACGAAGCCTCCCTTCGGCGCCCTGTAGATGTGACCGGTAATATCCTCATAGCCTTTCACCCAGATTTCATCGCCAGCCGTGGCTCGGCTCAGCGCTTTTTCCAGGGTGATAGCTTGAGTCCATGATGAGCCGTCACCACCGTCAGTTGCCTCAGCTGTTACATGATAGGTCTTGCTGCCCTGTGCGAACAGGGAGCTGACACAGCTCAGGAGGATGAGGACTGCTATGATTTTTCTGTATGTCGTATGATGTATTCTCATGCTGAAAAGAGTTTTATATGTTGAAATTGTTGATCGTGATATTTTCTTTTGTGAGCTGAGTGCCCGATATTTTTACATTGATCTTGTACCAGCGAGCTGGGATAAAGCCATCTTTCAGATTGCTCATGTCAAATGTCACGTTGTATATCTTGTTCCCTGTTGTTCCTTCTTTCTCTGTGTCAAGCTGGAAGGTGATGCGAGGAGGATTGGTTCCGTCTGGGAAGGTATAATGATATACTCTTCCGTTACGCTTGCTGATTTCCGAGGTGTTCACAAAGGTTGTGTGGCCGCTTACCGAAGTCCTGGAAGATACTTCTTGGTGGTAAAGGGTATAAAGGGTAGGGAAGAGTCTACCATTCCCGGAGCCGGAAATGGTTGATTCTTGATTTGCCGGTTCTCCGTGATAAGTAAACTGGCTTACTTTCACGTTGGTATATTTCAGATTTCCATCCTTGTCTTTCTCATAAGCTCCCTTGGCATCCCATTGGATGTCAATCTTGGCAGCCAGTCTGCCCAGTACCATGCGCCAGTATTGTTTGGTGCTGATATTGGCGTTGATGTTCTGTTCTACTTTTATATCTCTGTCATTGGTGAGAATTTGCGTCTCTGGGTCCAGCTTGAACGCATAACCTGTGGCTACGCTGATAAACTTGGCTATGTCTACGGCTCCGTCTTTATGAGC
>OIYI01000032.1_pt1 | contig 22399 bp, 23 predicted proteins | sample 1588301 | NCBI WGS metagenome assembly OIYI01 (sample SAMN03283247) | human gut metagenome | biome: human-associated habitat; material: feces | host: Homo sapiens | place: Peru | collected 2012 | reverse complement strand
AGCGGGGTGTAGCGCAGCCCGGTAGCGCTCCTGTTTTGGGAACAGGTGGTCGCAGGTTCGAATCCTGTCGCCCCGACAAAAAGCTAAGAAGTCTATTCTTCTTAGCTTTTTTGTTTATATATAAAAGCCGTTGTACTTTTATATCATATCAAGATTGGGTAACATTTAAAAATTAGTATAGACTCATGATTATTACAATTGCCCGCCAGTGTGGCTGTGGTGCCGTCAATGTAGGTAAATTGCTGGCAGAACATTATGGTATTCCTTTTTATACCAGAAAGAGCTTGCTTCAGATGGCGAGCGAGAGAGGTGTGCTCGATGAGATGGAGGCTTTCTTTGATGAGCGCCCAGTAGATGAACTTCTGTTTGCCATGTCTTCCTTTGGTGAAACTCGCAAAGATTCCACGGAAAGACCTTTGCGTGTACTTGCAGACATGATTGGAGATGAAAACTGCATCATCATCGGCCGTTGCGGTAACTATATTTTCCGTGAACGTAAGGATTTGGTTTCCGTATTCTTGAAGGGAACGATGAAATCCCGCATTGCAGATATCCAGATGGAACAGAATCTTTCTTATGAAGATGCGAAGGAGTTTGTGGAACAGTTAGACGACTGTCGTGTGGCATACCATAAGTATTATACAGGGCTTACCTGGGGAGATGCCAATGATTATGACATTTGTCTGGATAGTGACCGATTGGGAACAGAAAAAACAGCCTCTATGATAGAGCGCTATGTAGAGCAAATCGGTTTGGACAACGAAAAGTGATACTAAAATTAACTTGAAATCATGAAGTTTCTTATTCAATTTATGATAATCATCGCTTTCTCGTTTTTGGGAGAGCTTTTGCATTATTTTCTTCCATTGCCTATACCAGCCAGTATATATGGTATAGTCTTGTTGTTTGTCGCCTTGGAGTTGAAATGGGTCAAGGTGAAGGATATCCGTGAGACGAGCAGTTTTCTCATCGCAGTCATGCCAGTCATGTTTATTCCTGCAGCTGTAGGACTTATTGATTCCTGGAAGTCGATAGGTAATTCCTGGCTGGAGTATATCATTGTAACGGTATTGAGTACTTTTGTAGTGATGGGAGTCTCTGGTTGGATTACACAGTTTGTTATCCAGCGTAACAAGGTACAGAAAGAAAATAAGAAGTAATTAACTAAAATAATAAGGGAGAAAACAAGATGGAGTTGTTTCAGGAATCAGTATTTTTTGGAGTGCTGGTCAGTTTAGCATCGTATGGAATAGGTTTGGCTTTGAAAATCAAGACGGGTTGGTCTCTTATGAATCCGCTCTTGATAGCTATCATATTGGTTATCTGTGTGTTGTTGTTTACAGGTGTAAGTTATGAGTCGTATAGTGCTGGTGCCAATATCATCAGTTATTTGCTGACGCCTGCCACGATTTGTCTTGCCGTACCATTGTATCAGCAGGTAGAATTGTTGAAGAAGAATTATCGTGCCGTCATGATTGGTATCTTGTCGGGAGTATTGGCAAGTTTGTGTTCCGTACTTATCCTTGCATTACTATTTCATTTCGATCATGCTTCTTATGTTACGTTCTTGCCAAAATCCATTACGACAGCCATCGGTATTGGCGTATCAGAAGAGTTGGGCGGTCACGTATCAGTTTCAGTAGTCGTTATCATCGTAACGGGAGTTCTTGGAAACATCTTTGCAGAGAAGTTCCTTTCCCTCCTTCGCATCAAGGAACCGATAGCAAAAGGTATCGCCATCGGTTGTTCTGCCCATGCTTTGGGTACGGCTAAAGCGATGGAGATGGGTACTATTGAGGGAGCGATGAGTAGTCTTTCAATCGTGGTTTGTGGTGTGATGACGGTGATAGGTGCGTCTTTTTTTGCACTTTTCTTGTAGCTTTTGCACAATTTGCACAAAAAAATGGCTTAAAAGATATATTTTTTTTGGTAGTTTGCTTAAAAAATATTACCTTTGTCCTGCAAAAATATGAAAAAAGGCAGAATGACCCAACTTCATATCATAAGCAGGATTTCACAGGGCAACGCATACTTCGGCAACCCCCTATGTTATCTGCTATCAGTAAAAGAAAAGATGAGTTTGATCGAGACATGTAAAAGTAGTAACAAGTTTCGATTAACCCTAGAAGTGTCAAAACGACTCCACTCATGATTAAGTTTTTAGACTTACAGAAGATTACTTTGCAGCATGCGGATGAGATTCATGAGGCAGTTAGCCGTGTGATAGATTCCGGTTGGTATCTGCAAGGTAGTTCAGTCAAGCTGTTTGATGAACATTACGCTCACTTTATCGGTACCCGCTATTGTATAGGTGTAGGAAACGGCTTGGATGCCCTGACCCTCATCTATCGTGCTTACATAGAGATGGGCGTGATGAAGGTGGGGGATGAAGTGATTGTCCCAGCCAATACCTATATCGCTTCCATCTTAGCTATTTCAGAGAATGGTCTGAAGCCAGTTTTGGTAGAACCAGATCCAGAGACTCTTGAGATAGACGATGCTCGTATAGAGGAAGCAATCACGGAGCGTACCCGTTCTGTGATGATCGTTCATCTTTACGGACGATGTGCTTATACTCAGCGAATTGCCGATATTTGCAATAAGTATCACTTGAAATTAGTAGAGGATAATGCTCAGGCACATGGTTGCCGTTATCTCGGTGAACCAGCAGTTCCTGAATCTGTGCAGAAAGGCAAGCGCACCGGTAGTTTGGGTGATGCTGCGGGACATAGTTTTTATCCAGGAAAGAATTTGGGAGCATTGGGTGATGGCGGTGCTGTTACCACAGATGATCAGGAATTGGCAGAAGTCATTCGAGCTTTAGCCAATTATGGTTCGCATAAGAAATATGTCTTTCAATATAAGGGTCGTAATAGCCGTTTGGATGAGATTCAGGCAGCCGTACTTGATGTCAAACTCAAGTATGTAGATGAGGATAATGCCCATCGCCAGCAGATAGCCCGATATTATTATGATCATCTCCAAGGTTTGGAGACCTCATCTGCGCATTCAGCAGGATATATTCGTTTACCCAAGCAGATGCCAGATGCTAGCAATGTCTATCACATCTTCCCGATTTTCAGTAATCGTAGGGATGAGTTGCAGCAGTACCTTTCCGCTCATGGTATCCAGACATTAATCCATTACCCGATAGCTCCTCATCGTCAGGAATGCTATCCTGAATTACATTCCCTTTCCCTTCCCATCTCAGAGCAGCTTCATCAGGAAGAACTGAGTTTGCCCATAAGTCCTGTTATGACTTGGGATGAAGTGGAAGAGGTGGTAAAGAGTATTATAGATTTATGGAATTAACAATAAAGGCAAAAGGGCAAGAAAGGGAGTCTTGTACGAAGCATAATAAACAAATATCCATTGCAAAGGGAATTGGTATCATACTTGTTGTTGTAGGGCATTCTGGATGTCCTGAGTATTTGCATACATTTATATATTCTTTTCATATGGCTTTGTTTTATTTCTGTTCTGCTCTTTTTTATGATGAACGTAAAATATTTAATAAACCTCGAGATTTTGTCTTTCGAAAAATAAAAGGTTTATATTGGCCTTATGTAAAATGGAGTGTAATCTTTATATTATTACATAATTTGTTTTATAGCATAGGTTTCAATAATGATCATCTTTCATATACAGAGATGTATATTAATATAAAGCGTTCTATTAGATGTATGTGGCAGGGGGAACATTTCCTTGGTGCTTATTGGTTCCTACCAAGTCTGTTAGGGGAAATAATTATTTTTAGCCTAATTGTCTGGATGACAAAATATGCAAAAAAAAGAATAATCCTAATTCTTGTTCTGATAGGATTTTGTTTAGGATTGTTGGCAAATCAATTAAAGATAGATTTAATTGTAAATAGAGAATTGGTTATGCTTCCTATTTATTATAGTGGGTTTTGGATTGGGAAAAAAATGTGCAATAAGTGTTTCTTGCAAACATTTTTATCTATGAAACTATTTGTAATATCTTTAGTATGTTTATTGATTTTTTCTTTTTTAAACTCACCTATAAGAGTAGATCTAAATAGTTTTGGAGTTATTCCTTTTACATATTTGACTTTCGTGAGTGGTATTCTATTTATATTATATATTTCTAAGTTGTTAACGAATTGTGCAATTATTGGTAACCTTTTAGATTATATAGGAACAAAAACATTAGCTATCTTAACATTTCATTTTTTAGGTTTTAAATTGATTACATTGTTGTTAGTTTATGTATTTGGTTCTGCTAAAACTATGTTAGCTGATTGGCCTATTCCTGATGAATTTAAAAAATATTGGGTTATTTATACCATTATTGGGGTTAGTTTTTCATTATTACTATTCGGTTTAAGAATAAGTAGATTTAGGTTTAAAAGAAATTAGTTTATATATATTATAAATGAATAACTCTATATTATTAGCAAAAAATACCATCATCATGTACATCCGCATGTTTGTTATGATGATAATAGGACTTTACACCAGTCGTGTAATCTTAAATACATTGGGTATTGAAGATTATGGAATTTACAATGTTGTAGGTGGTGTTGTTGCTATGTTCTCAATCATATCCTCTTCTTTGTCCAGTAGTGTAAGTCGTTTTCTTACATTTGAAATAGGACGTGGTGATTTTGAGCGATTAAAACAAGTATTTTCAACTTCGGTCGTAGTACAGATTGTTTTAGCGATAGGAGTTATGATAATTATTGAGATTTTAGGTGTATGGTTCCTTAATTATAAAATGAATATTCCTGCAGCTCGTATGGAGGCTGCAAATTTTGTGATGCAATGTTCAATTTTATCTTTTGGACTTAGTATAATTAATACTCCTTTTAATGCATCGATTATTGCTCACGAACGCTTTGGAATATTTGCATATCTTACACTTTCTGATTCGATATTAAAGTTGCTTATTGTTTTCTTACTGAGCGTTACCCCTTATGACCCTCTTAAGACATACGCAATACTGTTATTAGCGGTAACCATGTTCGTACAATTAATATATTTGATATATTGTCGCAGACATTTTAATGAATGTAGATTTGAATTAAAATGTAATAAGGCTTTAATCAAAGAAATGGGTGGTTTTGCAGGATGGAGTTTCTTTGGTAATACTTCCTGGATACTAAATACCCAAGGAATTGATATTTTAATAAACTTATTCTTTGGCGTTACATTGAATGCCGCCAGGGGAATAGCAAATCAAGTAAATAATATAGTTCAAGGTTTTGTAAGTAATTTTATGACAGCCTTGAATCCTCAAATAACGAAGTCGTATGCAAAGGGGGATTTCGAATATTTACAACGATTGGTTTTTCAAGGCGCAAAATATTCTTATTTCTTGATGTTATTCTTTGCGTTGCCCTTATGTTTAGAGACTAAACAGATATTGGTGTTATGGCTTAAAATAATTCCGGAATATGCTGTTCCCTTTGTTAGGTTGACTTTAATATCAACGATGATTTTTGTTTTGGGCAATACATTAACATCTTCTCAAAGTTCTTGCGGTAAAATAAAAAAATCAGCTATAGTAACAAGTCTATTTACCTTTATAGAATTTCCATTGACTTATATATGTTTTTATCTACATATGAGTCCTGTATCTTGTTATATAATTCATATAGTAATATATGCATTATTAATTTTTATAAAAATATGGTTGGTAAAAGAATTTATAAAAATATCATATTTAGATTATTGTAAAGAAGTCCTTCTTAGAACAGCTTTAGTTACAGTTTTTACATTTGTCTTTCCTTTTATTTGCTATAAAATAATACCAGAGAGTAATATACGATTATTTTTTATATGCATATTGAGTATGGCAATGTGTTTTGTGGGAATATACTATATAGGAATTAATAAAAATGAGCGTATGGCAATATTTACGTTTCTAAATAAAAAATTAAGGAAATAGTATGGAACGTCGTTTTTTATCAATTATAATACCTATTTATAATGGTGAGTTGTATCTGCGTGATACAATTGAAAGTATTCTAAAACAGCCTTGTAAGGATTTTGAATTATTGCTATTAGATGATGGTTCTTCCGACAATTCTTTAAGTGTATGTAAAAAGTATGAAAAAGAAAACGTACGAGTTTTTACCCACAAAAATATGGGAGTTTCTGCTACACGAAATAAAGGTATAGAATTGTCTAAAGGGGAATTTGTAATTTTTTGTGATCAAGATGATTCTTTTAGAGCTAATTTTTATACTGATGAAATGAGAGACTTGCTTGCAAGTAAACAATTCAAGGATATAGAGTTGATTGTTTGCGGCGCATGGTGGGGAGACGCATATCTAAAGTTTGGAAAATTTCGTTCTATCCATGAATTTATAAAAGAAGGAGTATATGATGGGCGGAATGATGACTTAGCTTGGAATAAAATGTATACATTTAATATGAATATTTATTCCAGAAAACTTTTTTGGGAAAATGATGGAAAACCATCACCAATAAGATTTTTTAATTTGCCTTTGGATGTAGAAACAACTTTTAGGCATATGACCTTATATGGTGCAAGAAAAATAATGTTTTCTGATAAGTTTAGTTTCTGTGTACGAAGAAATAACGAAGTTTCTGTTTCTTCGAATTGGGATTGGTTAAAGGTGTATTCTGTAAAAATGGATGCATATTTTTCTATGATAGAATGGCATAAAAAAAACTTTTCTTCTGATTTGAAATCTATAGGGAGTTCTGAAAAAGAGTTTCTTAAAGTTACAAATGAATTTGTAAAAATGAATATTTTGCAAGATAAATGTGTTTCTGAAATCGTAGATATTCTTAAAAAGAAATATTATTATAATTATTTGCAATCTTTTTTGGATAGATATCCTTTAGAAGGCACTTTGTTAAATGTTGTTCTTTTTCATCCTCATGATTTACCCTCAAAAAACAAAAAGAGTTTTTTGCATTCTTTACATAAAAAAATATCATCAGTCTATTATAAATACTTTTATAGAGAAAAAAAGATAGATTTACGTGTAGAGATTTTGTGAAGTAGTAGAAATGTTTTATAGTTTTTAAAATGATGATAATAGGACTTTACACCAGTTGTGTAATCTTAAATACATTGGGTATTGAAGATTATGGAATTTACAATGTTGTAGGTGGTGTTGTTGCTATGTTCTCAATCATATCCTCTTCTTTGTCCAGTAGTGTAAGTCGTTTTCTTACATTTGAAATAGGACGTGGTGATTTTGAGCGATTAAAACAAGTCTTTTTAAGTGTTTTTGTCTCGTTATTAACTATATATTTTTGGGGTATCAGTAAAACTGAACGAGAATTTATTTTTTTTATTTTTAAAAAATATGCAAGAAAAAAACAGAATAGTTTGGATTGATTGGGCTAAAGTTATCTTGATATATTTGATGGTTGTTGGTCATGCATTTCCATGTAAATGGGAGAATCAAGTGATTTATGCCTTTCATATGCCTGCTTTTTTTATAATATCAGGTTTTTTATATCATGAACACAGATGGTACAAGACATTAAAATCTTTAGGTATTCCTGTTCTTGTGTTCTCTTTGGTCAATTTTCTAATTTGGCTGTTTCATGAGATAATTATAGGAAGATTAGATTTTTTTAATTTGTTTGAAAGAATTTTTATCCCATTTTGGGGTGGTGGTAATCCTGAAGTTGATTATATTTATTTATTTCCTGGTTTTTGGTTTATTTTGGCTTTGCTTTTGGGTAGATTTCTAATGGGAGATATCTCTGTTTTTCGATTCATTAGAAATCATTTAAAAATATCGATAATTGTATTATTGGTATATTTAGCTATTGAACCTTTTTTATGGAGAAATATTTCTAATCCTTTTATTGAATTTAAGTTTTATCGTATTATTCCGTCTCTTCCGTTCCTTTTGTTTGGTCATTGGTTGAAAGATAGAATTTATATATTAGATAAAATAACTAATATGAAATTGATTTTAATGATTATTACCTTTATTGGTATTGCATTATTACAAGGTTATTGTAATATATTGAATTATAGATTTGGTCTGTCATATATTGTTTTCTTTTTCAATGCAATACTTGGAAGTTTGATTTTGTTTTCAATTTGTTCTAAATTAAGAAACAAAACTTTCATTAGGGTTTTATCATGTGGAACTCTTTTCGTATTAGCTTTCAATTTTATATTAATTCAAATTTGCAAGGGAATACCTCTGAAACTCAATATGGGTTGGCTTAGTAATGATCAAATAGTTTATCCTTGGATAATAGGATTGATAGTTTTAATGTTATCTTATTATCCGATTAAGATTTTAATAAAGTATTGTCCGATAATTTTAGGAAAGTAAAATGATGATAAAAAGAATTGCATTTCAGTTGTTAGGAGAAAAATATACTAAACTTGCCATTGCATGGCATCAGTTTATAACTTATTTATATTCATATTTAGTTCCATATAAATATGATATAAATAAATACTTAGATACATTTTTAGTTAATGATAGTGATATAAATGGAGTATCTACTAATCCTGTAGATAGAGTAATCTATATATTTTGGACAGGTGATAATGAGATTACTCCAAATAGGAAAAAAGGAATAGAATCTTTAGAGAAAATTGCAGGAATAAAGGTTCAGTTAATAACTCCCAGAAACCTTTCTTCTTATATTTTAAAAGAAGATCCGTTACCAGAAGCATTTGATAGTTTGTCTTTAACCCATAAGTCTGATTATCTTCGCTCCTATTTTATGCATTATTATGGTGGGGGATATGCTGATATTAAAACTTATTTTAATTCATGGATTAATGCCTTTGATAAGTTAGACGCTTCTCCTGATGCTTTTTTGGTTGGGTATCCAGAGGTTGGTTTTAAAGGAGCTGCTAATCAAGGTATGCCTGATAGTAATCTGAAAACAGATTTGGATAAATATTGGAGATTATTAGTAGGTAATGGGGCTTTTATATGTCGACCAAGAACCAAATTTACAGAAGAATGGCATCAAGAAGCTAAGCGTAGATTGTTACATTATACTAATGATTTGAACAAACATCCTGCTATAGATTATTTTGGGAAGAACGAAGATTATCCTTTATATTGGGCAGAGATGCAAGGAGCAATATTTCATCCTTTGTGTCTAAAATATCATCAATATCTATTAAGAGATAAGGCTTTGATGCCGTCTTTTGAAAATTATAGATAAATAATCTTATGAGTAAAAATTGCTTGTCGTTTTTTTTAGTTAGGATATGGGTACAAATAAGAAATATATATATGTACTATATCAGAAATGCAATTTTGATTAATTGTTATGTTGATGATAGATGTTGGCATGGGATTAATCATAGAAATTGGGGGGATGACTTGAACTATTATTTAATGAATAGAATAAGTAATCGTCCAATTGTTGTATATAATGGATTTTGGTTAGCCCGAAAACTAAAAAAGAAAAATTATCTTTGTATTGGTACACTTTTGGATGCAGTCAACTATAGTAATCCTCAAACAGTAGTGTGGGGAAGTGGCGTTTCTGGACAAGAGCGTTCATTTGTACCTCCTTTAGAAATTTATTCTGTTCGAGGTTATAAAACATTAGAGTTTTTAAGCACACATGGTATTGAGTGTCCTAACTCTTTTGGCGACCCTGCTTTACTATTACCAAGATATTATTCCCCATTCTTTCAAAGGAAGAAATATAAATTAGGAATTATTCCGCATGTTATAGATTTGGATATTGATGTTATCAATAAAATCAGGGAAACTCAAACTGATATTTTGATAATAGATTTAGCTCACTACGAAAAATGGACTGATGTGATTGATCAAATTTGTTCATGTGAAATCATAGCATCAAGTTCTTTACATGGTTTAATAGTGTCTGATGCTTATAACATTCCAAATTGTTGGATTACCCTTTCTGGCAAAATTAGTGGTGGACTGTTTAAGTTCTACGACTATTTTTCGTCTGTAAATCGTAAAGATAGTGAACCTATTAAAATCGAGAAAATTTCAGATCTGCTTCAAGTATATAAACAAGTGTCTTTATGGAAAAGTATCGAAATAGACACTGATGAAATTTTAAAGTGTTGTCCTTTTCTAAATAAATGATGCCATATATTTCTGTTATAGTTCCAGTATATAATGCTGAATCTACACTAAAAAAGTGCATTGATTCTATTTTAGTACAGGATTTTACTGATTTTGAAGTGATTCTAATAGATGATGGTAGTCAAGATGAATCTCTTCAAATTTGTGAGGATTTTGCAAAAAAAGATAATCGTGTAATTGTTGTCCATAAGGAAAATGGCGGAGTTAGCTCTGCTCGGAATTATGGATTGGAGATTGCAAAAGGAAAATGGATTACTTTTATAGATTCTGATGATTATATAAATGGAAGTTATTTTACTGTCTTTGAGGATAAAGATTTGATTTTTGCTAGTTATCAAATAATACAAAGCGGAAAGTTAGTTTACAGAATGACCTCTGAAGGTTTAGATAATCATTCATTATCAGAACTTGTTGATAAGTATGGAATCGATTCTATGTTAAGAGTCCCATGGGGGAAGTTTTATAAGCGAAATTTTATTGCGGATATTCGTTTTCCTGCGGACATGAAAGTAGGAGAGGATACTTGTTTTGTATGGAAATATCTTTCAAAATGCAAAACGTATGGTGTAGCAAGGAAGAGTATATATTATTTTTCGAAGTCATATATGTCTTCAAAGCAGAAATATGGAATGAAGGTAGATTATGCAATCAATTCCTTATACCAGTTAAAAGCAGCATTTACTGTTATGGCTGAGCATTTAGGAATTAACCGACAGTTATTTTTTTCCTTTATAGGCTATTTTAAATTAGTATCTTCTGGCGAATGGAAAAAGAATCGAACATTGTGGTATGATAACGAAACCATTAAGGAACTCTATCATTTTGTTTGGCCAGATTTGAGTATAACTCAAAAAATAAAACTTGTTATTTCATGTATTCTCAAAAAATAGAAAAAGATTAAATATGTCTGCCATATCTATAATAGTCCCTATTTATAACATGGAGCGTTTGATGCGACGTTGCATTGACTCTTTGTTAGCTCAGTCATTTAAAGACTTTGAGTTATTACTCATTGATGATGGTTCAAAGGACGCTTCATGGAGTATTTGTCAAGAATATGCCGAAAAAGACCCACGTGTGTTCATTTTCCATAAGGAGAATGGTGGGTTGAGTGATACTCGTAATTTTGGTTTGCAGCATGCTCATGGGCAATATTCAATTTTTGCAGATCCTGATGATTGGGTAAGTCCAGAAGGCTTAAATCTCTTATATGATAAAGCTTTGGAAACCAATGCTGATATTGTGATGTGTGATATATATCATGAAGATGAATACGTTAGACATTATACCAAACAAAAACCATCTGCATTAGACCATAATACAGTCTTAAAAGAGTTGTTTGTTAATATTGGAGGGTTTACAGTAAATAAATTAATTAAAACAACTCTTTATAAAAAATATGGAATAGAATATCCAAAAGGGATATATGGTTGTGAGGATCAATATACGATGGCTGCAATTTTTAAACATGATGTTAAAATAGCCTATGTTCCAATAGCTTTTTATCACTATATGTTTAATCCGTATTCTTTAACCCGTCATTACGATGAAAATACTTATGAGATGGATTTACATATTCTTCAAATGTTTAAAGATTTATTAGAAGGTACTCCTGCTTATAATTATGCAAATAAAAATAAGCAAAATGCGATTTTTGTTCGTGCTTTTTGGAATGGAGGGAACTATTATACTTCTAAAAAATTTAGGCAGTTATTTAAGAACTATAAACGTGATATAAACTTATTGAATGAACCCCTTGTAGTCAAATGCTTAATGTGGCTTGCTTGTTCGGGTGCTTTTGCTTTTGCAAATAAAATACTACTTTTTTTATTTGCTTTGAAGCAAAAAAATAAAGCTGTTAAATATAGAATTTTAAATAAATAATAATGATTGCTACATATATATATATATTATTTTTTATAATAGCTATTATATTTGATAATTTACGAATAAAGGATAAATACAAAAAATATCTTTTACTATTTTCATTTAGTCTTTTAAGTCTTATTGTGGGTTTACGAAATCCCTATATATGGGCTGATACGCAGGTCTATATGATAGGATTTAACGACGGGCCTACACTTTCTACGATGACTTCAAATGATGAGCCAACAGGTTATTCTGAAAAAGGATTTTTTTATTTGTCAGTATTTTTAAAAACGATAAGTGATGGAGTTGCCTTTTATCTCTTGGCTATATCGGTTTTATCATTTTTCCTTTTGTACAAGTTTGATAAAAAGTATTGTATATTTCCTCTTATAGCATTATGTATTTATTTAGCTCGATTTGTTGTTGGTCGGAATTTTATGCAAATACGTGCAGGATTAGCAATTCCGATAGTTTTATTATCTATTAAATATATTTACGACAAGTCTTTATGGAAATTTTTAATATTAATATTTATAGGATATAATATACATCATAGTGCTCTTTTAGCTCTTCCTTTGTATTTGGTAAATTATATAAAGCTTAATAAACTACATATATTTTTAGGTATTTTAATCTCATTTATTATTGCTGGTTTATTAGGAACGAATGTTAAATTTCTGATTTCAAATTCAGATTTTGTTCAAGAAATGGCTGCCAGTTATGTAGATGAAAATGGTGAAAAAGCTTATAGCCAATCTTTGGCTAATCCTATGATATATTATCAATGTTGCGTTCTTTTTCTATTTACTATATTTGAACGAAAATTAGCATCACTTTGTAAGTACTATTATATTATTAGATCTGGTTATTTTTATTCAACAGTGCTTCTGATCGTTTTGTGCCAATATGCTATTTTATCAGGTCGAACATCAACGATTTTTGCAACTTTCGAAATGGTTATAATACCTTCGTTTGCTTATTTATTTCAGAAAAATATTCGAAAGATTTACTTCGTTGTATTAATGGTGATTTTTTCTATATTTTTCTACTTAAATTGGAAACCAGTTCAGTTAACAGAAGTAGAAGTTCAACATGCAATATCTATAAGTAAATGAAAATAATGATAGTTTGCCCCAAGTTAAGTCATGGAGGCGCAGAGAGGGTTGGGGTCGTTTTAGCAAATGGCTTTGTCCATCGTGGGCATCAAGTTTGTGTTGTTGCAGATTTAAATAAACCTGTTACTTATCAACTTGATGAGCATGTTACATTGCGAAATTTAGTGAGCTCTGATAAATACAAATTTTTTAAGTGGTTGAGGGCTGTCATTACTCTCAGAAAAATTATAAAAGAAGAAAAACCTCATGTGATTATTGGAATATTGGAATTGTTTTCTTTTGTTTCGAAGTTGGCAACTATAGGTTTGAATATTCCTATAATAGCTACAGAGCATGATAGTTTTGAGCGACCTGTTTCAGCTCCTATGTCTCGTATAGAGTCATTCTTTAAATATTATGTGAATAAAATGTATGGAACAGTTACGCTTCTAACACAAGCAGATCAGATATGTGTAGAAAAATATCTTTCAAACACGATGGTCATGCCAAATCCTTTGTGTTTACCAGTTGTAAATACAGTACCTGAAAAAGATAAGATAATATTAGCAGCGGGAAGAGTCGATAATTGGCATTACAAAGGTTTGGATATACTCATAAAATCGTGGGGTGGCATAGCCAAAAAATATCCAGATTGGAAGTTACAGATTGCCGGTGTCTGGTTAAGAAAAGAATCTCGTGAATATCTTGACGAAATAGCAGCAAAGTTTGATTGTCTCGATAGAATTGAATATTTAGGCTTTCAGGAAAATATGCTACCAATCTATCAACGTTCTTCAATTTTTGTCTTGAGTTCTAGATATGAAGGATTTGGTCTGGTTTTGATAGAAGCAATGAGCCAAGGTTGTGCATGTGTTGCTTGCGATTATAAGGGACGTCAAAGTGAAATTTTGGAAGATGGAAAGGATGGGATAGTATGTTTTCCAGAGTCTGTAGATGATTTAAAGAATTCTATTGAAAAAATGATCTCAGATAAAGAACTGAGGGAAAAATATCAAAATAGGGCTATTGAGAGAGCTGAATATTATTCAATAGATCATACAATGGACAGATGGGAAAGGTTGTTACAAAAGGTTGTTCTCAATCATAGATGATTATGTGTTTTGTATTTCTTCATATTTACGCCTATGCACCACTTAAATATCGCTTTTATTATTCCATCACTTAAAGCTAATGGACCTTGTATTGTTTGCAGGGATTTGGCTGTACAGATGATAGCTCACGGACATCATTGTGTCGTGTATTATTTTGATGAATGTGGCAATTTGGATTTTCCGTGCGAAACGGTAAGGATTACGATGAAAACCATGATTGATTTTGAGCAATTTGATATTGTTCATTCTCATGAGGTTAGACCTAATCTTTATGTACTATTGCATAAGCCTTTAAAGTGTCATACTAAATTTGTAGTAACTATACACAATTATGTATGGAGGGATTATCGATCAACTTATGGCGTATTGAAAGGAGGAGTGGGGACTTTGATATTTTTGCTTTCGATCCTTAGGCATGATAAGAAGGTATGTTTATCTAAAGACATGATGGCTTATTATTCACATATTCTAAATTCCAAAAGGTTAGCTTATGTTTATAATACCAGAAACGTGGATTTTAAATTAGGAGTGACTAAAGAAGATGAGCAAAGCATACTTGACTTTAAAAAAGACAATTACTTGATTGGTACTTTCTGCAGGATTTTAAAGCGTAAAAACTTATGTCTTGTTTTCCGCGCTTTGTCTTTGTTACCTCATTATCGCTTTTTGGTGATAGGAGATGGACCAGATTTAGAATTGGTGAAAATGCAATGTCGTGAATGCCAGGTGGAGGATAGAGTACTTTTCTTGGGGGCGAGAAAGGAGGCATATCGTTATTTGCCTTTAATGGATATTTTTGCTATTCCGAGTCAAAGTGAAGGCTTTCCTCTTGCTTTGTTGGAAGCTGCGGCTTTTGGTACCAAATGTGTTTGCTCTGATATAGATATATTCAAAGAATGTTTTAACGATAATGAGATTGTTACTTTTCCTTTGGCTCATCCAGAGCAGCTCGCCTGTAAAATAGTTGAGGCTCAAAGTCGTGAGGAATTAAAAACTAATATAAAGGAAAAGTTTAATGATAGCTATTCTCCACAAGCCTTTTATGATGGCTACATAGCTATTTACTCTGACTTGTTAACGGAATAGATTTAAAAATAATACAATCATGAACAATTATTCTGTCCTCATTTCGTTATATTTCAAGGAGAGTCCTCTGCATCTGCGAGAAGCGCTGGATTCCATATTCTCACAAACCTGCAGGAGCAATGACGTCGTCCTTGTGGAAGATGGAACGTTAGGCGAAGAACTGGAATTAGTGGTGAGGGAATATGAAAATAAATATCCAGAGTTGCATGTCGTTCGGTTTAAAAAGAATAGAGGGTTAGGATTTGCACTTAATGACGGCATACTGGAGTGTAAAAACGAAATTGTGGCTCGTATGGATACGGATGATATCGCCAAACCGGAACGTATGGAAAAACAAGTGCAGGTGATGGAGGCTCATCCGGAATATGGAATGATTAGTTCGTGGATAGATGAGTTTGTCACCACAAAAGATGATGTTACCTCGGTCAGGAAATTGCCGGAGCAGCCTGAAGAGGTTCGTGAATATGCAAAGAAGCGATGCCCTGTTAACCATCCTACCGTTATGTTCCGAAAGAGCGAAGTGCTCAAGGTTGGCGGATATCAGACTAAGTATTTTCCGGAAGATTATTTCCTGTGGATTAAAATGCTGATGAATGGTTGCCAGGTGTATAACATCCAAGAGAGTTTGCTCTGGTTCCGTTATGATCCGCAGACTTTTATGCGACGTGGAGGATGGAAATATGCTTGTGATGAGGTTATCACCCAATGGAATATCTTCTGTTTGGGTTTTATTTCTTTGCCTCGTATGATGATGAATGTTGCTATCCGTTTTACCGTTCGTGTTATGCCAAACTGGGTGCGCGGGCTGATATATAAGAAAATGTTGAGAAAATAATGAATGCAATGACTGATATTCAGAAGGTTTTTCTTTTACTCATTAGATTGGGATTGTGGGAGAAGAAGCAGGGGGGATTGTCGCAGGATGATATCCGGATGCTGGAAAAAATGAAGGATGAGGAATGGGATGCGGTCATGGATTTGGCTAACTTGCAGACCTCTATGGGTATAGTCACAGATGCCCTGACTTTCTTGCCGGCAGAACTGAGACCTTCCAAGAAAATATACCTCAATGCAATCTCGCAAACATCTGATATTGAGGATGCAAACAAGCGAATGAATGATTTCGCACTTGTGCTTATGGAAAAGCTGAAACAGAAAGATGTGAATTCGAGATTGCTGAAAGGACAGGGAGTGGCAATGTGCTATCTCCGTCCGTTTCACCGACAAAGTGGAGATATCGACTTGCTGATTCTCGACGACCAGCAATTCTTGAAAGGATGTCACCTGATGGAGATTATCTCTAACTCTTCTAAATGGGATGAAAAGAGTCCGCATGCAGAATTTCAGGCTATGGGATTTGTCGTGGAATTGCATGGTAAGTACAGTTTTATCATCAATCGGAAGGTTACTGACAGATTGATTGAGTGGAATGCCAAGCGCAATCAGGAGGTGAGAGTGGAACAGGGACTTATTCTGCCTTCCTTGCAGTTTGATGCCGTATTCATCTTTACCCACATGCTCAATCATTTCATGACCGGTGGAGTGGGACTTCGACAGATTTCTGACTGGATGATGTTTGTCAATGCTTATTTCGATAAGTTAGATATGAAAGTTCTTGAGGATGATTTGAATTTCTTGGGAATCATGAAGTTCTGGCAGGCTTTTGCCTCCTTGGCAGTGATGCAACTCGGTTTCCCTGAGAAGAAAATGCCTTTTTATGATGCTCGATGGAACCGGAAAGCAGATACCTTGATGGATGCCATCTTCAAAACGGGAAATTTCGGCGCCTTGCAGAAAGCTAAGCAGTTGTCGAAGGATACGAATAAATGGGTGAAGAAACTACATACTGCCTTCGGACAGTTCCCTGTATATTGGCGAGTAGGAAAGATATTCCCTGCTGAAGCTGTCTATTGTTTCTTGAAATACTCTAAATGGCAGATTTTCGGAAGATAAATAACCACTCATATATGCACAGATTGTGTGCTAAAAATAGTTGAACATTTTAGTAAAAGAAATTAGAGAGATGAACATTTTAGAAAATTTGAAAACTTCCACGGACGGCATGTTCGCGTACATGACTCCTAAGTTGTGGCTCTTTGGTATCATCTTGCCATTCGTCTTAGCTTTGGCTATTACTGCCTTTATCCATCCTTTCATCGTCAGGATGGCAAAGAGCAGAAACATGGTTGATGAACCTGACGGACGCAAACTGCAGCGTACACCGATTCCTGTCATGGGAGGTATGGCGGTATTCTTCGGTATCGTGATGGGAGCGGGTGCCACTTCCACCTTTTTTAATACGTATGCCCTGTTCACCTGCATCATTACTCTGACGATGATGATGTATATTGGTATGCTGGATGATATGATAGGACTGAGTCCCGTGCTGAGGTTAGTTCTGCAGATGGCGATGGTGGCTTTTATCATCAAGATGGACCGGACGAGTATCAATGATCTACATGGCGTGTTCGGAATCTGGCAGTTGCCCGTCTATGTTTCCTTACCTTTGTCCTTTATCGCCTGTTGCGGAATCATCAATTCCATCAATCTGATAGATGGTGTGGATGGTCTCAGCAGCGGATATTGTATCTTCGCCTGTCTGTGCTTCGGACTGGTGTTCTGTTCTTCCTTCGAAGGCACAATGTCTATCATGGCTTCCCTCTCGGCAGGTGCGCTTATCCCTTTCTTCCTTCACAATGTATTCGGACTTAAGAGTAAGATGTTTATCGGAGATGCCGGTACGCTGATGATGGGTATGCTGATGAGTATCTTCTGTATGCGACTGATAGACAATGCCTCTTTGGTTCAGTGGCATCATCCGAGAATGGGCGTGGTAGCCTTCTGTCTGAGTGTGCTGAGTGTGCCGGTTTTCGACACGTTGAGGGTGATGATAGGCAGAATCTTTAAGGGTGTATCGCCTTTCCGTCCCGACAAGAGTCATCTGCACCATCTTTTTGTCGAGATAGGTTTTTCTCATATCGGCACCACTGTATCTATCATTTTCATCAATGTACTGGTGGTTGCCTGCTGGTTCGTGGTTTACCTTTTTGGTATGGGACCTACGGGACAGTTCCTCGTTGTGTTCTGTATCGGACTCCTCAATACTGTTGGCTTCTATTATACGGTCAGAAAGATGAATCACCATCGTCTGCCTTACCGTTGTCTCAAGTGGCTTGCCATCAAGAGTCATCAGGAAACTGGGCGAACTTTTCATTTTATTAGAAAGATGGTTGATAAAATATAGAATAATTTGCAAGTTCTTGCGTTATTATAAGTATGAGTAAGAATTCGGTTATATTATATTTTATAGGTTTATTAGGAATCGTAAGTTTGTCTTCCTGTATGGATGATGAGGATTTTTCTTCATCCCGGGCAGACTTGCTGACTTTTTCTACTGATACGGTAAGGTTGGATACTACCTTCTCTAATGTTCCGACACCTACCAGAACGATGTGGGTTTACAACCGTTCTGGAAAAGGTATCAGATGTAGCAATATCCGTCTGGAAGGTGGTAATCAGGAAGGTTTCAGAGTGAATGTGGATGGTACGTTTCTCGGACAGGCAGCTGGTTTTCAGACAAGTGATGTCGAAATCCGTAAGGGAGACAGCATCCGTGTATTCGTGGAATTGACTTCTGCTCTGCAGGAGAAAAATGAACCGCAGTTGGTGGAGGACGACCTTGTCTTTACCTTAGAAAGTGGGGTGCGGCAGAAGATTAATCTGCGTGCCTTTTCATGGGATGCAGAGATGCACAACGGTCTGGAAGTGAAGAAAGGTGAGGAAACTGTTCTGGGTGAACCGGATGAAAGTGGCTACCAGAAACCAATCGTTATCTATGGCGGAATCAAGATAGATAGCTTAGGTACTCTCACTATCAGAGAGGGTGCTACGCTTTATTTCCATGAGAATGCTGGTATTGATGTATATGGTAAACTGAAGTCTGCAGGTACTGCCGAAAAACCGGTTACGATGAGGGGCGACCGTATCGACCGGATGTTTGACTATCTGCCATACGACCGTACTCCCGGACAATGGCAGGGCATCCGATTGAGAGAGGCTTCTGCTGATAATGAACTGAAATATACTGATCTCCATAGTGCTTATCATGGTATTGTAGTGGATTCCTGCGATCTTGCTACCCAGAAATTGCTGGTAGAAAATTCTACTATCCATAACTGCCAAGGCTATGGCTTAGCGATTTCTTATGCCAAGGTACAGGTTTATAATACGCAGATTTCAAATACGCTCAATCATTGTCTCTATGTAGAGGGTGGTCATGTGGATGTCAACAATAGTACAATTGCACAGTTCTATCCGTTTGATGGCAATCGACGTTCTGCAATCGGTTTCAAGGCTCCTATAGATACATTGGACGTCAGAAATTCTCTCGTTACGGGATATGGTAATGATGAGGTACTGTGGACGCCAGTAGAGGAAGAACCGCTCAAGTTCAGTTTCGACCATTGTGTGTTGCGTACCGAGAAGATGATGACGGAGGACAGTCTCCGTTTTACCCATGTCGTCTATGAAGATGTGAAGGATACCACCATGTATGGCGAGAAGCATTTCTCAGTTTTCGATACTGAAAATCTGATTTATGATTTCCACTTGTCTGCCAAGTCTGCTGCCATTGGTGTGGCCGATCCGAAGACCGCTTTGCCTTATGATCGCAATGGTCTCAAGCGTGAAGAAGACAAGGCTGATGCAGGATGTTTCCTGTATCGGGAGGAGAAAAAAGAAGAGTAGTTTTTCTTTTATGACTTATCAGGAGAAATGTAGCTTATGAAGATGAGTACATATAGAAAATGGGCCTTGTGCTTTTTGGGGATGAACTTGATGTTTGTCCCTTCTTTGGTTTTTGCCCAGCGCAATGATGAGGCTACCGAGCGGTTGGGTAAAGCTTTGGAGTATTTTACTTCTCAAAAATATCATGAGTGCCTGATGATTATGCAGGACTTGGAGAAGCAATATCGGCTCAATCCCAGATACAAGGCCTATTTAGGAGTCTGCTATTATTACGAATGGGATTATGAACATGCTAATAAGTATCTGACTGAGGCGATACCCCAGTTGGCTCTGTTTGCCCCTCATGAACGGTCGTTCTATTATTGGGCAAATGCAGAAAGTCTTTTCAATCTGCAGAAGTACAAGGAGGCCATCCCTATGTATGAGGCAATGTTGCCGTTGTGCTATGAGAATGAAAAGCCGGATGCCTATTACCGCTTAGGTTTCTGTCATCTGTTTATGGAAAACTGGGTGGGTGCATGGAATGAATTTCTTAAGGCTCAGGATGCTTATCAGAAATATAGGGACACACCCGACATGCAGGCCCGTATCATACAGGTCAGCCACATGTTGGATGGATTGAAGCCTAAGGTGATAGGCATTGTAATCAGCGATCTGCTGAAGTAGTTATCTCATATTGGCATCTACGAAAGAGAAAGGAAGTAGGTCCTTGATGCTTCTGAAGCAATAGATGCCCTCTGTGCCATAGAGAAGAATGCGTACCGGTTGCTTGTAGCGGTCTTCTATTTCGAGGATGACCTGACGGCAGGCTCCACATGGGGAAATTGGATCCTTGAGAAATCCGTTGGCATTTCTTGCAGCGATGGCAATGGTCTTGATGGACAATTCAGGATGGTTTGCCTGTGCTGCAAAGACTGCCGTTCTTTCAGCACAGAGTCCTGATGGGAAGGCTGCATTTTCCTGGTTGGCACCGATGACGATGCTACCGTCTTCCAGAAGACAGGAGGCTCCTACATAGAAGTGACTGTAGTTGGCGTATGAATTCTGGGTAGCAGCAATAGCTTTTTCTACCAGGTTTTGTTCTTCCTGGCTCAATTCTTCCAATTGTGCAAACTGGTATTCAATTTCAATTTTTCTTTCTTTCATAGTTCTAAGGAGTTTTGGTTTTGTAACAGATAACTGAAACCTATTTCTACTGAAAATAGGTTTCAGTTATTTTTTTATTCTTGAAGTTTATATAGAAGACTATTTGGTATAGAAATCTATTAGGTTTGTGATAGCTCTCTTGCAGACAGGGCAGAATTCTGGCGTGTCATTGATGCGCATGCGGCAATCCTGAACGCCACGATATACTCCCTTGGTGCTGTAGCCGGCGCCTTCAAAGACTCCCACCTTGCTTTCTGCCACCTTGGTATTCTTTGAGAGAGGGGTAGGGATAGGTGTTCCCTTCTTAACCATGTCTTTCCACTTACTGGAGAAGTTGACCAGCGTGGTGATGTTCGGCTCCCAAGGTTCTACGTCGTGTGGATACATCGGAATCTCTTCGAAATCGTAGGCGTATTCGTCTGCGAGACCAGCAAAGGAATGCCCGAACTCATGTACTACTACTGGCTTGTACCACTTGTGGTGGGTAGAGGTCAGGTTGTATGAATTGAGGATTCCGCCTCCACCATATTTCTTGGAATTTACCAGTACAATGATATGCTCGTATGGGGTACCAGCCAACCAGTTGTGCAGGTCCTTCAGATGGAGTGTGGTCAGGTATCTGTCGCTATAGAATGTATCAAAATGAGAGTGGAGTGCAGTATTCTTCCAGATTCCTTTGGCTGGTTCGCTCGTTCCACTTTCTTCAGATGGTGATTTTACGGCGATGACATTGAATCTGTCACGCATTTTCTTGAATGGCTCATGATTGAAGAGCGCTTCGTTGGCTGCTGCCTCCTGCTGTTCGTCTCCGGCTGGCTCCTTGGTAGGCTCCGGCTTGTCGGCGGCTGCGTCCTCTTTCTTCTTTCTGCCTCGCTTGTTAGTAGGCTGTTGAGGCTGTGCCGGGGTGGTGTCCTCTGGCTTGTTATCTACTTGTCCGTTTCCGTCGAGTGCTTCCTCGGCGGTCGGCGCAACTGTTGGTCGGTGGCACAAAATGGCATTTACCAAAGCCACGATTTCGGGTGTTACACCCAAATTGACCTGTACGTTAATACTAAAATCTGTTTTCATCTTTGTATATGATTAATGATGTTATTTATCTTCGTTGATGTACTCCAATAGCTCATCTATCTTTCTGTGCTTTGCAAACCATACATACAAACGTATGTCGATATATGCGAGTGCTACGGCTGTAAACTTGGAATAGATTACTAACTCCCAATAGTTGGGGTTTCCATCGTGTGGCATCCCAATCAGATTGAAAAAAGCGATAAAGCCGATAACCACCATCA
>OIYI01000031.1_pt1 | contig 22427 bp, 15 predicted proteins | sample 1588301 | NCBI WGS metagenome assembly OIYI01 (sample SAMN03283247) | human gut metagenome | biome: human-associated habitat; material: feces | host: Homo sapiens | place: Peru | collected 2012 | reverse complement strand
GTAAAGATCTGATCAGTGTATTGTGGAGCGGAGCAGATATTCTTCGCTCAAAAATGGATGCAAATGAATATAAAAACTATCTTTTGGGAATTATTTTCTATAAATACCTGTCAGATTCTTTTCTTATCAAAGTATATGATATGATCTGTGATGACAAACCACAGACATTAAAAGAAGCACTGGATGTATATGTAAAAGAATTGGAAAGTGAAGATGGCGAAGACATCGCTATCGATGAGAAAGCAGAAGCAGAACTTGATAAAGAGCTAGAAGCTTTAGATGAAGAAGATGAGTCTATGGAGCTTGACAAGAAGAGTGCTAAGAAGGGTAAGAAAGCTACTAAGGCATCGAAGAAAGACGAAGAAGCTGATGATGATCTTGATGATGCAGATGAAGGCTCTGATTCTCCAACTGATTCTGGCCCTGATCCTGAGGAGACCAGAAAGCGCTTTACAGAACTTCGAGTTCAGTTTGACAAGGTAACAGCTGCAAGACAGAAATCTACAACTGATAAGAAGTACAAGAAAGAACTTGAAAAATTAGTAGAGATTTTTGAGACCTTTAAGATTGTACCTTCACAGCTAGAAAGTCTATTACGTAAGATGCACGATATGATGGATCGTGTAAAGCGTCAGGATAGACGTGTTCGTGAGATCGCTGTTGGTCGTTGTGGCATGAAGATCGACGAATTAAAGAAGTATTACAACGAAACTGAAACAGTTTCTAATATGGACTGGTTCGAGAAGGCTGTTAAAGTTAAGAAGCCTTATGCTGCAAAACTAAAAGGGTACGAAGCAGAAATTCAGAAATGTGTTGAAGCTCTAAAAGAAATAGAAGACGATTCAGGTATCAACATCGCTCGTTTACGAGACCTCTCACGTAGAATTATGATGGGCGATGCAATGGCAAAGAAAGCCAAGAAGGAGATGGTTGAAGCTAACCTTCGTCTTGTAATTTCTATTGCTAAAAAGTACACCAACCGTGGTCTTCAGTTCCTCGATCTAATTCAGGAAGGTAATATTGGTCTGATGAAGGCTGTAGATAAGTTTGAATACCGTCGTGGTTATAAGTTCTCTACTTATGCGACCTGGTGGATTAGACAGGCTATCACAAGATCTATTGCTGATCAGGCTCGTACTATTCGTATTCCTGTGCACATGATTGAGACTATCAATAAGCTCAACAGAATTTCTCGTCAGATGTTACAGGAGAAGGGCAGAGAGCCTACTCCTGAAGAGTTAGCTTCAAAGATGGGCTTACCTGAGGAGAAGATCCGCAAGGTAATGAAGATTGCAAAAGAGCCTATTTCACTTGAGACTCCAGTAGGTGATGATGACGATTCACATTTAGGAGATTTCATTGAGGATAGCTCAATTGTAGTACCAGCTGAAGCTGCTACATCTGAGAGCTTAAAGAATGCTATCAACGGTGTTCTAGATGAAATGCCTCCAAGGGAAGCTCAGGTTCTGCGTATGCGTTTTGGTATTGGTATGCCATCAGATCATACTCTAGAAGAGGTTGGTCGTCAGTTTGGTGTTACCCGTGAGCGTATTCGTCAGATTGAAGCAAAAGCTTTACGTAAGCTTCGTCATCCATGTAGATCACAAGGTTTACGTGGTTTCTTGGATTAACTTTAAGTTATTTTAAGATCTGTGAGAAGGCGCCTTATGGCGCCTTTGTTGTCATCAGAAATAAAAAATGGATCATGTAATAAAACATGATCCATTATTAAAATCCTAACAAGGATCTGTTAATTAAAGCTCAGCACCTAATTCCTGACGAATGTAAGCACCAGCGCCTAATAGGCCAGCATCACCGTTTGAAATTACATATACAGGGATCTGCTTTAAGGTATCCTTGAAACGACCTTTCTCTTCAAACTGCTTTCTAAAATCAGTGTTCTTGAAGTAATCGATAAAGCGTGGAACGATACCACCTGCGATATAAACGCCACCCTTAGTTAACAGGTCGATAGCTAAGTTACCGCCAAATGAACCCATTAAAGAGCAGAATACATCAACAGTTTCCTTGCAATCAGGGCAAGGATCTTTAGCAAAAGCACCTGATGTTACATCACAAGGCTCAACGTCCTTAATCTCATGACCGTTTAACTGGGCAATTGCCTTATAAACGTTTACCAGACCCTGACCTGATAATAATCTTTCACCAGATACGTGGTCGAACTTTGTACGTAATACTCTTACGATTTCATCCTGTCTTGAATTGGTTGCAGCAATATCAACGTGACCACCTTCTGATGAAAGAGCTATCCACTTGCCGTTAACCTTGATTAAGTGACCTACACCTAAACCGGTACCGGCACCGTAAATTGCCTTTGGTGCATTAGGATCGATCTTATCACCACCAATCTTAGTCATTTTGTCTAAAGGAATAGCTGTAGTACTCATAGACATAGCTGTAAAGTCGTTGATGAACTCTAATTTCTCTAAACCAAGGTTCTTTTTCATCTGAGAGATTGAAAATTCCCATGGATTATTGGTCATTTTAACGTAATCGCCATCTAAAAGAGTAGCGATTGCAATACAAGCAGAGTCAAACTTTGCGCCAGTTTCTTCTCTGAATTTTACAATAACTTTTTCTAAAGACTCGTTTTCTACTGAAGAATAAACTTTTGTATTTGATAAACTGCCATCTGCTAAATTAACTAGTGACAGTCTTGCATTAGTACCGCCCACATCGCCTACTAATGCTAATCCCTGAAGCTGACTCATTATTGACCTCTGACAAAATTTTCTAAAAAACTGTGAATAATTATACTTAAAATCGTTGTGTGAATTATCCACATAATTAAACTGTTTATTCTAATTTTTTAAACAAATTTCGTCAAAGATAATGTGTACAATTTGTGAACAGCACAATCCTTTTATTGTTACGATATTTTCTCTTCTTTATCAGAGTCGTCATCAGCGTTGGCAAACAACTTATTAGGCTCTTCTAACAGGCTTAAAGATGCAAGTAAAGATTTAGAAATAATGTCATGCACTACAGAGTAATTATTCTGAAAACTTAAACTTGTGCTTCTTTGCTTTTGCATTAACACTACTTTTTTGTTCTCGATAATGTCTGAGATGGTCTTTTGCTTCTTTTGTGGTCCTCTATAGTAATAGTTATCAGCAGTTGAGGGGTCTTCTTCGTACTCATAATCTACATTAAATTCGTTATCAAAATCACTGTCATCTTCTGGAGCTTTCCCAATTTCATCATCAGGAAGCTCTTCGTTGGTAAAGTCGTTATCAAAATCACTGTCATCTTCAGGAGCTTTTCCAATTTCCTCATCAGGAAGATCTTCGTTGGTAAATTCGTTATCAAAATCACTGTCATCTTCAGGAGTTTTCCCAATCTCCTCATCAGGAAGCTCTTCGTTCGTAAAAGCGTTATCAAAATCACTGTCAAAATACAAATCGCTTTCGTCAAACCTACCCATATCAGGATCTGGCTCTTCATCAGCGATGTAACCTAAGTCAAAGTTGTCATCAGTTTCAATTTTTCCCATTGGTGCTTCAATACTTATGGTATGAGTTGCTGTCTCAGACTTATTACCATCTTTTACAAAGTAGAAGGTCTGACCTCCAGTTTTTGAGGTGTATTCATGATTGTAGTTACCTTCTTTTTGCATTCCATTAGCGTATTTGTAACTGAGATCAACATAATCGTTGAGATTAAAGTACTTGTTGTTACCTACAAGTTCATCATAGTTGTAAACCCTGTCAAAAGTGTCGGTGACAAAGATCTTATCGTCATCTATAAAGTAGGGGATAAAGAAGCCACTGTTCTGATAGTAGCCATTAACTTTTATAAATTCTCCTGAATTATGCTGATACTCGTTATCAATGGATGATGTAGCCTGACTGTAACCAATAGCGCTGATTAAACCTAAAGAGTAGTCATCTGAAAAATCAGTTTTTCCAAAATTAGCTCCAGTTAAATTAAGTTCATCTTTTAACTCGCCTAATACACTTCCAAAGGTATAGTTGTCACGGGTAAATAAGTGCTTTTGTGTTTTAATACTAAAACCAGCCGTTACATTTTCAAAATTAGAAGATGCGCCATCATAGGTTGCAAGTCCTGCTAAACCTCCTGCGTAGATCTTTTTATTCCCAAGATTTGAAAATGTAAGACTAAGTCCATCTACCTCAACGTTTTTGATAGTTGAGGCTTTGATTACACCAGCAAGAGCTCCAATATGGGTTGAATCTTCAGGTGAGCTTACACTTATAGAAGGATTTTTGATTTTTAAGTTTTCAATAGTAGAGCCATTTAAAGTTGAGAACAGACCAATGTTTTGCTCAAGATTAGTTCCTTTACCTTCTATGCTGTAAGTAATAGAGTTAAAGGCGCCATCAATCTTTCCTGTAAAGTCATTAGTACCGGTTACAGCTGAATTTAATGATCCTAAATCAATGTCATTAGTAATAAAGTAACTGCCAGAAGGATCGGAGACTATATTCAGAAACTCCTCTTTTGTAGAAATAGCGATTTTATCAGTATGATCAAAAAGACCATCCTCTTTTGTAAGTCCCAACTCTTTTTCAAGATCAACCTTTTTACTTGAGCCAATATCAATTCTTTTAATAGAGCTGTGGATAGAGACCGTATCTTTAAGCGGCTTTACACTGTCTAAAACACCTGTACTTAGTTCAATTTTTGAAATATCACGTATGATGACCTGACTGCCGTCAATTACGGTGTTTTCAGCATGCAAAGTACCTATGAGTTTTACCTTTCCCATACCTTTTTTTGTAAATTCAAAATCACCGGTGTCAATAAAGTTATCAACGTTTTCCTGAGAGAGTTTTGATGTCGATAAAATTGCATTATTAGCCTCAAAGGATCCTGTAATTCCAACATTGATACCATTAGGATTGATTAGATAGATATTGTTGTTACCTATGGAGCTTACATTGCCGTCGATAACTGAGATATTGCTGCTTTTAACAATATTAAGAAATGTGGCGTCAGTTCCAGAAAAGACTACACTATTGCCTTTAGCAACTGAAAAATCAATCCATGAAATGACATTTCTGTCTGTATTTGAACTAATGAACATTGAGTTAGGGCCTCTAGAGATTGAAACCTCTCCATGTATGATTTTTTCACCAGTAGGCAGAGTTGCAGCACTATGGGCACTTTTAATTGCCATAGCAAGTAATGAGAAGATAAATAATTTGCTTATAGTTACTTTCATAAATATCCTAAATTGAGTAGTTCTATTGCTTAATACTGTGTTTTTATTAAATCTTGGCGTAGCCTGCTTTTAACAGGAACTTTGCTGAATCCTTTGCATATTCTTTGTTTTTACCAATAGCTTTGCTTACAGATGCTGAAAGGTAAAAGCCACCATAACTTATGTTGGAGCCAGAGCCTATGGCATAAAAGGATTCTTTTTTCTCAACCTCGACGTTTTTGGCATGGGCCTGCATGAAATTTACAAAGAAGTCTAGATGAGGCTTACTCATGAGTTTTGTCTGTAATTTAAGATCATGAAACAGACCAAGATCAGAGGAAGCTAAAGAGCCGTCATAAGCTGATACTCCGTATGCTCCTCCAGGTATGAACTTGTCTGAGGCATCCACTGCCTTTTGCGCGTACTGCACACTAAGAGTGTTGATTAAGGAATAGTTTTTATAGAAGTTCCAATCTAGCTTTGAATCAAAGTTAGAAAGTAAATAAGCGCGCTGTGACTTGGCGTCTGATAAATTGCTTTTATCCTGTACAAGACCGTAGTCAAGTTTTAAGGTATTTAAAAAGTTTAAGTCTTCTTTAAAGACAGATGCTTCAAAATCAAAATAGCCACCGAATTTGTTTCTCTTCAATTCGAGAGAATAGCTTTCAATTTTGTCGGTAAGAGCTTTGTAGTAGCCTCCACCTGTAAAGTTAACTCTACTGTCTAACGTTCTGTATAAAGGCTCTTTTATATAGAGATTACCTCCTAATGAATTGCCTTTTACCTCTAAAGAGTCATAGGTATCTCCTAGATCATAGCTTCCATAATTAAACTGAAAGCCAAAGATAGTAGGATGTGAGGTGAAGGGAATGGAATACCCTAGAATTAGGTTGTTCTGTTTTTTATCAGTGGTGCCTAGAATAAGGTAGCCCTTATCGGCATGTTTTGATAAGTTCAGTGAGTTCAATGATAGTGTGTAACGGTTCTTACCGGTAGACTCATTACCGTAGTTGTCATAGCTTAGCTCATAACCAAAGCGGGAGCGACCTTTAAGATCGATAGTTAAAGACGCATGATCTGCTTTATTTTGAGAATTCTCAAAGTAGCCTGCAATATCAAAGATATTTAGATCTTTAATCTTAAGCAAGCTTGCGTTTAACTCATGAGAGTTGATCTCCTTACCTTGAAACTTACGTACATTCTCGGTGAGCATGTAAGCTGTTTTAGGAGTGAGTGATGCGTAGTTTGAAATTTTTATGTCATCTAACTTTGCAGTCTTTACAATAACCTCTACAACACCGTTTTGACTTTGCTGCTCTGGGTAGAAAGCCTGCGCTGCAAGGTAACCATTCTTTCTGTAGTAATCAGAGATCTCATTTAAGATATTCTGTAAGAGGGCAATATCAATTTCTTTTCCAAGATATGGATTGAGTTTTTTATCCATAGCTTTTTTATCGATTCTTGCACCAGATTTAATGATGACATTGTTAAGTTCTAAAGCATTTACAGATGGAGATAATGCAATAGAGAGAAGAACAAAGAGTAAAGATAAAGTAAGTTTGTGTTTTAGCATACGACATCCAAATAATTTAAAGATGGCGTATTGTCAGGGGAGATTTTACAACTTATGCCTTTTTACTGGCATTTTATGCAAAAATTTGAAAATAATTTTTTAACTTTATGTTTCATAAAGATTTTTAATTGACAAAAAAAGACCTTTTACCAAGATAAAAAAGGCAAAAACAAGTAAAAGATAGCGGAAGAGGTTGAATACAACCATCATATGCGTAAATGTTTGTGGAGCTGTATTAAGAGCGGTTACATACTCCCCAAAGATTAACTTTTGCTGAAGATAAAAAGCCCATGGCAGAGCGCAAAGACAGGCAAAGATACCTGTTTTAAAATAGGCTTTATCTCTGTTGTAGGTATAAGCACTAAATATAAGTGATACACTGCCTAAAAGTAACAGCACAGTTCTTACAAAAGTGTTTGGACACAATGCATAGGAGTTTGTTGCAAATATAAACAGAAGGATCAGCAGAATGCTGAATTTTACTATCTTGCTGTAAGTATCCATTAATGCCTCAAATTTAGCTTAAATTTATTACGGCCACCAAATAGGGCCGATCGTTATCACAAAAATTGTTAGTTAATCATTGTAGTTAGCCTGTAACGTTAAGCTACAAGTTTATATTAACTTGTTTGGCTTCAATTGAACCGAAAAATTATGTGATGTTGATCGGGGTGATTTGTTTTCCGTATAAATTTATTTGAAATTGTACCTAAAAATTCCTAGAATAACACACACTTGTGCTACCTTAGCTCAGTAGGTAGAGCAACTGATTCGTAATCAGGAGGTCGCCAGTTCGATTCTGGCAGGTAGCACCAGTAACCTATTCATCCTTTTCTGAGATTGTCGTTCAAGTCAAAACTCTTTCATTTTCATATTTCATATCAAACAAATTCCTTTTACAATAATTGCAAATTTGTGTATTAGATCTTCTTTAACAATACTTTGTGCAAAGTAAGAAATTTATGATGTTTTTTTATTTGAGCAAAGAATGGTTCGCAAAGATCTATTCACTGAAGACGAAATGCTACTTAAACTATAGAAATACAGTAAGGCACGTTTTATGCAATCAATCAATCAATCAATCAATCAATCAATCAATCAATTCAAATCTTGAAGATATAAAAGCAAGCTTAATATCAGATCTTAAGACTCGCGTTGAAGATAGAATTCTAGAGCCTGAAAATTTAAAACTCCTTTCAAAACTTATAAATCAAGCAGAAACAATACAAGAAGCTATTGAAATAGCAAAACTTGGAACATCATATAAAAGAACAGGTTTCCACTTCGATCAAAAAATTGAAAAATTAGGCGACACTATTAAATACTTCAAAAAGAATGAAAAATTGTCTTTTACTCAAAAAGAAGCAAAAAATACTCATAAGTTAATTATTGGCGACAATTTTGACGCTCTCCAAAATCTTCTAATCTCTTACAAAAACAAAATAGATGTGATTTATATAGATCCTCCTTATGGAAAGGATGATATGGGTGAGTTTGCTGTCACAAATTATAACAACGCTATTACAAGAGATAATTTGCTTTCAATGCTTTATCCAAGACTAGTTTTGGCAAAACGATTATTATCAGATGAAGGTGTGATTTTTGTTTCAATTGATGAGCGAAATCATGCATATGTAAAAGCATTGATGGATGAAATTTTTGAAGAGAGAAATTTTCTTTTAGACATTCCTCGCTTAATTAAAAAGGGTGGAAAATCGACTCAAACTATTCAAAAAAATCATGATTACATTTTGGCATATACATTTGATCAGGAAATTATATTTTCTCAAATCGAAAAAGATATTTCATCCTACAAATATGAAGATGAATATGTGCGTGAAAGGGGAAATTTTTCTTTATCTCAAACCCTCGATTACTCTTCATTACAGTATTCACCTAACATGGATTTCAAAATAGAATTTAACGGAAAAACATATATACCAGGATCAGATATCCATAAGTTTGAAGAAAGACATAATGGTAGACATGGAATAACTGATTGGGTTTGGCGATGGTCAAAAAGCGCAGTAGAGTGGGGAATAAAAAATGGTTTTATTGTAGAAAAAGAAAATTCAAAAACTCATACGTTTAGACTATACACTAAGACTTATTTAAATTGTAGAAAGGCCAAAAATAAAAATGAAATAGAGTTTATAAAACCAGGCATGAAACCTTACTCAACAATTTATTATCTTGATAATACTTTTTCTAATGACCAAGGTAAAAAGAATCTTGATTTGATTTTTAAAAATTCAAGCTCACTGTTTAAAAATCCAAAGCCAGTAAACCTCATTAAGCAGCTTTTAAAAATGATTGAGATGGATCCTGAAGGTACAGTGTTAGATTTTTTTGCTGGATCTGGCACTACAGGGCAAGCTGTTCTAGAACTTAACAAAGAAGACGGTGGAAATCGTAAATTCATCTTATGTACAAGCAATGAGAAAACTGAAACTAATCCAAATGGAGTTGTTTATGATGTAACATCAAAACGTTTAAAACGAGTAATGACAGGATGTTGTTATGATGGTTCAAATGACTTCAAATGGATAAAAGATAACTCTCCTTTGGGAGATAATCTAGATGTCTATGAAATTTCTGAGGTAAGTAATTCAGAACAGCGTTCAGGTAAAACTCCTTTTGATGTTATCGATGAAACATTGTATGACCAACCAAGATTACTTCCTGAAGAGAAAATAGAATGGGTTTGTAAGAACTTTGAACATACTCAGAAATATTTAGAAGATACAAAAAATAAGTAGGAGAATTGAGTATGTTAGAAGAAGTAAAAAACTTACAAGAAAGAGCTATTTCTGAATTAGTTCAATCATTATCAGAAAAAGATGACGTTGTTTTTAAAGCACCTACAGGTTCAGGAAAAACTTTCATCATGGCGAGAGTTATGGATGAGGTCCTTTCAAAAGATGATAATGTGGTTTTTATTGTATCTTCTTTGTCAAAGGCAAATTTGGCACAACAGAATTACGATAAATTTGAAGAATATCTTGAATATGGTTTTGTGAAATATTTGAATCCGCACTTAATCTCCAGTGAAACTTCTTGTGAAAGTGCTCTTTATATTCCTTCAGTAAATAATGTCTATGTATTACCGCAAGCTCTATATAAAGCTAAAAGTAAGTTAAAAGGTCAACAAGCTTTTCTTAAGCTTTTGCTTGAAATCAAAAATCATGGCAGAGTGCTGTATCTAATCAAAGACGAAAGTCATGTAGCAACAAATAACCTTGATGAATTAAAGTCTTTTTTTACAAAAATTATAAATATATCAGCAACTCCTAAAAAGAAGCCTGATGTTGAAATCTCAGAACAGGATGCTGTAAATGCATGCCTAATAAAACGTGTTCAGTATTGCTCTTCTGCCGATTATGGAGATGATGATTTTTCAGTAGACAGCTTGCAGTATAAAGAATTACTGAAGGCTCTAGATTATTTAAAAGAGTGTAAAAAAGACTATCTTGAAAAAAGTAATATAAATCCATGTTTGATAATTCAGATCTCAAATAAAGATCTTGGAGAGAAGCAGTTCAATGTTATAGAGCGCGCTTTAGGTCTTTCTGAATATAAAGATTTGAAATGGGTAGGTTATGCAAAAGATCCTAAGGTGTGCCAAACAAATGATCAAATGATTAAGACGTCACCACAAAAATGGGAGAAGTACTGTAAACCAAATGATTCAACAATAGATGTCATTATTTTTAAAATGGCAATTACTGAAGGTTGGGATATCCCTAGGGCAAATATGCTCTTTCAGATCAGAGATAGTAAATCAAAGCAACTTGATGTCCAGGTATTAGGAAGAGTAAGACGAAATCCTAGAATTATGGATTTTGAAAAAATAACTGATGAGAAAGAAAGAAGGTTGTTTACAACTGCATATGTGTGGGGAATAAAAGATAATTCTTCAGAACAAAAGTCTGTCGATGTGACTCTAAAAGGTAGTGTCCCTGATGGTAATCGCATTAAAAATGAGATTCAGGAAGAAATAAAAGTAAAAATTACAAAACTTGCTGATTTAAATGACACTCAATCAAATTTTGATATAGATACCTTCCTAAAAGAAAAGCAAGCTCCAGAGTCTTGTAAGAGCATTTTTGAGCTTTACAATGAACTTACCAAGTCTTCTAACAGAATTCAGGTAGAGTGCAAGCGATATATGTTCTCTTCTTATGACGATGAATATTCTAAATTCTTTGGTTTTGTAAACAATTTAAGCGAGATTAAATCAAAGGTAAAGACAATCCTAAGTAGTGACTCCTCAAGTATAGAAGTTGTGAAAAATAGCTTAGGTAAAGATCTTGAGGTATCACTTCCATATAATTCGCTTTATTTTCAAAATAAAAAGTACTCATTACAAGATGTAAAAGGTGTATGGAATAATGGTAGTGATATGAGAGAGTTTACTTTTGACAGTGACTCCGAGAAAAAGTGGTTATATAAAATGCTTCAGGATTTTAGTATCAAAAAGATCTCTTTAGATGAAGAAAAAGATATCTTACTTGTGGGTAAAAATTATTTACAGAATTCTGAGATCAAATATGAGTACTATGCCGATGGAAGTCATTTTTCATATCCGGATTTTGTTTTAAAAGATAAGTATGATCGAATTTTCCTTTTTGAAGTAAAGAGTATGAATATCTCATCATCACTTCAAATTGATACTAAGGTATATCAAGAAAAAGTGGAAATTTTAAAAGATCTCTATTCAAAAGTTTCGTCCAAGGTAGAGCATTATTTTTGTTTACCAATATTAAATGGCAAGTCTTGGACAGTCCATTGTTACTATAAAGGAGTTCATTATGAATTGAAGGAAGACCAATTTAAGAACGTTGTTAATGACGTCAATTTTGATTTATCTTCTTTCAAAAGTTAAGATTGCATAGCTTAGATAAAATAAAAGAGCTTCAACCTAGAACGAGTTTGAAGCTCTTTAAAATCTTAATCCAATTTTTATCTAAGTAGATAAAGCTGTCTTAAAGCAGTAATTAGAATCTAATCTGCTTTTTCTTACCAGGGCGAGGAATGTAAACAAAGATAATACCGATAATTGCACCACATAATGCAATTAAAGCACCTTGTAACCACCAACGCATCTGCATATCTAACTCTTTAGTTTCAAGTTTATCAGCATAATCTCGTCTTGTAGCATCAAGATCTTCTAACTGATTGTTCTGCTTTGATATCTGCTCTTTTAGAACAGCATTTTCTTTTTCTAGTTTCTCAATTTTAGCTTTAGCAACCTGATAGTCTTTAGCTACGATTGAGTCATAGTTATCCAAATCGTTCTGTAATTTAGCAACCTGACCTTCTAAGATCTCAACCTTTGCTTTACCACAAGGCTCTGTCTGAAGATCCCTAGTCTGCATCCATAATTGTTTGTTATCACTTTCAACTAAAACAAACTTCCTGTCATCAGACATCTTGATGAATTTAAATTTTTCACCTACATGTGTTGCCTGAACAATTCTGCAGTTAGCACTAGGGCAAGTTCTTAACCAAACGTTAGCAGCTTCTGATACATAAACCTCATCACCTACTTGAGATTCCTCAACGGTAGCAGGTTTTGTAACTTTAATTTCATCCTGAGTTGACTGTTCAGTTGCCTGAGCAGTGCTACTTACAGTGTCTTCAGCAAAAGCAGAGTTAGCTAAAACAAGAGAAGAGCACACTAAGGTAAGTGATAAGATATTTTTGATAGATTTCACGATAAATCCTTAAATTCAAATCAATTTTGTTGTTTTGAATATTTTGAAAGTTTTGATCATTTTGAAAATTGTTACAATTTTAGCACAGCTTGATTTACCACAGTTGATATTGCTGATTAAAAATCACTCATGTTAACTTTAACTCGGCTATTTGTGTCCGCGTTCGTGGCGCAGGAGGACCTAGTAACTGGCGGTAGACGCTCAATTACAGTAGTTGCATTCTCTTAAAGAAGTGAGGTCCGAACTTCCAAAGAAGAAGTCATATTTCGTCTTACAGTCAGATTTTGTGCATGTAGACAGTGCAAGGTAACAAATCTTGAAAGGCTTTTTTCATATTTGAGCTTTTTGTGAGAATAATCTAGGCACAAACACTAGAAAATCTCTTATCATAGGAGTATCAAACGGAGAAAGACTATGAATAACAAAGAGATTGAGCTTAAATTTGGCTATGATGGCAAAGCTGACAATTTATTTGAGACCTTTTCTAAAATTGGTAATGTAAGTGCTGAGAGTGAACAGCATTTAGATAACACCTATTTTGATACTGATGATAAAGATCTGTTTGCGCTAAAAGCAGGTCTTAGAATTAGACGAGCTGATACTTTTACCGAGCAGACCTTAAAGGTAAAAGGTGAGAATATCGGTGGTTTACACAAGAGAGTAGAGTACAACCTGCCAATTGATGATACAGCTGAGGTTCCAAATTTATTAAAGTTTCCAAAAGAAGCTTTCCCTGAGAGCTTTGATGTAGACTCAGTACAGCAAAAGCTAAAGAAAGTCTGCCATATCAGTTTTACCCGTCACTTATTTAATTTATCTTTGTTAGACAGTGTCTTTGAAGTAGCTTATGACAGAGGCTTCATTGAGGTTAACAAAATTGGTAGTGATACTCCTGTACAGTATCCGTTAAATGAATTAGAGATTGAGTTAAAAGAGACTACAGCTAAAAGCGATGATCTTTTAAATATCTTCTCAATTCTATGTACTCATCTGGCAACTAACAATCTGCCTTTATTATTAGAGCCTTTTTCTAAGATGCACAGAGCTGCTTTATTACAGAACAGCTCTCAGATGTCACTAAACTTGTCTCCATTTGATACTAAATCTGATGCAACACAAGTAACAGAATACATCAAGAACCTAGTTGCAAGTTTTGAACAGCTCTATGGCTATTTCATTATTTCAAAAGATATTACTGTCTTTAATTTAATGACCTCTGTTCTAGAAGAATTATTACTGTCATTAAAACTCTTAAAGAAAAAGAATTTACCTGCCTTTATTCGAGGTCAGAATGAACCTGTAACCTATAAACAGGATCTGCAGATCATCTACAGACTGATTAAGAACTTCTACAAAGTCTGTATCCATTTAAAAAAGAAACTTTTAAATGCCAAGTTAAATGGTAGAGATAAGGCTATAGAGGACTTATTTAAGGAAGTAAGAGAGTCCGAAAAACAGAATAAGATGTTCTTAATCCCTCTAAAACTGCGTTTGTTACTGTCTTTGATAGCAAGTTAAGTCAAAAGTTACTAAGACAATAAGCGCAAAGAGAAAAGCTCTGTACTTACTACAGAGCTTATAGAGAAGCACGGATAGTAAAATGAAATTTAACATCATCCCATCACCAAAGAATTACGATGCTCTTCCTGATGTTTTAAAAAAGGAAGCAGAAAATCAGTATGCAAGATTAAAAGATAAACTTTCATATGAGGAATTCTACCTGTTCGACAGCAGGGCTGATTTTAAGTTTGTATTAGCTTTATCAGATTTTATTGCTAATACTATTTTTTGCTATCCAAAAGAATGTGCTGCCTTAGTAGCATCAGGAGCATTAGATTCAGTTCATTTTGCTGATTCCCACAAGAGCGCGATAGAAGAGTTCATAACAGAAAAACTCTCAGAGTTTGATTTAAAAAAACGTCTAAGAGTAATCAGACGCACTAGAGCTATGGTTATAGCCTGGCGTGATCTTACAGGTGTAGCTTCAATTGATGAGGTCTTTTCATCATTATCAATTTTAGCTGAAGTTATTGTTTTAAGAACTTTAAAGGTTACACGCCTGCAGCTTAATAACGCCTATGGTGATGCTCTGTCTGATGACGGTACACCAATGCCATTACTGACCTTAGGTATGGGTAAATTAGGTGGTGGAGAGCTCAATTTCTCATCTGATCTTGATTTAATCTTTGCCTATCCATATGACGGAGAAACTAAAGGTAAGCCCCGCTCTTTAACTCATAAAGAGTTCTTTACAAGAATAGTACAGCGAACAGCAAACATGCTCTCAGATAAAACTGTAGATACATTCTGCTACCGTATTGATTTAAGACTAAGACCTTTTGGTGATGCAGGTACCCTTGTAAATTCCTTTGATGCTTTACAGATTTATTATGAGACACAGGGTAGAACCTGGGAGCGTTATGCTTTAGTTAAAGCTAAATTACTAGGTACCAATGAAGACTATGGTGATTATGGTGATGAGTTAATCTCCCTACTAAAGCCATTTGTTTACAGACGTTATCTTGATTATGGTGCTGTGCAGTCTTTACGTAAGTTAAAGCACATGATTGAGTCTGAGGTACGTCGCCGTTCTTTAAACAATAACTTTAAATTAGGTCAGGGCGGTATCCGTGAGGTAGAGTTTATCGCTCAGGTCTTTGAACTTATGCGCGGTGGTCGTTTTGAAGAACTGCGTGAAAGATCATTACGTAAAACTCTAAAGAATATTAGAGCACTTGATCTGTTACCTGAGAATATCTGCACCTTACTTGATGACTGTTACGTTTACTTACGTCGCCTTGAAAATGTAATTCAGGAATTCTCCGACAAGCAGACACAGACTTTACCTGATAATGAAAAAGACTGTGCAAGAATGCTTGTTGCCATGAACTATCAGGATAAAGAGACATTCTTACACGATCTTGATGAGGTTATGAGGGCTGTACATGAAGAGTTTAAACAGGTCGTAGCTGACGAGGACAACGGTCAGGAAAAAATAGAGAATTTTGACCTGTGGGAAGCTGACAACTCAGAAGAAGAGTTAAGCGCTGAACTTGATAAGTACCTTGTAAATAAGAGTGAGGATAAAGAGCTTGCTAAAGCTATCATCAGTTTAAAACATACCTTATCAAGAATGCCTGTAGGTCCTGTAGGTCGTGAGACCTTATTAGAGTTAATGCCAAAAGTGATTTATCTTGTGGCAAAAGAAGAGCAGGCAGCTACTATCTTCAGACGCATTGCAGGTTTAATTGAACAGGTAGCTCTAAGAACTCCTTATATGCAGCTTTTGCGTGATAACAATTTGGTTCTAGAGCGTTTTATCAAACTTCTAAAAGATAACCATTACGCCAGTGAGCTTATTACTTCACATCCAATTTTATTAGATGAGCTCTTTATTCCACAGTATTTTGATGCACCTCCTAGTGCTCAGGAATTCTTTGCCATGTTACAGGAAAGATTATTGAGAATTCCTCAGGATGATCTTGAAACTGTAATGGAAGAGTTGCGTCTTTTCAAAAAAGTTATGGTCTTTAGAATTGCGCTCTCTGATAAGGCAGGCAAGTTACCTTTAATGAAGATCTCTGATGCTCTAACCTGGCTTGCTGAGGCCATTGTAAAAGAGCTTATGATTTTAGCCTGGGATCAGAATGCTAAAAAGTATGGTATCCCAGAAGGTACAAGTGTTGATGATCCTGGTCTTGCTGTAATTGGTTACGGTAAGTTAGGAGGCATTGAATTAGGTTATAAGTCAGATTTGGACATGGTCTTTATTAGAAAAGTCTGTGAAGGTACCACCAATGGTGAATCACCAATTTCAGTTGACATGTTCTACCAGAGATTAGTGCAAAGAATGTTGCACCTGTCTACTACCAAGACAGTAGGCGGTGTGCTCTATGACTTAGATATGAGACTGCGTCCTGATGGTGATACAGGGCTTTTAATCTCTGATATTGATTCTTTTGAAAAATATCAGTCAAACCGTGCCTGGACCTGGGAGCATCAGGCTTTGGTAAGAGCGCGACCAATTGCAGGTTCAAAGCAAATTATTGATGAATTTAACCGTATTCGTGAGGCAGTGATAAGACGCACTAAGGAAGAGGTTAAATTAAAAGAAGAAGTAGTGGCTATGCGCGAGAAGATGCGTAAGCACCTTGATAGAACCTCAGATAAACTCTATGACATCAAGCAGGGACCTGGTGGCATGATTGATGTTGAGTTCATCTCTCAGTATTTATTATTAGATAACGCTCCTCGCTTTAAAGATATGAAGTTATGGACAGATAATGTCAGAATTTTAGAAGAATGCTCTAAATTTGGCATTATTGATGAGACTGTAACACGACAGTTGATTGATGCCTATATTGATATCCGTAAGATTTATCATGAGTTATCTTTAGCTGATCTGCCAAGACTTGTGCATATTGAGGACAGACCTGTAAAGACTTTTGATGTTGAAAAGATCTGGAAAGAGCTATTTAAAGATGTAATCAGCAAGGAAATTGGTAATAAAGCTTAAGAGCTGTACTTTAACTACCTATAGAGACAAGATACTTAGGCTTTATTTTACTTAAAACTCAGGAAAAAATGATCTTCTACTGAAAAAAGGATCCAGAGGATCTTCATCGTCATCATCATAAGGATTTACTAGAGGGAAATCTCTTTGAATCAGAGCTTTGTCATTTGAGACAAGAGGTCCTTTACCTTTAGGACACTTATAAGCTCTACCTGACAGACCTACTCCTAGCATTCTCCTTGTAAGAGGGCGTGGGTAGACGTGTGTCTCTACAAGATGAGTGCCACCTAGTTTTGCAACAGCCATCTTTAAAGAGAATCTTGCGTTATCAATGTGAGCAAAGGGGGCGTTGGTATCAACGTCAGCTATAAAGGTACAACCTTCAACTTCAGTTGGCAGAGCGGTGATAATTTTATTAGCCTCATTAAGTTCCTGCTCAGAATAACAGCCCTGTAGAGAAACCGTCACAAGACTTACAAAAATGCAAATAAATAAACTTTTCATTGAGGCTAAAACCTACTTGTCAGACAAACCCGGGTAGCGGTTCTCCTCTGGATTTGGAGCTGTCTTAAAGCGTCTGTGTAACCACAGGTACTGACCTGGTGCCATTAAGATCATCTTTTCAATGATGTGGTTGATTCTGGTAGTATCAGCTAATGCGTCCTCTGTTGGGAAGTTTTGTAAAGGCTCTCCAACATACAGATGATATTTACCGCCTTCACGAATTGTCCAGGCAGGTTGCACCTGAGTGTTTTTAACTCTAGCTAAATTATGGGTACCTTCAACGGTTGCAGCCTCTTTTACAGCAAAGAAAGGAGCAAATGTTGATACTCTGCGACCATAATCCTGATCTGGAGCGTACCATATTGGCATGTTCTTCATTAATGCTTTGAGCATGCTACGAGGATCGTTTCTGTCAACTAAAGCTAGGTTCTTTCTTAATCTGCCTCGTACCTGAGCCCACTCCCAAACAGGGTGATCTGATGGTCTGTAAACACCAATACCTGGGGTAATCAAGGTTGCATAAATTCTTGCCATAAGCTCTAAAGTTACAAAATGGCAAGAGAGCACTAGGATTGGTTTACCAGATTTTGCAATTTCTAAGGCTTTATCTAACTGCTCTTTATCAATTGCAATATGTCTTTTTAATCTCCAGTCAGGCCAAAACCAGGCCATGCCAGTTTCAAACAGAGCGCGACCAGAATTCTCCATAACCTCTTTTGAGAGTTTGTCCTTATCAGACTTTGACATCTCAGGGAATGCTAATTCTAAATTTCTTTTTAGAACATATTTTCTTGCTGGCAGAATTTTTCCTAAAAGACTGCCTAAATGTTTTCCTATAAACATCTGTACAGAATAAGGCAGAAAGTTTACAAGACAGTAAAGAATAAAAACAGCAATCCATGCTCCCCAGAAATGGGGTAATAACATCTTTTTGACAAAAGCCGGCTTTGAGACAAAACCGTTGCCCCAACCTCTTTTTACTGTACTAAAGCGCTTATTATGTGCGCTTTCTTTACGTCTTTCTTTTTCAGAAATGTGAAGTGAATATTTTTCCATGAACTATTCTTTAACTTTTTGAATAAAAAACTATTGTATCCAATTTTAGAAAAAGTCACTGACAATCTTTGACAATTTGTCTATAAGTCTAAAGATTATTGTCCTAATACTAGGATCTTTTTGATAAATCTGTAACCGATTTTCTGACAATCAGCTCTGTTTTAAATGGTGAGATTTTAAATTTATTCTCACCAGATGCTCTGTCTAATGACAGTAATAATGCGTTCTTACCCATATCATCAATAGGATTTCTTACTGTAGTAAGAGCAGGAGATAAACATGATGATAAGAACAAATCATCAAAGCCTGTAAAAGATACCTCCTCAGGTACCTTTATTCCTCGGTTTTCAAAAATAGACATCGCAGATGCTGCAATAGTATCTGAATAACAGGCAATAGCTGTAAAAGCATTCTTATCCTTTTTCAAAACCTGTAGCAGCTTTTCAGCTGCCTGTGCACCACCTTCTAATGATGGCGGAACACTTAACATCAGTTCTTCATTTACCTCTAGGTGATGAGCTTTCATCGCCTCAAGATAACCTTCTTTACGCTGATGAGCATCAATAATGTCAAAAGATGAGTTAATAAAAGCGATTTTTTTATGACCGTTTTTAATTAAATACTCAATCTCTTTATACATTGCGCCTTTATTATCAATATTGACACATCTGTCCTCATAGCCTTTTAAAATTCTGTTGACTAAGACAATTGCTGGAAAGCGGGACATATAGTCTGATAAAACTGCATCATCAATAGCCATAGCATGGATAATCAGCCCCGAACACTGATGAGAGAGCAGAGAATCAATTGCATTCTTTTCTCTTACTGGATCATAAAAGCCCTGAGTAATTAAAAGGCTCTTACCTAAGCTGTTTGCAACTACGTCACATGATTTTATCATGCTGCCAAAGTAAGCATCAGAAATATCTGAAACTAAAATTCCAATGGTCTCACTGTCTTTTTTAGCTAAAGTTCTAGCGTTGGCATTTAAATAAAAGCCTAATTCTTTTTGTGCTTTTAAAACGGCATCTTTAGCACTATCGCTAACTTTAGCGGTGCCGTTTAAAACTCTTGAAACCGTTGCTACAGAAACATTTGCTCTTTTAGCTACATCTCTAATTGTTGCTACCATGGTGTGTATCTTTGGTAAAATATATTGTTCAATAAAGGTGATAATTGATATTTTTAATCTATATTTTACATTAAATCGAAAATAAAAAATCAAAATGTGAAAAAGATCAAATTATTCTATTGTCATCTCAAAATTATGTTCTATAATTCATGTAAACGGTTACATAGGCATATCAATGCTTTTAGAGGAAATTTAAATATGGCTACAATTTTAGTAACAGGTGGTGCCGGTTATATCGGTTCTCATACAGTAATTGAATTAGCAAACGCAGGTTATGAACCAGTTATCTTTGATAACTTCTACAACTCAAAGCCAGCAGTTCTAGCAAGAATTAACAAAATTGTAGGTCACCCAATTCCATTTGTTGCAGGTGACATCCGTTCACGTGAGCAGTTAGAAGCTGTATTTACAAATTACAAGATTGATGGTGTGATTAACTTTGCAGGTTTAAAGGCAGTAGGTGAGTCTGTTAAGAAACCTTTAGAGTACTACGATAACAACGTCAACGGTGCTCGTACTTTATTAGCTGTTATGAGAGAGTACGGCTGCAAGAACTTTATCTTCTCATCATCAGCAACAGTTTACGGAGAGCCTGACAGCGTTCCATTAACTGAAAATTCTCCAGTTAAAAGAGCAAACTGCCCATACGGTCAGACTAAGGTTGATATTGAGTACATGTGTCAGGAATTACAAAAAGCTGATCCTGAGTTCTCAATGGTTTTACTTCGTTACTTCAACCCCGTAGGAGCTCACAAGTCCGGTTTAATCGGTGAAGATCCTCGCGGTATTCCAAATAACCTAATGCCTTACTTAACTCAGGTTGCTGTAGGCAGATTAAAGGAGCTGAGCATTTTCGGTAATGATTACCCAACTCCAGATGGTACCTGCGTACGTGATTACATTCACGTTGTAGATTTAGCTTTAGGTCATGTTGCAGCTTTAAAGCATTGCTTGAATGTACCTGGCACTCACATCTATAACTTAGGTACTGGGGTAGGTTACTCAGTACTTGATATGGTAAAGGCTTTCTCAAAGGCAATTGGCAGAGAGCTTCCATACAAGTTTGCTCCACGTAGAGCAGGTGACGTGGTAGCCTGCTACGCTGATCCTTCTAAGGCAAAGAATGAATTAGGCTGGGTTGCTACAAGAACTCTTGATGATATGACAGCTGATTCATACAACTGGCAGAAGAATAACCCTAACGGTTACGAAGATTAAATTTAATATCTAAGGTATATAACATTATGAATTACATTATTTTTGGTGGCTCAGGCTTTATTGGAACTCATCTTATAAAGTTATTAAAAAATGAATGCCTAAATAAAGACGACCATATCTATGATATTGATATTGTTATGCCTGGAGAAGAAGGTGTAGTACCCGGTGTTGTAGAAAAAATCGAAAACGTTGAATATATAAGACTTGATGTAAGAAAGACTATCGATTTTGAATTTCAGCCTACAGAAAAAGACATTATTTTTAATTTAGCAGCCGTTCACAGAACTCCTGGCCATCCTGATCATGCATATTTTGAAACTAACATTCTTGGAGCTGAGAATGTTACAAATTTTGCAGAAAAATATGGGATCAATAAAATTCTATTTACTAGTTCTATCGCACCTTATGGTGCGGCTGAGGAATTGAAAACAGAAGATACTTTACCAACACCTAATACTCCATATGGCATTAGTAAATTAGTTTCGGAGAAAATTCACCAAATTTGGCAAGCTAAGGACAAAAATCGTGAGCTTACAATAGTAAGACCTGGTATTGTCTATGGAAAAGGTGAGCATGGAAATATGACACGCCTTTATAAGGCTTTAAGAGGACATTACTTTATGTATACAGGTCGTAAAGATACCATTAAAGCTTGCATTTATGTTAAAGAGCTAGTTCGATTTATCAAATATAGAATGCTTGATAATGATTTTAAAGGCGTAGATGTTTTTAATTGTACTTATGAACCAGCATTTAATATTGAGCGAATTTGCAACACAATTCTAAAAGCTACAGATATGCATAGACATGTTCCTTTACTCCCTGCAGGTCTTTTAATGTCTATAGCAAAGGTTGTTGGTCCTCTTGGCGGAAAAAAAGTTGGTATTCATCCTGCTAGAGTTAAGAAGTTAATGATTAGTACCAATATTTGTGGCAAGAAATTGCAAACTTGTGGTTATAAGTTCCACTATTCTTTTGAAGAAACATATAAAGACTGGTTTGTAGACTGCGATAATAAAGGTTTATTTTAAATATATGAAAACAACTGAATCTATAAATAGACCAGTAAGAATTGCTCATATAATTGGTAAGCTTAATGCTGCTGGTGTCGAGGCTGTTGTGAATAACTATTACAAAAATATAGATCACAACAAGTATCAATTTGATCACTATATTGATTCAGATTTTCTTGTAAGTCGCTACAATAGTGTTTCAATTGCAATGATAAACGATATTCTTCTGTTTCTTTTCTTTGCATTTTATAAAAATTTAATATTCTCAATTTTTTTGCATTTTAAATTTAATTCAAAATGCAGATAACAATGCGGTTTTACACGGCATTTGCTCTTTAAAATATGATTTTTGATTATTAAGACGTTTGTGGTAACTGAATGTACATTTTTATGTAATCAGTAATACTAGAGAACCACTCTGAGATTGCGTTAGATATTGCTTCTTTAGCTTTAGCTAATTTACCTTTACGGATACAGCCTGCTGTATCCAAGGTAACAGCTATGTTATCTATAAGC
>OIYI01000021.1_pt1 | contig 27010 bp, 24 predicted proteins | sample 1588301 | NCBI WGS metagenome assembly OIYI01 (sample SAMN03283247) | human gut metagenome | biome: human-associated habitat; material: feces | host: Homo sapiens | place: Peru | collected 2012 | reverse complement strand
ATCTCTCCGGCACTAATGGTCTGAGACTTGTATTTGGAAGAAATAGAGCCTGACTTAGGAAGTCTGCATCTGTATGCGTTCCTGTTAAGGTTTAAAGCCCCTTAGCAAATTTTCCTGGGTTAAACTGAAGTAATTCTCTACCTTTAGCTGATACAACATCCATGGCGTTTTCCCGTTTATGGTTTGCTTTTGTTAACACCTTGAATTATAACAGAAAAAAAATACCACTAAATCAAGCTAATCTATTTATTTTTTACTACATTTTCTCTAATTTTTTCTCATTGTATTTAATCGGTTGTTAAAGAGCACAACCGCAGTAGAATTCGGTCTATAGTTAAAATTTAACCGTGGAGTGTAGAGATTTACATTAATTTTTTATCTGAACTACTTTACAACTTTGTGATGTAGTTCAAATGGTGTTATCGCCATAGTAAAACAATTTATCGATACCATTCAATACACTTTACAGACATCAATTAACTTGCAAATGAAATTGTGATTTTTATACAAGATTTAACAAAATCTTAAAAAATTATGATTAAGTTCAATATGTAAGTGTAACATTTAACATTTTCTTAGCTATAATCAGATTGTAACGTTTAGTTAGATAAGGAAGAATTTTAATCTAGGCTGAGTTGTAGCAATACATTGAGCTTATCTGATACTATTAATAAATTGGATCAGCAAAATATGTTTATCTACAAAATTAGTTTCAAAAAACATTAAAGTTTTTCTTTATTTTGCTGATACTAGGTTATTGTAAGTAGAAGTTTGAAAATAAGTGACAGCTATGAATATATTACATTCTTTAGGCGTTAAAGCTAAACTTGCAGCAGCATTTGCCTCTGTGATTTTTCTTTCACTTGTAATTGCAATCATTTCAATTACAAGTATCACCAATTCTCGTTCTGTAGCTAACTTCGCAAAAGAAGTTATTGAACAGCATTACAGTAAGATTGTTCAGATCTCAAGAAATGTTAATACATTCCGTGATGATATGACCATGTTTACAAATAATGTTGCTACATACAATAAAGAGAGTGCAGCAAAAGCTGATGCTGACATCGAGAAGTTAATTGCATCAATGTCTGATATTAAGTTATTAGATCCTACAGATGCAGCTGACTTTGAGAAACTGAAAGGCTTCATCAACTCAGCTATCGATGTTTACAAAAACAAGATGGAACGCATGGTTGATAGAGGTTATTCTGTTGACGTAAGAAACACTTACAATAACGAATTGTTCCCTGTTTTAAATGACTCTATCGCTGAAATTGACCGCTTAGTTGGTTTGTACCTAGATAGAGTTGACAACAACGTCACCTCAATGACTGATGTAACCCCTATCATCATTATTCTTGTAACCACTTTAATTGCTGTAATCTTCTCAGCTGTAATTGCTTACAAACTGCCTAAAGCTTTCATCGGTGTTCTACACTATGCTGTGTCACATGCTTCCGTGATGTCTCGTGGTGACTTAACACAGACTGTTGAGAACAGAGGTCGTACAGACGAGTTCGGTAAGTTGCTAGATTCTCTTGAGAGAATGCGTCAGGACTGGCAGAACAATGTTAAGGTCATTAAGTCTGCAACAGATAATGTTATCCAGACATTCAACAAAATTGATGCGGTTACTTCTGATATGAATGATATTGCTCATGAGGCTCAGAACCGTTCAATTACCGTTGCAGCTGCTGCTGACGAAATGGTTTCCACTACATCTGACATTGCTAAAAACTGCGAATCTGCTGCTGCAAATTCAAGTCAGTCAAATGATACTACTCAGCAGGGTGTTCATAAGGTTCAGTTAACCATTGAGGGAATTCAGAACCAGGTGGTTAAATCAAAACAGGATGCTGAATATGTACAGTCTTTGGTTGATCAGGCCCAGAAGATTGGCACTATTGTCCAGACAATTGATGACATTGCTTCTCAGACCAATCTGCTTGCTCTTAATGCCGCCATTGAAGCTGCCCGTGCTGGTGAGTACGGTAAAGGATTCGCTGTTGTTGCAGATGAAGTTCGTGCCCTTGCATCAAGAACTTCTACCTCAACTCAGGAAATTACCAAGATGGTTACTCAGATTCAGTCAAATGCTAATACAGCAAATGAATCAATGCAGTCATCAGTTAAGAACATGGATAACTTAGCAGTAGAGACCAGCACTATCGAAGAGTTATTAAACAATATTACCGAGCAGGTAAGCTCTGTAAACGCACAGATCACACAGATTGCAACTGCAGCCGAACAGCAGACTACAGCAACCTCAGAGATTTCTGGCAATATGCAGGATATTACACACTCTTCACAGTCTCTATCAAAAAACTGTTCTGATGCAAAAGACGAAGTTAAGCGTTCTATGTCCCTGTTACAGGATCTGGAGGAGAGTTTAAACAGGATCAAGATTTAAATTTTTGTTACCAATTCAGCTGACAGGCAACCATTAAGCGTTGCCTGTTTTTTTTTGTTTTGTTGAATTACAGAAAATGAGGACTGACTTTTATTAACATGATTTCAGTAATTGTCTCTATAAGACAGAGATGATGGTAACGTGAGTATTTTTATGTTACTTTTACAAATTTAATACCTTAAATTTAAACACTAATTTACAAACTGTGAATGGTCTCGTAGATATCTTCTGCCATCTGCGCTGATATTCCAGGCACTTTTTTTAACTCCTCCACACTGGCATTCATAACTTCTCTGATACCGCCCAAATGCTTTAATAAAGCCTGACGTCTTTTTGGACCAATGCCATGAATATTCTCAAGTACACTGTGTGTTCTTGCCTTCTGTCTTCTGTTTCTGTGCCCTGTTATAGCAAATCTGTGTGACTCATCACGAATATGCAGTACCAGCTGCAGAGCAGGATCATCTAAAGTTAAATGATACTCTTCTCTTGTATAACCACGAATTAATGTCTCTAAACCTTCTTTTCTCCCCTCACCTTTGGCTACAGCTACGATTAAAGGAGGAGTTACTTTAAACTTTGAAAAAATATCAGATATAACATCTTCAGCCTGTTTTAACTGCCCCTTACCGCCATCGATAAAAACTACCTCAGGAATAATCCCTTCTTCAGGATCTTTAAAACGACGGGTTAATACCTGATGCATTGCAGCAAAGTCATCTCCTGGAGTAATACCTTCAATATTAAAGCGTCTGTAGTTGGCACTGTCAGGGCCTTCACGATTAAAAGATACACAAGATGCTACAGTAAGTTCACCCTGAGTATGCGAGATATCGTAACACTCCATATGATTTACATTAGAGATATGTAATAACTGCTCTAAAGACTCAATTCTCTTTTTAGCTGTGGTCTTATCAGCTAATTTAGCCTGTAAAGATGCTTTAGCATTCTCTTTAGCTAATTTTAAGTATTTTGCTCTCTCTGCTCTAACTGAGGTTAAAAAGTGGATTTCTTTTGAGCAATGTTTTTTTACAGCTTCAGCAATAACCTCAGGCTCTTCAATCTTATCGTCTAAGATAATTTCCTTTGGATACATTGAAGCTCTGCTCTCAGATAGATAAAACTGTGTTACAAAAGCAGTAAGAGGATCATCCCCATCAATTTCTGACAATTTGGTAAAGTATGATCTGGTACCGATAATTCTGCCTTTACGTATAAACAGCACATGGCAGCAACAGAGCTCCTGAGCACATTCATGGGCAATTACATCCATATCAAACATTAAATCGCCTGATACTGCCTGAGATTCCTGAACACGTCTTAGAGCTAACAGTTGATCTCTTAATTTGGCTGCCTCTTCAAATTCAAGTTTTTCTGAGGCCTCTTCCATTCTTTTAGTCAAATCATTTAGAACATCCTGATTTTGACCTTTTAAGAACATCCTGATGTAATTTACCTGGTCCATGTAGTTCTTATAGGCACTTTCACTCATGGGAACACATGGCGCCAGACACTTACCAATTTGGGCCATAAGACAAGGTCTTGAGCGGTGAGCATAAACGGTATCAGCACATTGTCTTATTGGAAAGAGCTTTTGTAAAAGCTTTAAACTCTCTTTTGCTGCACTGACATCAGGATATGGACCAAAGTACTCACAATCAATCTTTTTAGCACCACGGTAATAAAAGAGTCTTGGATGCTTTGATTTTGAGAGGACTAAGTATGGGTAGGACTTATCATCACGTAAAAGGATGTTGTAGTGAGGTTGATACTTCTTTATTAGATTGTTCTCTAAGATTAGAGCTTCAGCCTCAGAGAAAGTAACAGTAAATTCAATATGATGGATATGATGAATTAGTGCATTTGTTTTAAAGTTAACTTCTTTTAGAAAGTACGATGACAAACGCTTTTTAAGATCTTTTGCTTTACCTACATAGATAACTGTTTCATCATCAGAATACATTCTGTATGAACCTGGCCGGTTTGGAACTGTCTTTAAGAAACTTTTATAATCAAATTTAATATCAGGCATGATTTGTATCAGAATTCACAACGACATGAATATAATTGTTTGCCGTTAAGCAAATTTTAAAAGTAATACTCATAACGATCGTACATTACAAGTCGCTAGCTAACAAAGCTAAATAACTAATTGATATTGCGAAAATGATCTTACTTTTGAAGTATGGCTCAACGCCTTTTTCAAATAGGGTTGCAATAGTATCTAAGGTAAGAGATTTACAAAAACGACGTGGACGTGAGATGAATATTCGTTCTTCGTTATTGAGGAGATTATATATTGTTTCTGTTTTATCTATATATATCTGATCTTTAATATAATACTTTGCAAAAGAAGCGTTATTTCCAATCTTTTTCATCAAGATCATCCTCGGAGTGTTTTTAATTTTTCTCTGTCAAACTTCAATGCGAAAGATGCACGGTAAGTCATAGCGTACTATCTTAATGAAAATCACTGTCTAGCTGGACAAAAAACAATTTTAGAATACCTTGTAAAACAACATGGCTATTGTAAAGAAGCCTTTACTGCGAGAAAAAAATTAACTCTTTTCTGTATAAAACTGATTATTGTAAACACTATATTCACATCTATTATACAGTAAACAGCTCTATATTACTCTTATCTAAAGTTTATTCTCAATCCCCTCAAGATTCAGATTAAACCTGTCATAGTACTTAGGAAGTTTTGGCAAGGAAGCGTCGATCTTCATGATAATCTGAGGCATGAAAGATCTAGCTCCGGTGGTAGGATTATACATCTCTAAGATTTTGTAAAGATCTGGATACAATAGAGGCTCACCTGATATAGTAATATCCCCACTCTTATCAAAGGACTCCACATAGTTTGCCCCTAAAGATTGTATAAATGAAGAGTCAAATCTCTGTCTGTCATCTTTTTGAGACTTATAGTATGAAAGAGTGTTCTCATTTTTGGCTTCAAGATATTTAGTAGCCTCAGGAGCACCTTCATTGAAGGTAACTTCTCCTAAATAAATACCTCTACAGATCATTAAAGCTTGATTGAAAAGTTTTTTGGTATCAACATACTTTGTGTAGGTAAAGTAACGCAGGAGTGAGTTTACAGAGGTTACAGAACGATTCTTTAAATCATAAAGAATAGAGAAAGCGGTAGTCTCATCGGTTGCTACACCTTCACCATTCATCAACATCAGAGAATAAAGAATAGCTCCTGTAGAGTCACCACAGTCATAGGCCTGTTTAAAGATGTGAGCTGCAGCATTGATAATTTTTTGGTTATTTCTATCCTGAGATAAAGCGAGTACTCCTACAGCTGTAAGAGCTGGTCCATAATTCTTTTTAGCAGCATTCTTCATGAGCCTCAGACCTTCATCATACAGATTAGAACTGCGTCTAAAATCAATTAAACCTAATGAGTAGTTAGCAACAGGATCACCCTGTTTAGCAGCATCATTGTAAAGCTCAAGCCCCTTTTCATAATCTCTTTTAACACCGTAGCCATGCCAGTAGAGACCTGCCAATCTGCTTTTAGCTGCAAGAATACCTAGATTTCTGGCCTTTCCCCAAGACTTAGCTGCACTTACAGGAGAGACATCATTTTCTTCACCTAAAAAGTCTATGTCACCTCTATATAAAAGAGCATCTTTTGAACCATGATTTGAAGCCTCATTGACCATACGGATATAGTCTTGAGTATTCATGCAAAGTTCAATGCCGTACTCACACATCTTTAATAAAGGATCATGTGTCTTTAAGTAATCCTCTGAATAATCTTTTAAAGCTTGATTAAAATAGTAAATGGCAGAGCCAGCCCCCTGAGCATTGCCATAGCCTAACAATGCTAAATAGCCCATCAGCTCATACTCGCCATGAGTATCATCAGATTTAGCACATTCACGGGCATAATCAAGTGCTTTTGAAAAGTTACCTGATTTAGCGCTGATCCAGGCTAAATATGGATAAGCCTCTGAGGCGCCATTTTGACCTGCCTGCAAAAAATAGGTTTGAGCTTTATGGAAGTTACCTTCCTGCATGGATTTTACGCCTGCGACTACATAAGACTCTTTATTGGCATTAGCGTACTGAATGTAACCTGAGATAATAAGATATAAGCCCAAAACGAACATCAGAACTAAAGCACTTACAATTAGATGTGTTTTATGTTCTGATATATAAGTTTTGCCTCTTTTTACAAGGCTTAATTTTGGTCTTTTAGCTTTTTTCTTCATCTTATCTTAATCTTTAAGTAACGTTAAAAACTTGTACTGTCCAAGAGTTAATATTCTACGTTTTTACTTTACCTAATTTAGGTCGATGCATTATTTATTTTACTCTTACACTAAACTAAAACTAAAACTAAAACTAAAAGTATAAAAGTGTACAGATAAACGAATTTAACTAATTTAATCTACTCTTCTAGTAGGCACCACTGTCAGCTCCTACATCTGGCGCATCCACCTCAAGATCTTTGTTAATAAGAGCATTGTCTCTGTCTAAAGTAATTAAAGCGTTTCTTGAGGTGACAGATTCATCGGCTAATGGATTGTCATCCTTAGTATTTAAGGTTAAAGCATTAAAAGGGACGATAGTGATGTCATCTTCTTTAATTCCCGCATCAAGATAGGCCTTTTTAATAGCTTCACCTCTATCTTTTGCTAATGAAATGTTATCAGCATTCTTTTCCATATCGTAAGCATAGGCTCTTATGGTTACCTTATTAATTGATTTATCAAGTTTTATATACTCTAACTGCTCGTTTAAAACCTGTTGTGATTTTGCAGTTAACTCATGAGATCTTACTTTAAAGACTAAAGGAGTCATCTTTACATCATTAAAGTTAACTCTGATTAAATTTTCCTGGCAAGCCAAGTATTTATGATAAGCAGATTTAAAACCTAAGGGGCTTATAGCTGGAATTATGTTCTGTCCTGCTGCTAACTTAGTATCTGTATATGGCATTAAGATCTGATTACCGTGAGACAGTTCAGACAGGATCTTCCAGGATAAAGTAGGACCTACATATGGGTTAAAACCTGGATAAATTTGAATTCTACCTAAACGTCTTTCAGAGCTTGCTGTATGCCATTCTGGCTTTGTAGCAATGAATCTCATAAAACTTGACTGACCAATACCTAATCTTGGGTGAATAGTCATATTAGAACGTAAGGTACGACCAGAATATGTCATAAAATTGGCAAAACCATATTCAGGGATGTCAAAGATAAGTGAACAGCTTAATCTGTCCCCGTTATTTGACCACAATTTCTTAGATGACGGATCAATAGATGCCTGATATCTTATCTGAGCAAAAGCTGACATTGAGACAACCGCTACAGCCATCGCTATTATCATTTTTAAAACTGTAAATTTCTTCATATACATATCTCTAAGTATCTTTTACATCTATTGAAATCTAAAATTCTGTAAAAAATGTGGTTCAGTACAGAAAATATTAGACAAACTAAAAATCACAAAACAACTGTAAAGCAAATTAGTTGCACATTACTGATTTGCTGTTCATTGTGTAAACAGTAGTGAACGTTTTATGAACGTTGCTCTAAGTGTTAAAATTTGCCTTTAAATCAAATTATTGCCAAAATTCTATAAATACAAAGCTTTAAATGTTTTATGCAATTATAATGCCTAATATTTACATATATTCACATAGTGTAATCATTTGACAACATTGTCAAAACAAAGGTCTAACACTAGTTTTATTCAAGCAAATATCAAAAATCATGGCATAATGTAAATAAACATAAGATTGATTTATTAGTTAATAAATTAATGGGGCTTCCCCTACTTTTATTAAAGTAAAAAACATTACACCAAATAACTTAAAAACATTTCTATCTATTTAATTGTAATATGAAAAGATTAGCTATATTCGCCTTTTACAATGGAAAAGGTCTTATAAATGATTATGTTGTGACCTACCTAAAATATCTAAAAGAAGTAAGTGACAGCATAATCTTTGTAGCTGATAACGAACCTAATGTTAAAGATCTAAGCAAGATCTTCCAACTAGTTTCTCACATAGAATCATATCATCATGGAGAATATGACTTTGGTTCATACAAGATCGGATTTAGGTATGCTAAAGAGCATTATCTATTAGATGATGTTGATGAAATTATCTTATGCAACGATAGTTGCTTCTGTGTAGATTCATTAAAACCTGCCTTTGATAAGATGTCAACAAAACCATGTGATTTTTGGTCAATGACAGCAAGTAATGAATATGAACTACATCTGCAGAGCTTCTTTTTAGTAGTTAAGAAAAAACTATTCAATTCAGAAGTTTTTAGTAATTACTTAGACAATGTAAAACACTTAGATAGCTTTTTAGAAATCGTAAACACTTACGAAATTCCATTAAAAAAGACTTTTGAAAAAGAAGGTTTTAAAAGTGCTTCATATATAAAAGCACCTAAAAAGAACAATCCAACTTTTTTCCCTATTAAGTGTATGAAAGTTAAGATGCCTCTTATTAAGAGAAAGATCTTTACTGAAAGCTATGCTTGCAAAGAATCATTACTAGAGGTTATCCTCTATCTAAAAATAAAACATAATGCTAAATACAAAGACATTTTGAATTACTTTAACGTAAATAGTCTTGTACCTACATGGTTCAAGTTCTTCAAACCAAAATTCTTTGCTTTTCTATTTAGAATTGAAGTAAGTTCCAAAGGTTTAGTAAAGATTAGAATTCTAGACATTCCTTTTATCATCTTTAAAAGAAAGAATAATAATCAATAAATTGAATCAAGCAGAAACCATAACTCTAATTAAGGATGACGACATCTGATATCTATGCTCTATTATTAAGTTGCTTAAAGAATGGATAAGCAAATACAGGCATAAACACAGCTGTACCAACAGATGACTCAGAAATACCGTAGAGAATAACCACAAAAAAGATCAAGACAAACTTATATTCACAATTTCTCACTGCTCTAGCGATTGTCATGAATAGCATTCCTAAGAAAAATATTGAAGCTAAAATACCATTATAAAGTGGGAGATAGAAGTATGTGCAATCGACCCACAGCCACCAAGCAGCCTTATTAGGAAATTTCATAAAATCAGCATAAATCTCATTAAATTTACCCAATAGGCTTACCCCGTAAACATTAAATGCCTTATTTCCAAGCTCAAATCTAGCCCAAATTTCACCAGGCATATTTTTCAATATATCTCTAAAAGAAAAAGTAAATGCAACATAGTAGATAAAGATGACAAATACAACGAACAATGACAACAAAAAAACTAATAGAACCTTGTTATATCTATTAGAAATTTTGAAATTTATTAAGTAATTGCCACATATACAGCAAAAAGCTAAAACTACAATTACAACCGTTGAAGTGATCGAATTAGGAACTTTATAACAAAAATAAGATAAGGCTAGAAAAACAAAGAGATAAATAAAATTTACTCTATCTTTATACAAAGACAAAAATATGGTAATGAGAAATGCACATAAACCTAGTCCATTAGGATGGCTAAATCCCAAAGTATATCTAATTTCTTTAGCTCGATAGAAAGTAATAGCACTTTTTAACAAACCAAATTCATAAGATAAAATAGTAACAATTACAAATATAAAAATTGCAAATAATACAGATTTATAAAAACAATTTTTATCTAAAAATCTACATAAGAATAAAGGTATAAAAAAAAGATCAAAAGCAATAGTCGTATTTGCATATTTTTTTAAACTAAAAGAAAAAATAATATAGACAATGCAACTACAAAATAAAAAATAATCTCTAGACTTTTTATACCAGTTGAAAAAGAAAAAGCCTACAAATAATACAAACAAAAGATCTGAAAATTTCTTTTGAAATGAGAACAAGGTCTGATAGGTATATATGTAAGGTGTCAAATCAAAAAATCTAAACATCATCCACAGACCAATCAGTACGTAAATTGAGCTCTGAATAATTCTTACAAAAAGATCTCTTTTTAAGATTTGTAGACAGTTCATTTTGATGAAGTTATTACACTGTAGACAACGTCAGCTATTCTAAAAAATAGCTGACTATATATTGAATTGAAGTTAACAATCAAATAATTAAGACTTGTATTTATTCAAATACCACTCAACAGTCTTGATGATACCTGTATCAAAGGTCTCATCAGCTTTCCAACCTAACTCTGTGGTTAACTTGGTTGCATCAATTGCGTAACGTAAGTCGTGACCTGCTCTGTCCTGTACAAAGGTAATTAAGTCAGCATACTTACCACCATCTTTTCTTGGACATTCTTTATCTAAGATTGAACAGATAGTGTTAACAATAGTGATGTTGTTACGCTCGTTGTGACCACCGATGTTATAGGTCTCACCTGATACACCTTTGTGGAAGATTAAATCAACTGCTTTGCAGTGGTCTAATACATATAACCAGTCACGTACATTCAAACCTTTACCATAGATAGGCAGTGGTTTTAATGCCAGAGCATTCTCAATGATATGAGGAATTAACTTCTCATGGTTCTGTTTAGGACCATAGTTATTTGAACAGTTAGAAGTAGTTACATTCATTCCATAGGTATGGTGATATGCTCTTACGATTAAATCTGAACTTGCCTTAGATGATGAGTATGGGCTGTTAGGTGCATATGGTGTTGTTTCTGTAAAGTAACCGGTCTCACCTAAAGTACCATATACTTCATCAGTTGAGATATGGTGGAATCTTGCATCCTCGTAACCAGGCTTTACCTTAAATGGAGCATCCATCCAATGACGTCTTGCAGTTTCAATTAAAGTAAAGGTACCCATGATGTTGGTTTCCATAAAGATTTTTGGACCTTTAATAGAATTATCAACATGGCTTTCTGCTGCAAAGTGAATTACACCACGGATATCATATTTGGTGAATAACTCTTCGATTAACTTCTCATCACAGATGTCACCTTTTACAAAGGTGTAGTTAGAGTCGTTTTCACACTCTTTAACATTGTTTAAGTCACCTGCGTAAGTTAACTTATCTAAGTTAATGATGTGGTACTCAGGATATTTCTTACAGAAATATGGTACAAAGTTAGAACCGATAAAACCTGCACCACCGGTTACTAGAATTGATTTTGTCATGATATGTATATCCGATTAAATCTACTTTTTTAATTGAAACTTGTCTGTTGTTATTTTTGTATTATAAAGAAAAGTCAGGTACATCCTTTAGAGAATGTGCAATTCTGTCTTTTTCTGAGGTTAATACTTTGTCAGCAGGGATTTTCCAGTCAATGTTAAACTCTGGAGCATCATATCTCATTCCCCACTCCGACTCTTTGTTATAGAAGTTATCTACTTTATAAGCAAAGATAGCAGTTTCTGAAAGAACACTAAAGCCATGTAAGCAGCCATGTGGCATGAATAACTGTCTTTGATTTTCATCAGACAGTTCTACTGCTACATGCTGACCAAAAGTAGGAGAATTCTTTCTGATATCTACTACTACGTCAAGAACTTTACCTACTAAAGCACGTACTAGTTTTGCCTGACAGTACTCGCCTCTCTGGCAGTGTAAACCACGGATTACACCATAGCTAGACTTTGACTGATTGTCCTGTACGAAGTCACAATCAATTCCATTTGCTTTAAACTCTTTTGCATTGTAGCTTTCAAAGAAATATCCACGAGGATCATTGAATACTCGTGGCTCTACAATAATGACACCTTCAATTGGAGTCTTAATAAAGTTCATGTTTTTCCTCTAAAACTTTAACTAAATAATCTCTATAGTTACCTTTCTTTAATTCATCAATTAAAGCCTGCATCTGTGCATCGTTAATAAAGCCCTGCTTATAGGCAATCTCTTCGATACATGCAATCTTTAATCCCTGTCTCTTTTCTACAATCTGTACAAAAGAGCCTGAATCCATAAGTGAATCAGGAGTACCAGCATCAAGCCAGGCGTTACCACGTCTCATTGGTACTACTGATAATCTACCTTCTTTTAAGTAGATGTTATTAAGGTCAGTAATTTCATATTCACCACGAGCAGATGGTTTTAAGGTCTTAGCTTTCTCTACTACATCTGATGGATAGAAATATAAACCTACGGATGCGTAGTTTGATTTTGGATGAGCAGGTTTCTCTTCAATTGAAACTGCTTTTCTGTTCTCATCAAATTCAACTACACCAAATCTTTCAGGGTCGGTTACGTGGTAAGCAAAGATAGTAGCATTAGTACCACTGTTCTTCTTTACCTGGTCATTAAACTCACCGAACTGACTTCCCATGTAGAAGATGTTATCTCCTAAGATTAGACATACATCTTCTTTTGAATCTCCGATAAAGTCAGCTCCCAAGATAAAAGCCTGTGCAATACCATTAGGCTCTTCCTGTACTTTATACTGAAGATTTAAACCAAACTTTGAACCATCACCAAATAACTTTTCAATATTTGGTAAGTCTCTTGGAGTTGAGATTACTAAAATATCCTTGATACCAAACAACATCAAAGTTGATAAAGGATAGTAAATCATAGGCTTATCATAAACAGGTAAAAGCTGTTTAGATGTTGTCTTGGTTAGTGGATATAGACGTGTGCCACTTCCACCTGCTAATAATATACCTTTCATATAAATCGCCCTTGTTTTTGGTCTCATGGTTTGTATCTCCAATACTGACCTCTTAAAATAGATCTGCTGCTTAATTTCACTTCACAAACTATTATATCTTCTCCTAGAGGATCAGCTTTAGTTGGTAGCCGTAATCAACTATTTAATTTCATTACAAAGAAATTGTATAGTTCATTTAAATGAAATTCCTCAACTGATAATTGAAGAAAACCTCTCAATCCACCAGCTTGCAACGTAATTGAAACTAATTCAAATATAAAACACGCTACAAAAAAGCATAGAGCAATATTTTTTATACATGATTTATTAAAAGTTACAGATGCAGATAAATCAGGTTTATCCAAAAAAGAATTTATTATCCTTAAATTAGTTACAAAAGCAAAAAAAATCAAAATACCAATAAAATAATATATAAATAGTCTGATAACTGGTGTTAAAATATATATTTTATTTAAGATAACATAAGCTAAAATTCGTGTTTCATTGAAATTGTATAAATTATTAATAAATTGCCCCATAGTAAACACTAAAGCAAAGCAACTAAAAATTTTAATCAGTTTAATATTTACTTGTAATAAATTATCTAGAATAATCGCTAGACAGATTAAAACTAGATATAAAAAATGACAAGAATAGATAAAGGCTTCAGATTTTCCATATAAAAAATGAAGACTTAGATTAAAGAAAAGAAATGAGCTGCCTAATATCAATGGAAATTTATTATTTAATTTTCTTAATTTAAAAATATTAAATAGAAACAATAATATTGCGAACGATATAAGAGCTGTAAAAAAACAAATAAACAACTTTTGAAATATATTATATTCTGTAAAGACAATATAATAGATAGAATTATTTACATTAAATAACTGAGGCTTCGTAGAAAAAAGAGGGTACGCAAAAAATAATAAAAGATAATTTTTCATTTCAGATATATCAAAATAATTATTTTGAATATACAACGTTTCTTCATATCCCTTTCCCAACAATCCATCTAGCAAACTAGAAATAAAAATAGGACAATTATTCCAAACTATTTTTTGTAAGCATGAAAGAAATAATATAAAAAAGAAAGATAAAAAAGCTAACTTAAAAATAAAACTGAAGTTATAAAGAATTTTATTTCTAATATAAAATAATAATACAGTTATGCCAACGAGAAATAGGACATAATTAGTGATTACCATTCCTGTTAAAAGTGTTGAAAATAAAACTAAAATAATTACATTTTTTTTTGTATAAAAATCGTTGCAGTTCTTTTTTGTTACTAGGTAATAAAAAAATATTATAGAAGACAAACCTGTAAATATAAAAGTTTCTGGTGTGGAGGTAAACATAATAAAAGAAAAACTAAATCCCAAAATTAAAGAGAAGTATTTAATTATGGCAGCTTTCAAATTCAAATCTAATAGGATTTTGAAAAAAGTTTTTACAAAAAGAGCTCCACATAAGGATTGCAATATTATTACAGAAAGACGGTCATTCTGAACAATTCCATTAATAAGAAGAGTTATAGGTTGTGTAAATAATAAAAATAATGGATGTACCTTTATTCTATTGTGCCACCCAAAAACTTGGGTTAAATCGCCGAATGCTCTATAGTTGTCAGCGCCAAAGTAGATATTGCCTTCAACAGTATCTTGATAAGAAATAATACAACCTAATATAAAATAGAAAAATAAAAATAAGAAAAAGAACTTATTAGATTTATCATCAAAGACTTTCAAATTTAATATGCTAAAAAAATTACATAAAAATGTCATAAAGCTAACTTCTTGATATTATTAAAATTCCTAAAACGACAAAAAACAAACCTGTTAATCTTATCCAATTCAGATCTTCATTAAGATAAAAGTATCCAATACAAGCTGTTATAAAAAAACCAATTGCAGATAGAGGATATGCTTGAGAAACTTCTGTTTTTTTTAAAACAAATAGCCACAATGCAAAACTAAACACATATAATAGAATACCTAAAACAAACCATAAATTAATAGCAAGGTGTGCACAAAATCTAAAAACACCTTTATAACTCGTCGGCAGATCACCGATCGACAACATTAACTTACGTAGTGCTACTTGAGCTAAAGAAGTAAGAAAAACACTTAGAAAAGCAATTAATAAGACAATATAGTTCATAAAACATCATATAAGAGCAGCTGATAAATATAAAACAATAAATATAGATACTAGAAAAAGACTTGTCTTGTCCTTGATTGCAAAAACAATTGGGTCGTTATGTAAGGATCCCCTTGTTGCTTGTATATATATTACTGCTAGCCAATTAAAAAGTATTGGGATACAAAAATAAGCTATCCATATTAAATTAAAAGAGGATCGCACTTGTTCAGTGTTTAGATAAATATCGAAAATTAAGATAGATAAAATTCCAGAACTTATTGATAACATTAACAATACGAGCTTATCTTGAATAAGATAATTTCGACCTTTTACAAGTTTTCTATTATGCAAATGTAACAATTCATCATATCTTTTTATAAAAGCTAAAGATAAAAAGATAAAAAACGAGAAAGATAAAAGCCAAACAGAAATATCTAAATTTGAAACAATACAGCCGATGAATATCCTATATGTATACATTAAAGACAGCAGAATGCAATCAAAGACAATGCACTGTTTAAATTTAAAAGAATATAATAAGTTAACTAAAAAATAACATACAATTAAAGTAAAACATTCAAAAGATACAATTAGAGCAATAGAACAACCAATTAAAAATGATATCAAGAAAATAAATAAGCCACTAATAATTGGTAATTCACCACTTGCTAAAGGTCTATATTTTTTAGTTTCATGGCAACGATCATTATCTATATCTACGAGATCATTAATACAATAAACAGAACTTGCAACAAAACAAAAACTAAAAAAGGATAAAACAGAACTACAATACAAGGGAAAAGATAAAAGAGTATGACATGTAATTAAGGGTACAAAAATTAGTATGTTTTTAACCCATTGATGAATACGTATCTGTTTAAAAATTAGACTAAAAAGATTTTTCGAACATTTACAGTCTAGATACTTCAAGTTTGTTACAGAAGAAAATAAAGTAGATTTTGTGACTAAATATCCTGTATCGCAGATTCGACATATATCTATATCTGAACGTGAGTTGCCAACATACTCAACAATTGAATTTGGGAAATGTTTTTTTATAAAATCGGCTTTATTCTTTCCTTTAAGATTACGGTTATTTGATTTAGCATCATTTTTTGAGTATGCTTTGCTTGAAAAAAAACCATCAAACAAGTCTGAGAATGCTATATATATTTTTTGTACTATTCTTTCAGTGGAAGCGCTAATAAGGTAAATTGAATAACCTTGTGACTTTTTTGCGTTAATTAGCTCTAACACAGAATAATTTATTGGTAAAAAAGATGGATTGAAATTAAAACTTTTCGAAAGATAAAATTTTAATTTTGTTATTCCACCTGTCGAAAGCCAATACATACAATATAGTATTACCAGAGGATTCCTAATAAAATGATAAACAAAGCTTTCATAAAGCATATCCGTTTTTATAAAAGTACCATCTAAATCTACACATAGAACTTTATTTCTATTTAACATAAACAAACCAATTTCTTAAGATAGAATATATAAATAGTTAATTTCAGTTCAGAACAAAAAAAATGGAGGTTCAAATAGAGGATCTTTCCCAACTGTGATTCCATTTTTGCTTTGAAGCATCAAATAACTTTAAGAAAAAGTATTCATCGTCAGGCAATCCATAACTCTGTCTCCTAATTGTCTTTATCTTCTGATTTATTCCTTCAATTTTTCCATTGGAAATGCGCTATTTTACATGGCTAATAATTCCTCCTTTACGATTTTCAACAAGTTGGCAAACCACTTAAAATGGCAATTTTCAGTACACTTGCAATATGAAATAATCTCATCAATGTAGATATTCATCTTTTCTTCAGAATCAAGTTTGTAAGCGACATTTAGAGTTGTTTTTATGTAATCCAAATTAAACAGTAAGGTGTTTTGTGAAAGCAGTTGTGTATAGAGCCCCATCTGACCTCCTGTATGCTTGACTTCGTCCTTTTTGAAAAGCTCACTACCTTTTGAAATTACCTCTCCTTTATGAGCAGCATCTTCTTTAGCAAATAACGTATTCCTGCTTGAAGTCAGGATGTATTTACAGCCTTTAAGAGCTTCTGCTGCTTCCTCATTTCCTTCTTCAATCAGCCTTCGCTGTTCGTCTTTTCTGACTTTACTGACAACCTTTTCATTGAAGTTTTTGACTATATGAAAGTAGTCATAGACGATCTTCAAATGAGGGCATTTCTCTTTAAAAGCTTCTTCAAAATCTGAGTTCATATCAGCAGAGATGGCGATTTCATAACTCACCCATTCAAGACCCACATGTTCGATGAAATAGTATACTACCTTCTTCTTTTTACCTGCCTAGATCCACAGAATACAGCCTGTTTCTAAATCTGTTATATGAGTTGCATACTTGTAGCCATCATGCAACTTGAACTCATCTATTCCCAAATATCTTGCCTGAACTTCTGGTTTTATCAGCTCTCTTCTGCCGTTTTCTTTTTCTCTTACATAGAGTGATTCATGTCTTGCTTTATCAATATCTTTGACAAGACTTTTATTCAGCCCTGTTATGTTGGCTACTGCTTTTATAGTATGATCATATGCCAATAAACTCTCGGTATAGTTTCTTAACTGCTCTGTTATCAGATGACATTAAGTTTTAAAGCCTATTGGTATAAATTCACGTGCTCACAATTTGTACATCTGTACCTTACTCTTGCAGCCTATATAACTGTATAGCAGTCTCCAAATGGCAAATGCCTTAATCTTGTTACGTTGCTCCCGTTCTTATGCATCAAGGCACCACTTACAGGACATTTTCTTAATTCCTAGCCTTCAGGATCTTCGTAACTTCCTAAGAAACTGTACTCTGTGCGTTTCCTTATAAAAGGTTTGGCCTTTGTTCCTTCGTTCCTTACAAGTACCTGTTGCTTGAAATGTGTTTGTTTAAATCCGTTTAACCTTGTAGGTAAACACAACATTCCATTCTCAGAATTAACAGAAATGTACTCTTGAGCTTGATCAATTGTCTGGTTGCAGGTAGTATTCAAATCGGGGCTTGTGTTATTGGTTCAGGGTTAATTCCATTATACACAATGCCCCTTTTCATTCTTACATACTTATCAAGATCTTATTGATCCCACAATTTTTTGTTCAGACCCAAAATACAAATAAATTCACTAATTTTTAAAGAACAACCTAAAATGTTATGCTACAAGTTTATATAAACTTGTTTGGCTTCAATTGAACCGATAAATTAAGTGACGTTAATCGGTACGATTTATTTACTGTAGATAATTAGCATGTATCTACTAATTTGTTCTCCTGCAAAAATTTTCAAAACGTACTAACCGATTATCCAGCTAGAAACCTCAGTTACTTAAATATCACTCTTTTAAGTACATTTAGCTCTTTAGAATTAAAAATTAAAAATATCGACAATAAATATCCTACTGCGGCCATAATAATTACGCTACACAGAAAATCTATCCAACTATTAAAACACAATAGTTTACTTATTAAGTTAAAAATTATAACAGTACAAATCAGAACTCCCCAAGATTTAAGTTCACTCCACCAAAAAAGACATATACTTTTATTCAGAGTCTTTGCTGCTAACGCGGGAACAATTACAGCATGTGTAATTCCTAAAACAACAGTACTGGTACCTGCAATTGCAAAAACACCAAGTTTAGTTGCACTTAATAAAACAACAGTCATTATGATACTAATGATGCTTGATACAAGTAAAATCTTAGAATAAATTTTAACCTTGTCTAGTGCAATAAAAATTGAATGTATACTATACATATAAGTACTAACTATAATATCCAAAAGAATAATAATTATTAGTAGATATATATTATATAAATCATCTTGAGAATATCTTGCATTTTTTAGCCATAATCTTAAAAAATCTGGTCCTACTGCAATAATTCCTGCATACGGTACCGTAAAAAAAAAGGTTAGTATTTTTAACTGTTCTTTAGCACTAGCTATGATGTTTTCATCTCCATTTACTGCATATTCTTTTGTTAATTCAGATGAAAATATATTTGATAGAATTCCAAGCGCGCTACTTAATGCCAACGGTATCTGTTTTGCTATAGACAATCTTCCCATTATAGCAGCGCTAATGAATAAATTGCTCAACAGTAAATCAAAGCCATTAAGAAATAGATTACTAATATTTGAGATGAGTATCCATGAACCTGATTTGAATAGAATAATTATTTTATGTAAATCAAAAAGCTTTAAAGAAAAACGAAAATTTGGAAAAAGAATACGTGTAACCTTATAGTTACCGACAATGGTAACTAGCCCCGCAACTAAAGTTGCAATGCTTAAATAATACACTTTGGTAGGCAAATAAGAAAACAATATAAATACAATTGCACATTTTACAACATTAGACAAAACTTGCACAACAGAAGCATAGTGCATTTTGTTTGTAGTAAATGCAGCAGCCGTATACACGGTTCCGACCAAAGATGTTCCCATATTTATGAAAGACAACAAAAAAGTAATTTTTACTTGAAATAATATTTCTATTGGTACGTTTATTATAATCTCCATTTTCCAAATGAAAAACATGGAAATAATTAACAAAAAACCATAAAGCAGACTATTTGCAATAAGAACAGAACAAAAATATTTTTGAGCATCTAAAAAATTGTTAGTGTTGTACGTTATAGATATGTATCGGCTTGCCATCGAGTTCAATGCGACTGACAACAAACTTGCATAAGCCACAAAATTATTTGCAAAATTTATAAAACCATAAGCATCTTCACCCAATCTGCTAACAACAAAAGGAGTTAGCCAAAGACTTATAATCATTTGTACTATAAAAGTAATAAGAGCAGCACAAATATTAATAAGGGTATTTTTTTTATTCATTTTTTTACTTAATTACTGTTATTTTTTTTATCGTTATTAAATCATAAAACCATAATATGGATTGCTTTAATTTAATAATTTTATTTAATTTATTAATAATTCTTTTAAGATTAATTTTTCGATTTTCATACTGACCTTTGAAAGACCTAACATCAAATTTTGATTGTTTGCTCACAGCAGAAATTTTTCTTTCATAAGATACAGTTAATCCAAAAGGATAACAATACATTGGATGGAGAATTCTCACATCTTTTCTTCCAATAATATATCTATTCAAATGTGATTCATCATGCCATTTAGCTATGATATTATGTTTTAAATCTTCTTCAATTCTATCTTTTAAAGTTTTTGTCATTGAAATAAAAGCACTACTTGTTCCTCCAAACATAGCGCCGATCACATAATTTTTACCACAATTCCATGGAACATAAGCTAATGATTTTTTGTTACGATCATAAGGATAACTTAATTTATTTAATTTAAAATATCCTGGATGGTTTGTTACAAATATATCTTCACCCAATTGCTTTCTTGGTAAAAATTCTTCTTCTGTAATATTGTCGCTACAAATAATGTTTGCGTTAGAAAACATCAAATAATCGCATTGATTTAGCTCATTTTCAATAGTTAAAAAAGTTGAAAACCTTAGTAGAGTGATTAATGGCCATGGTTGAGACTGTAAATAATACTTTTTTACATTTGGACTATCTTCCGCATAGATTTTTTCTGAATCAGTAAAGACATAATATTTTTTTTCAAAATTACACAAAAATTTATCTTCAAAAGATTTATAAAATTCTTTCCAAAATAAACAATAAGGTCCTGTACATATATACAATATTCCGATCTTTTTCATTCTAAATATTCCCAACTAAACCTCTATTAAGTGCCAACCTTTCTGATAAATATCAATGGGCATTTCTATTGCCATCCACCTAGAGGGTGCTACAACGATCTTATTTATATTTTTTGATAAAAACTGAGCCCACCACCCAAACGTAGTATTACCAATAACAAAATGCTTACACTCTGACATTGCTGCAAGGGATACGTAGACAGGAAAATTAACATCTTGTACAACATAATCAAATTTTGCGGTATCAATTAAATTTTTGAGAACAAAAGGAACATTATCTGAACAGACAAAGAACAAAGGATTTTCAACGTTTGCTATGATGTATTCAATTGCATTTTTCCAATATTCTACCCCACAAACACTATATATTGTGCTTCCGATATTATGCTCAATTTTAACACTAATACATACAGTATTTCTGTTTCTTATTAAATTGATATTTGGATAACATTTCAACTCATCACTAAAATTATTAGCTATTGTGTTTTTTATCTCATTTTCATAAGGAAAGAAGTACTTATCAGATTGAAAATATCCTTCAAGGTAGTTTGGTTTTTTAAGATTTAAATTACTTTTAATATATCCATTTTCGCATAACAAAACACCTTGTTGATTTATATAATCCTGAATCAATTTTTCAAATTTGTACTTTTGAGTATAATTCATTCTTTTTACAACTAACTTATAAACATTTCTTAAGAACGATTGAAATGAAAAAAAGAATCTACTCTTTGCTATGCTATCGTGGATATACTCAACATTAGGCAAATTATAGTGCGCTAGCGAGTTTTCCCATCCGCAACGCAACACATCAGAATCATCAAAGACAATCTTAGAATTTGAACCTTTGCTGATCTGAATACATCTTGCGATCGCATATTGAAATAATTGATTGCCAATTCGACCTTGTAGAGGAATATATATATTATTCTTATTCATTTTTAACATTTATATTTTTTCCCAACTTCTTTTTGTAAAGTCATACCTCTTAATAACACGAGCTGGATTTCCAACTGCAATTGAATAATCTGGTATTGATTTAGTAACTACTGCTCCTGCACCTACTATAGATTTTTTTCCTATATCTACCCCCGGTAAAATTATTACTTTTTCACCAATCCAGCATCCATCACCGATTGAAACACTGTTGCTTGTTAAATTTTGTCTCATATATGGAATATTTAATTCAGGATTTATTCCATGATTTTCACTACTAATAAGTACATTCGAAGCAATCAAAACATCTTTACCTATTTTTATTGTGGAATCTGATGTTGACAATGCTGTAAATCCAAAACCAATGTAAGATCTGTCTCCAATAAGAATAGATATATTAGAAATTTCACCATATACAGAAAGCCTGCAATTTTTTAAAATTGTTACATTTTCACCTATAGATATTCCCTTTACCCCTGATAGCTGCAAATAAGGCTTCTCAATACTAGATCTAGTTCCAAAAAAAGCAAAACCTCTTTTTTTTAAAAAACCTATCTTTCGTCTTTTCAATAATTCAAATGCAAAAATCCTAAAGCCCATATTTACTCCAAATTCGTTGTGATAAAGTAAATATCATACAATACGATTTCTCTTATACTTTTTAATAATGTTAATATAAAAATACTTATTTAAAGTTAAATGCAAAAACTCTAAAATACTAATTTTTCCTAAATTTTTAAAAGTATTTTTAATTTGTATATAACTATTCATCAATTTAAGATTCTTTTTAAACTCATTAGAAACTGAATAATCTTTTATCATATCTAGGGTCACGCTTTGAATTCTATATCTATTTTGCTGTAAAAAATAAGTAATAAGTTTCTGCTTAGCCTCTAATGTAACTGAGATTCCATCTTTTCTAACCCTATAGTTCAACAATTTTTCGGAAACATTTCCAGCTTTAAATCCTTCATAAAACGCTCTTAGCATGAAATCAAAATCTTCACATGCAGGAATATCTCTGTAACCATCAAGCAAGTCGTAAACACTCTTTTTTAAAAACCACGTTGGATGCAAAAGACCACTGCCATAATCATAATATTTTAGAATCTTATCAAATGAAGTAGGTACAGAGATATATCCTATTTTTTCATCATTTTCATTAATTAAAAATACACTACTTCCTACAACATCTAATTCATTATCGATTAAATACCTAAGTTGGTTTTCTAACCTTTTCGAATCAGAAACATCATCTGCATCCATTCTAGCAACATACTTACCTTTAGCATTAGAAAGTGCTGTATTCAATGAATTTACCAAACCTAGATTTGTGTCATTTTTTATGTAACGAACACAAGTATTTTGATTACTGATCTTTTCTAAATAATTCCCAAGATCTTTTCTAGAAGGATTATCATTTACTATTATAAATTCTATATTTTTATACGTCTGAGACAGAATAGAGTTGACACTCTTATCCAAAACATCTATAGGTTCATTATATGTACTCATTACGACACTTATTAAATCTTCCATTTCTTTTCACATCTCATTATTCTTCATATAAAATTAGAATCACTGCAGAAAAATATAACCAAAAACTACTAAGCCCAGTTCCTAAAATAATGCTGTACAAAAATAAAGCAATAAATATTCCAAAATTATTCTGATTCGTTACTTTTTTAAGAATTTTGGAAACATAAAATATTTCTAAGAAAGTTGCTAAGCCGTACATTTTTAAATGAGAAAAAAATAAATTATGTGTTCCTATTCCAACACCAAAATCGGTAAGTAAATCAGACGTTATTTGCTTACCATACACAGAAAACTCTTCATTTGAAAAACCTAAAAATAATGTTTTAGGGTTATTGAACATAATCATCACAATCAGATAAATTGCCAAAAACCTATAGTAGTTAGAATAATCATATAAGTGGAACAACCTATAGATTCCCTGATTTGCATTATACGCAAGAATGTCTCCACTTTGATAAAGTGATATAAATACGATGCCTAAGGCAAATAAACAAAAAGATGATATTACAGTTAAATTCAGATACGTCATTTTTCCAATGATCTTATTAACTAGATATTTAACATAATAAAAATTAAAAATAACTACACAAAAAATCGCTAATATATATGATCTAGAGGTTGTTAATAAACCTAACAAAAAAACGAAGTAACCTATTATTCTATTCTTTCTATAACATATCAATGCTAAGCCAAACAATGAAATTCCAGCTAAGTTTACTTCACCGATGCCTGTATATACTAGTCCACCTGATATTCCACTTTCACCTCTGCTACCAATTCCAAGTCGTGTATAAAGTATAGAGTATACAATAGTAAAAAAAATACATATATAAGGTGTATTCGATTTCAGAATTAACTTCTTGACTTCAGCTTTATTTTTGACAAAATCTCCAAGTATAGGAATAATTATCATATCGATAAAACCATATCTTCGAGTATAAACAGCGATAATTACTGTCAACCCCCAAAATATAAGCGTTCTTTTTTCAATTTTTCCATTTGAAGCATACAAAAAAGCAACTAAAACTGAAAAAATATGATTATAAATTGCGTTCCATGTTCCGAATACCAAGGCAGAAGGAAAAATAAACACCATCACCAAAATAATATATGTAAGAATTTTAGTGTTTTGTTTTGTCATATTTCACCTTTTCATAAAATTTCCATGATACAAAAAACATTTTTCTGCTTATCATTAAAATTAAGCACGCAATTTTATCTCGTTTAGGTACTGAGTTATTTAATAATAAAAACCACTTGTTTGTTAAGATATAATCCACAATGGAATTCATTATATTTTTAGTAGAGAGGTTGTTATAATCCATCTGTCTCAGAACGTTAAATCGAGCATATAATCTTCTTCTCAAGATAAAATTTTTCAAATTGGGATAATGCACATCTAAGTAATCACACATTTCATCTGTGAGTTCTATCATGTCAAGTTTTTTTAATGAAAAAGAACTTCTCATATTTGAATTACTACGAATAACATAGTACCCCTTTGCTTTGTTTCCAAAAGCAATATATTCTTCAATTTTATCAACAACTTTATATGTTGTCCCATTATCTTCATATAATTTATCTAAAGGGAATCTTATTGTATCAAACAAACTTCTATTGTAGAGCTTAAAGCAAGGTGATACAGTTATTCCTTCTTCATTGAGCATCTTTTTGAAGAATCTTTCCTTAGTCAATAACTCATCTTTTTTTGAGTTAACAGTAAATAGAATATTCCCTTCTTCGTCAGTTATGTTATATGCACACACTGATAGTTCTGCATTTGCATTCTTCTTTAAATCGTACAAGTATTGAACGTAATCCTCGTCCACAAAATCATCCGAATCAAAAAAAGTAATAAGACTGCCAGAAGAAATATCAATGCCTACATTTCTAGCGTGAGATGAGCCTCCATTTTCTTTGTGGATAACTACTATTCGATTGTCTCGTTGTTTGTATTTATCACAAATTAAAGGAGAGGAATCTGTAGAGCCATCGTCTACAAGGATAATTTCTAAATTTTTATATGTTTGATTAATAAAGGAATCAACACATTTACTTAAGTATTTCTCTGTATTATAAACAGGAATAATAACGGATATTAGTTCCATACCTTTTGTACCTATTTTTTTTTGATTTTCATTCCACAAAACCTAGCCACCATATTAGGAATAAATTCAATTGCTGCAGCAAAGTTTCTATCTTCAATTATTCTCTTTAATATATACCTTGCCATACTTGCTCCTGCACTATTGGTACCGTATGAGTTCATATATGGCTCAGACCTGTAAAAATCACCAGTATCTTGATATCGCTTATATAGAGACTTAAAGTTAAAATCATGTGAATGTACTACTTCTGATTCAGCACAATACTTGATTCTATAACCAGACATAATTAACTTATAAGCTATGTACTGATCTTCGTTTGAAGCAAATCTCTTTCCATCATAGTAATTAAGTTTTTCAAATATTCTTCGATTAATGGCCGAAGATGCATCAGAAAAAAAGAATGTATTAAGCCCCATCGTCTTAATATCGTCTTTAGTCTTTATAAAAGACTGGTCTCCATAATTCTTTTCTCTAGTATATTTCTCAATATTATTCTTTTCGGCTAATTGGCGAGAATAAGCAGCTTCACATTTACCTTCAGCAATATCTTCTGTTAAAAAATACAACCAATCTTTTCTTAAGATTTTTATATCCTGAGAGACAAAAACAATAATATCCGCAGTTGATTTTCTTGCCATCATCTCACGGGACGATGAGTGCGAAAATTCTGATGGCTCGAGCTGTTCATATTTTGCTCCCAATTTCTTCAAAATTTCTTCTGTTTTATCTATACTTTTGGTCAGCACGTAATTAATAGAATTCAAATTTACATTTTCTTGAAATAATAATGAATTATGAAGAGATTCTAAATACTTCTCTGCATTATATAAAGGACAAATAATATCTATTGTCTTATTCATGTCATCAACTCCAACATAAAAACTTTCTCGTACTACTTTCCAAACTCACATTTTTCTGCACAGGATATCATGCTAGTCATAGTATTTACCAACCCAGGCTCTTGCTTGAGATAAGGTGTCAAAGCTTTGAGAAATAGCAGCCTCATGACCGTGTTTAACTAATCTGAAGCTTGCTTCCATATGAGCATTATCATTGCTGTGTCTTGGTCTGTTATAGGTACATGAAATACCAAGCTCCAGGCACTTAGCAACCATGGTTGAACCTCTCATAGGAGCACCATTGTCACTGTGCAACTCAAGAACCTTACCAAAGATATCTGTATTGCGTCCGTCAGCTCTTATAAGAGTGTTGTCACCCTTTATAAAGCCTACCTTTTCAACAGCTTTTTCAATGAATTTGGCTGCTATTTCAGCAGACTGTATATCACGAATCTCCCAGTGGATCATATTTCTGCCGTACAAGTCCATGACAGCGTAAAGGTAATAATATTCTCCCTGAGGATTTGTCTTATACAGGTAGGTAATATCCCATACCAATACTTGCTTTGGAGCTGTTGCTACAAGTGTTCTACGCTCTACTGAATCGTCCTTGTTTGAGTTCTTATCTGTTCCTGTTATGAAGTGACCTTTGTCAAGTACCTTTTTAGTGATTTAGATAAGACGCTCTTTTCATTATAAAATACGGCATTGCCCTCTCTGTTATACGAGGATTGGTTTTACCTCAGGTCAATGGTTT
>OIYI01000011.1_pt1 | contig 34400 bp, 29 predicted proteins | sample 1588301 | NCBI WGS metagenome assembly OIYI01 (sample SAMN03283247) | human gut metagenome | biome: human-associated habitat; material: feces | host: Homo sapiens | place: Peru | collected 2012 | reverse complement strand
TACTGGCTGGTATGATGCTGTTGCAATGCGTCGTGCTGTAACCATCAATTCATTAACAGGTTTAGCTTTAATGAAGATGGACGTATTAGACGGTATGGATGAAGTTAAGATCTGTACTGCTTACAAGATGAAGGACGGTTCAATTCGTCAGTTACCTCCTTTATCAGCTCACGAGTATGAAGGTATAACTCCTGTATATGAGTCAATGCCTGGTTGGAAAGAGTCAACCTTTGGTGTAACCAAGTGGGAAGACTTACCTGTAAATGCTCAGAAGTACATCAAACGTCTAGAAGAGTTATCAGGTGCTAAGGTTGCAATTTTATCAACCGGTCCTGAAAGAGATCAGACCATTTACTTAGATGATCCTTTTGCTGATTAATCTTTAGTAAACAAATTAAAGCTAAAAGGCCTTCTCAGTGATGACTAGGCCTTTTTTGCAAGTAAAAAACTAAAACCGTAAAGAATTTAAAGAGCAAAACATGATTAGAGATATTGTCAAAGACGAAGAGTTCTTAAAGATCCCAAGTGTTAACGCCTCCATTAAAGACAAACAGGTAGCTGTAGATTTATTAGATACTCTAGAGCATAACAGTGAAAACTGTGTAGGACTTGCTGCTAACATGATTGGTCATTCACTCAATATTATTGCAGTTAATATCCATCAGACTCTGGTGATTATGTATAATCCTGTGATTGTAGAAAAACATGATCCTTATGAAACTGAAGAAGGTTGTTTATCTTTAGAAGGTGTAAGAAAGACTACTCGTTACAAGAGCATTGTAGTTGAGTATGAAGATCATAAGTTCAAAAAGAAGTCTAAGAAGTTATCAGGCTTTTCTGCTCAGATCGTACAGCACGAAGTTGACCATCTGCATGGCATTATTATTTAGTGCTAAGGTGTAGGCTAGAATTCATTGTCTGATACCAGACAAGATAATAAAAGCCACAGCAGTGGTTTTAAAAGAATAACTAGAGCATTGCGTATAGTTATTTTGATCTGTTAGCTGCTTTTTTAGCAAGTTCAACTAGCATCTCTTTATAAGGTGAATCCTCTAAAACCTCTAAAGCTTTTTTAGCTTTTTCGACAGCTTCAAAAGCAAAATTACGACATTTAGATAAAGAGTCAGTTTCTTTAATAAAGGTTAATACCTTTGCTAAATCACAATCTTTAATGGCTTTTTCAAGAGACTTTCTATCAGAGGTGTTCTTTAAAGTTAAAATTAAAGGTAAGGTAATTCTTCCATCTTCAAGATCTTCACCTATAGACTTGCCTAAAGTTTGAGTACTAGAAGAATAATCTAGCATGTCATCTGCTACCTGAAAGGCAATACCTAACTGTTTGCCATACTCTTTTAAAGCATTAACAATGTTCTCTGGAGCCTTTTCTAAAACTGCAATACCTGAGGTGGTAAGTTCAAAGAGGGCACCTGTTTTGCAATAGATAGTCTGTTCGTAATCTTGAATTGAGATATTTAAATCTCCCTGATTATGAAGCTGATTGATTTCACCCATTACTAAGGCAGCAAGGGTCTCATTGACTAGAGAGAAAAGCTTGGGTTCTTGAACATCATGCAAGCAGAAGAAACAACGGGTAAATAAGTAGTCACCAGCTAATACAGCAGCATGATTGCCTTCTGTATCATTTAAAGTGCTTACACCACGTCTTATAGTTGCTTTATCGATGACATCGTCATGAACTAGTGTTGCTGTATGAAGAAGCTCGGTTGCTGAGGCAAACTTAAGCATTCTTTCATAGTTTTGAGAATTATTCTGTGAGTTTAAGGCATGCCAGGATAAGATTGATAATCTAGGTCTGATTCTTTTGCCTCCAGCTTTTACTACATGCTGGCACATTGCATTTACATTTACTTCATAGGCAGAACCTGACAGGAGTGTAGATAGGTTCTCTTCGACTTTATCTAAGTCGTTTTTTATTTCATTATCAACTGTATACATGCTATAACTCTCACAAGATAGTGTAATTGTAACATCGAATAATGAGTGATTAGTGCATGAATTAATAAAAATCTTGAAATTGCACTGAATAAGCTATAAAATTCATACCGCTTTTTGTAGGTCGATTAATGCATTAAACTACATGTATTAATGAAAAAGCGTAATCCAGAGATAATTAATAAGTGCAAGTCTTGTCAGAAGACTTGCAATTTACTTATTTTGTCTGTAAAATAATGACCCATTATCGCCCCAAGTGGGCACAGTTTTAATTGATTGCGGGAGCAGAACTCCTGCATTTACCCGGAGTTTGAGCATGTACGCAGTTATTTTTTGCGGCGGCAAGCAGCACAAGGTTTCCGAGGGCGACGTGCTAAGCGTTGAGCTACTCGATGCCCAGGCTGGCAGCGATATCGAACTAGATAAAGTTCTATTAGTATCAGATGGCACCAATATCAAAGTTGGCGCTCCATACTTAGATGGTGCAAAGGTTACCGCTAAGGTTTTAGGCGCACACGGTGGCGAGAAAGTTAAGATTGTTAAGTTCCGTCGTCGTAAGCACCACCAGAAGGTTACTGGCCATCGTCAGTGGTTTACCGATTTACAGATTACTGGTATTCAGCAGTAATTTAGTTAGGAGAAAGGAATAAATGGCACACAAGAAAGCTGGTGGTTCCGTTCGTAACGGCCGCGATTCCAATGCTCAGCGTTTAGGCGTTAAAGCTTACGCTGGTGAGACTGTATCAGCTGGTAGCATCATCGTTCGTCAGCGCGGTACACACTTCCACGCAGGTGCAAACGTTGGTTTAGCAAAGGATGATTCATTATTTGCTAAGGCAAACGGTAAAGTTACCTTCGTAACTCGTGGCGCTAAGGGCCGCAAGTTCGTTGAGATCGTTGAGACTCAGCAGTAATACCGAATTTGGTTTACAATAAAAGGGCTCGCAGATGCGGGCCTTTTTAGTCTGTATTGATTTTTTTATCAGTATCAAATAAGTAAAGTGGCGCATACCTGCTGCCATCTTGTAATCTGGAGGATCATAAGGTGAAATTCGTTGATGAAGCCATAATCCGCGTAGAAGCTGGTGATGGTGGTAACGGTATTGTTAGCTTTAGACGTGAAAAGTACGTGCCTCGTGGTGGCCCTAATGGTGGTGACGGTGGTGACGGTGGCGACGTTTACATGAAAGCTGACGTAAATCTCAATACTTTAGTTGATTATAGATTTACTAAATTTTATCAGGCAGGTCGTGGTGAAAACGGCGGTACTGCTGATTGTACTGGTGCTCGCGGAGAGGACAAGATCCTTTTAGTTCCTGTAGGAACTCGTGTAACCGACGTTTCAACCGGTGAGGTTATTGGTGATCTTAGAAAAGAAGGCGATGTATTATGCGTAGCTCGTGGCGGTCGTCATGGTTTTGGTAATACTCACTTCAAGTCAGCTACTAATCAGGCTCCAAGACAGAAGACTAACGGTACTCCTGGTGAGCGTCGTCAGTTAAAGCTTGAGATGCTGTTGGTATCAGACGTTGGTTTAGTAGGTCTGCCTAATGCCGGTAAATCTACCTTTGTAAGAGCTGTATCTGCAGCAAAACCAAAGGTTGCTGATTATCCATTTACTACCTTAGTCCCATCTTTAGGTGTAGTTAAAACTTCACAGGGACGTTCTTTTGTAATTGAGGATATTCCTGGCCTTATTGAAGGCGCATCAGAAGGCGCAGGCCTTGGTCACCGCTTCTTAAAGCACCTAGAGCGTTGCCGTGTTTTAGTTCACTTAGTTGATATTCATCCTATTGATGGTTCTGATCCTGTAGAAAACGCTAATATCATCGAAAATGAGATTAAGCAGTACGCTCATGAGCTTTACAACAAGCCTCGCTGGTTAGTTGCCAATAAGGTTGATTTAGGTACTGAAGAAGAAGCACAGGAAATTTTAGAGAAGATCGCATCATCTGTTGAAGTAAAGCCTGAGAGAACCTTTATCATTTCAGGCCTAGCTAAGACCGGTGTAAAAGATCTTATCTATGCACTACAAGATCTTGTGGATGAGGTTAAGCAAAAAGAGCTTGAAGAGCCTGAGAAGCCAAAAGCTGAAGAATTCATCTGGACTGAGCCTGAAGTTCGTGAAAATAATCGCGATGATGACAATTTTGACGATGATGAAGGTCCAGAGTTTATCTATAGGAACTAATCATGGCCGATATTCAAATTATTGTAGCGATTGCAAAGAACTTTGTTATTGGCAATGAAGGTCAGATCCCTTGGCATTTGTCCGAAGATCTTAAGCACTTTAAAGAAATAACTACAGGGCACCCTGTAGTTATGGGCAGAAGAACCTTTGAGTCTATTGGTCGTGTTCTTCCAAACAGAATGAACATCATGGTAAGTTCAACCTTCACAAAAGAGGTTGAAGGTCTTACTGTAGTAAAGTCACTAGCAGAGGCAATAGCTCTTGTAGGAGATAAGACTCTGATGGTAATAGGTGGTGCTCGTATGTATGCTGAGGCTTTACCATTAGCATCAACTCTGCATCTGACTACTATCGACAAGGAATTTGCAGGCGACACTAAATTCCCTGATTTTACTAAATATCCATTTAAACTACATGATGATGTAGCTTTCCATTCAGACAAGTGTGGATTTGACTACCACTTCCAAACCTGGATTAAATAAAAAAAGGGAGCATTGATGCTCCCTAAAAACTGATTCACTTATAATCTGTTATTCTTTTTCTACCTGTTCTACTTTCAGATCTTGAGATGAATGATTCTGACCGTTGTGGATCTGACTGTTACCAATACTCTGTGAATATGAAACAGGTTCTGGCATCTGATCTGGTGGATTGCCTTTCATAGGATCCCAACCTAAAACTAGAAGGTAAACACCAAAGCCAACCATGAAGGCAAAAGGTATATGCCAACCATAACGTAACCAGTTAACGAAGCTGCGAGCTTTGTGGAACATATCGCAGACTGCAACACCTGCTGATGAGCCAAACCAGATCATAGAGCCACCAAAGCCTACAGCATAGGAAATAAGTGCCCAGTCATAACCACCCTTGATTAGGCACAGCTGCGTTAATGGGATGTTGTTAAATACAGCTGAAACATAACCTATAGCCATGGTAGATAGAATAGAAGCATCAGGAACTGATTCAATAGGCACTAATTCTGCACAGAATACTAAAGCAACCAGGAAGACAGTACTCTCGTAGGATGACTTTACAACTCTAAGATCAACTCTTGTAATGATCTCTCCTAAGATAATTGCAATCCAGATACCTAAAGCCGGGAACTCAAAGAAATAATTAAAGCTGATAGCACCAATTAAGATTAAGCCTACAACCGAGAGTTTCTTTTTATCGACAGTGATGTTGCTCTCTATTTCTGTAGTAATAGGATGGTATTTTTCCTGCTGTTTTGAAGCAAAGTAAGCTACTACTAGTATAGCTACAGTTGCAGGTAAGAAAGCTTGTGCTAAAACCAAAGGATCTTTACCAAAGATCCAGATTAAAGTAGTTGTGGTATCGCCTACGACGGAGCCTGCACCACCTGCGTTTGAGGCTGCACAAATTGCAGCGACAAAGCCAATATGTACCTTACCTTTAAAGACGATCATGGCAATTGAACCACCAATCATGGCTGCTGCAATATTATCTAAGAAGGTACTTAGTACAAATATACACAGTAAGAGTGCAAAGCCACCCCAGTGACCTTTAGGCAGAAAACGGGGAATTATTGAAGGTAACTTTGAGTCTTCGAATACTTTTGCTAATACTGAGAATCCAGGCAGCATTAAAGCTAGGTTTAGATAAGTATTCCAAGAGCCACTTACAAATTGACCATCAGTATTTACATAGCCAATTAGTTTTTTTATTACAGAAAAGCCGTCAGTAAATTCGTATTTATAAAAGCACAATGAGAGTAGCCCGATGATAGCTACCTTCATGGTCTTGGTGTAAAAGACTGCAACGCCTACTAACATTAACGCAAAGATAATCATCTCATAGCGAATGCCATAGAAAGTGTATCTTGTAAATAAAGGTTCTTCTGCAAGGGCATATGGCGATGCTAGTAACAGTACAGATAGCATTAGGAGTTTATAAACGTTTTTCATTTGTTATCCTTTAGTTATTCTGAGATTTGTCTGTCACATTAGACTCTGTTTGGGCTGTCTTATCTGAAGGATTACAAGAAGAGACCTTTACCTTTTCATTACTGTCTACAGAAGTATCTTTATTGTCCTTTGCTGTAGCATCATGACTCTTATTGCCATCTTGTATGTAAGCTTTGTCAGTTGAAGTCTCTTTATTAGTAATATCAGCAGTTGTTTCCACATTAGTTGATGCAACTTCTTGCAGATGAGCTAAAAGAGCAGTAGGTGCATCTTCAAATGCTTCATGAACACCTAAACGCTGTATCCATAACCAAAAAGAGAGCACGATAAAGTGGGCAAAGAGAATTCTTAAAGTAAGAACACCAATTAGGTTTGAAAAAATAGAGATAGCAAGTACTGCAATGATAGGTCCTAGTGCCCAGCCTGAAAGGTAAAAGACTTTATAATTGCTTTGTTTACGCTGATTAAGCTTTGAGTGATTGAGCTCTTTTACAAAGTTTAACTGTCTTGTAAAGTTCTCATAGAAGAACACTGCTAAAGCACCAGTGCAGACTATGACGCCTACAAAGAGCATGGCAATGTTAATTGCAAGTGCAATAAAGAGCATTCCAATCATGGCAACTAAGATATCCTGTTCATAAACAGTCTTAGCGCCAATCTTTGGTACCAGATAACGAATTAGCACAATACCTGCAATTGCAGAGAGTATGAAAGTTAGAACCACTGCAAGTGAAAACACAGTTTCATCGGTTTCTAAAAATTGAGACCAGAGGTTAATACCTGCAAAAAGAGAAACTGCAATTCCAGCACAGAGATATCCTACAGACGAGAATATAGCTGTGCGGATGATTTTTTCTGTCTTTTCCATAATGAACACCATAGTTATTTACGTATATCTGTACACCTTAAGTGCACTTACTCAATCTTGTACGATTGTTATGATTTAACTAACTTATATGTTTAAATGTATGTAAAAGGTGAATTATTTACTAGAATGCCCCTAGCTTATTATAGTAAAACTAAAATGTTAGATTATTATTAAAACAAATTTATTAAATTTCAAATTTGTGTAAAAAATTAAAATTATGCACAAAATTGATCAACAAAATGATAAGTCTTTAGAAGTGATAAAGATGATAATGAAATAAAATTTCAAAAATTTTATTTAATTCATTGAAAATAAATAAAAAAGCAGTATTAAAACAAAATACTGCTTTAGAAGATGAGATGTTAACTAAGTAAAATGTTAGTAGAAAAATCTAACTATTTAGATTCTCTTTTCTTTTGAAGTGATAAAACTGAAATTTTTTCTTGTTTTTCGAGTGCGTAGCAGGAAAGTCTGTCGCCCCAAACGCAGCCAGTATCTAAAGCTACAACATGTTCTCTGTCACATTGAGCATTTAAAGCTGCCCAGTGACCAAAGAACAGCGTAAAGTTCTCCTTTTTGTATTCAAAAGGGGAACCAAAGTTAAACCAAGGATAGATATTGTCCTTTTGAGCCTCAATTACAGTGCAGTCTGAATGACCGTAATCGAGTACAAGTTCTTTTGAGCATAATCTCATTCTTGTAAAGGCGCTTACGATAAATCTCCAGTAGTTAAGATCTGATGATAGCATTTGCTCTTCAAAATGATCAGGATGATCTGCATACATATTTGCTAATAAGACTTTTGTATGCAGAGGATCTTTTAATACTTTTGAAATGACATTGGTGTGTTTTTGCGCTTCATCAATTGTCCATTTAGGATAGATACCAGCATGAGCTACAGCTATTTTTTTCTCAGGATCAACATATAAAAGGGGGGTGCTTTTAAAAAACTCAATATAGTCATTAAGCTTTGGAGCGTTTAGGAGCACATCTAAATTATCTTTAGCTTTGGCTTTGTGATAGCCATAGAAAACAGCTAAAAAGTTTAAGTCATGATTTCCTAAAACAGAGTGAATTCGTCCTGGGTGTTTTGCCTTTAACGCAGTGATTAAATTTAAAGTATCAACAGGCTTTGGACCTCTTCCTATTAAATCACCAGTAAAGATCAGTTCATCTTCGTTTTCGTTGTAGTTGATATTTTTCAAAAGAGCTGTAAATTCATCATAACAGCCGTGAAGATCACCAAAGATGTATGTAGACATTTGTTTTCCGTAAAAGTGCAATTATCGTAGCTTTAAAACAGCTTAAATTTGGGAAATATTAAAAAAAGTTCTTAAAATTCGTATTTTTTGACACTATTCTACCATTTTTGTATTAATTGTCGGTTATATTAGTCGCTATCAAGACAGCCTGAATGTTCATATAATACACAGTAATCGTTAACTTTATGTTAAGTAAAATGCTGTTAAAAATCAGGGATGTAAGACAGTATTAAGAGATACCTTAAAGAGTTTGCCATGCCGTTTATCAAGAAAAGTTTTATTACCGAAAAGTTACTGCCAAATGTTCCTATTGAAAAGGTCATAGGTCAGTATGTAACTTTAAAAAAGTCAGGCGCAAACTATACCTGCTGCTGTCCATTTCATCATGAGAAGACTCCCTCATTTAGTGTCACACCAGCAAAGCAGATGTTTTACTGTTTTGGCTGTAAAGAGCATGGCAACGTCATTGATTTCATCATGAAATTAAAGAACCTGAGTTTTCCTGAGGCAGTTGAAGAAATTGCTCAAAATGCAGGTTTAACCGTTGAATATGACACAACTAATACCCGTTCCAAAGAAGAAGTCGATCTGCAAAAAGAGTATTACGACCTCATGGACAGATGTGCGACCTTATATACTCAGGTATTAAACTCACCTGAAGGCGCTCCTGGTCTTGAGTATTTTTCAAAAAATCGTGGTTTGACACGAGATACTATCTTAAAGTGTCGCTTAGGTTTTGCTCCTAAAAATCCTCATTTTTTGCAAGAAAGGTTATGTCAGGATCCTAAAACAGAGAAGAAGTTAATTGATTTAGGTATGTTAGTGCGCAACGACTACGGTGTGCACTCTATGTACCGTAACCGTGTCATGATCCCTATCTTTGACAGACGAGGCAGGATCATCAGTTTTGGTGGCAGAACCATGGGCGATGACAAGCCTAAGTACATGAACACCAAAGAAACTCCCATTTACCGTAAGCGTAATGAGTTATTTGGTCTATATGAGGTCTTAAAAGCAAATAACAACCGTCCACCACGTATTGTGGTTGTTGAAGGATATATGGATGTGATCTCAGTGCGACAGGCAGGTTGTACCTATGCTGTAGCTTCATTAGGTACAGCAACTACGCCTGAGCAGATTAAAGAGATGTTCCGTTACACTGACAAAGTTGTGTGCTGTTATGACGGAGATAGCGCAGGTCGTCATGCTGCTTGGCATGCCTTAGAAACAGTAACTCCAATTTTGCAGGATGGTAAAGAAATTCGTTTTGCATTCTTGCCTCCAGAGCATGATCCTGATTCTTTAGTAAGAGAGCAAGGCTTAGGTGCTTTTGTAAAGTTCTTAGATGAAGCTATGAGCTATCCAGAGTTTTTGATAGTACATAAGTCTCAAAGCTATGATTTAAAAGATCCTAATTCTTTATCAAACTTTATCTCAGACACCATAAAGCTGATTAAAGCTATTCCTTTAGTTTCATTACAGTCGGTAGCTTTAAAGTTGCTCTCAAAGCCATCAGGCATTTCTGAAAATCAGCTTTATGACATGCTAAAGCAAACTCATGTTGAACAGCCTCGAGCTTATGTAGCTCAAGAGAAAAAAGAACAGGAACAGATTGCTAAAAAAGAGGTCTCAAGGGACTTCTTTAAAACTCCTATGAGAAAACTCATGGCCTTTATTATTCAGCAGCCTACTGTGGTCTCTAATGTACAAAGAGAGTTTGCACTAGATGAGTTTGTAGCTTTGTGCAAACGATTAGGCGTAAAGGGTGCAGATGAGTTAGAAGGTTTATTAAAGATCATTGCAAAAACTCCTGATATAACTCCAGCTAAATTCATTGAACAGACTCGTCAGACAGCTTATGAAAAGATTGTAAGGCTGTTAATCAGTGCTCCACTGAATCTTACCTTTGAATCAGGTGGTGAGATTAGGGAGATCCCTTATGTGGACAGAATAGAGTATTTTGCAGATATCTTAAGTGAAGTTATAACAAAGCCTCTAAAAGACAGAGCCAAAATCCTTAGTGTGGAGATGAGCCAAGGTAAGATGGATGCTTTATCTGAGTATACTCAGATCCAGAAGGAGATTTTGAGTAAAGATTTAAAATCTTGACGGGAGAGAGGGTAACCTGTAAAATAACCCCTCGAACAATGGCCCATTAGCTCAGTTGGTTAGAGCAGACGACTCATAATCGTTTGGTCTCCTGTTCAAGTCAGGAATGGGCCACCACTTAATCCTTCCAAAAAAGACTAATTGTTTTTAATTGCATTGTAAACAGCAGGGCACTTAGTATAGCTGTCTTCAGTTGCTGTTACATAACGTCCGTTCTGTTTTACCATTACAGATCCTTGTGAGCTACCTGAGATTAAACGTACCTTTTTGCCTACAGCATATTTGCATGAGAATGGCATATCGACAATCAAAGGACCATTGTCTGAATCAATGGTTAATCTTACACCGTCATGTCTGTCCATGTATTTTGATGCGGAACCTGCTGCTAAGGCTCCTAATCCCGCGCCTACGGCAGTGCCGGTGCTGTTTTTGCTTATAAGATTTCCTAAAAGAGCTCCGCCTACGGCACCTAAAATAGTATTTGAGGTGTTATCGTTCTTTTTATTGGCAATATCAATTGCTTCAATACCGGTAATGGTACCTTCATAATAAGTGTTAACCGTACCAGCTTCTGAAACTGGATTGGTGCAGGCATTTAAAGTAGCTGCACACAACATTCCAAGACAAGTATATCCAATTAGAATTAAATTCTTACTCATAGGATGATCCTTTTTGTTTAAAACTTTGTATATGTTAATCTTATGCATTCAATCTTAGTGTAAACTTAGAAAAAATTCAGTGACAACGCAAAAAATAATCACGAAACGCTTTTAATCATGTCTAAAAATATAAAACAGATCGCTTTTAAAGAGTACAGAGATCCAGTTGAACTTTATGTTGAAAAGTTAAACGACAAAGGTCAGGGTATAGCTTATTTTGAAAACAGTGAAATCTACCTTGAAGGTGTGATCGACGGAGAAACTGTTCTTGCAAAAATAGGTGATCCTTTTGCAAACGGCTCTAAAAGACGACCTGGTACAGTAATCAGTATCACTGAGAAATCCCCTGACAGAGTCGACTATAAGGACAAATCGCTGCAGTCTGTGATGTCTTTTGGACCTATAAGCTATGAAGGCACTTTAAAACGCAAACAGGAAATGATTGCTCATGCCCTAAAGAGAGCCGGCATTGACAGCTGTAATTTAAAAACAGTTCAGAGAGCAGATCTTTCGGTTCCATCACGCTATAAGAGCATACGTTATTTTGCATTTTTGAATGAAAAGGTCGTAAACGGCTTTTATAAGGTTCATTCCCACGAGGTTGTAGCAGTGGAATGCTGTTCATTAGAACCTTTGTGGTTCTCTTCATTTGCAAATGATCTCTGTTCCTTTTTTACTGGTGAGAACATATCTGTATATGATGAAAAGTCACAGAAAGGCCTTTTGCGCTCTTTACTTCTGCGTGACACCATAAAAGAAAAAATGGCTGTTTTAGTGGTGTCAGAAGCGCCTTCAGAGATTTTTATAGACAGACTGAGATCTCAGTTTAAAGACAGGGTTGATTCACTGTATCTTAATGTGAATGAGAGTAATTCAAACAAGATCCTGTCAGAAAAAATGATATTGATATCGGGTAAGGAAGAGATCACTCTTGAGCTTTGCGGTTTTAACTATAAGGCAGGTCCGTTTACTTTTCTGCAGGTGAATTACCCTGTGGCTGAAATAATGTACAAGAAGGCTGTGTCTTTCTGTGGTAGAGACAGTAATAAAACAGCTCTTGATCTCTGTTGCGGTGTAGGAACCATGACTTTACCTCTGTCTGAGAACTTTAAGAAAGTGACTGGTGTTGAGATTGTACCTGAATCAATAAAAGCTGCCGAAGATAATGCAAAGTTGAATAATATCAGCAATGCGGATTTTATTGTCGGGGACATCAGAGATGTTATCGGTTCTCTTATAAAGAAAAAGGACATCGCCTCGATCATCTGTGATCCTTCAAGAGTAGGTATCGGAGAGGATGCCTGCAGAGCTCTGGCAAAATTAAAGTCTCCGCTAAAACTTGCCTATATATTCTGCTCATTAAAGGCTTTAGAGCGCGATTTGAAGACACTTCATGACAACGGTTTTGAAATAGAGGAAGTACAGGGCTTTGACATGTTCCCATATTCATCTCACGTAGAGACGGTAGCATTGATGTCACGCGCTAAGGACTGACCGCCGAAAAAGTGCTGTATTTCCGGGAATTTGACCGTCAGAGTCGGGGTACGAAAATGACCGCAAAAATCGCTCTGAAAATGAGCTGGCGTTCTATGATGCTCTTACCAAGCCGCAGGCGATTAAGGACTTCTATGAAAATGATGAGCTGATTGCTATAATAAAAGAGCTTACAGAGGCACTCCGAAAGAATCGAACCATCGATTGGCAAAAACGTGATTCAGCGCGTGCCAAGATGCGCATGATGATTAAGAGACTTCTTAAGAAACATAAATATCCGCCGGAGGGCATGGATGATGCGGTTGCCACAGTAATGCTACAGTGAGAGCTATGGACAGACAATAACGATATGGAGCATTGTGTAGTTAACTATGCTGAGGCTTTCAGTAAAAAAGCACAGGATTTACAGATGGTAGCGGAAGAACCTGCGCCATACGGAACAAAGAAGGTGGACTAACCTAATGGATGCGACAAAAGGTAATATCTTCACAATATTAAATGGAAATAAGCAGTTTCTCATTCCTGTATATCAGAGATACTACAGTTGGGAGACGGAACAATGCAGTCGCCTTTGGAATGATATCGTTGACATGCAGAAAAAGGATAAGGACGGTCACTTTGTCGGCTCTATCGTAAATATTGCGGAGCAGGCAATGCCGACCGGTGTTCAGAAATATATGATAATTGATGGGCAGCAGCGTTTAACCACGCTGAGCTTGCTGCTGATTGCCCTCCGCGACTATGCGGAAGAACATCCGGAAGATGGCACCAATGCTCGTCGCATCGATAATATGCTTCTGAAGAATGAATATGAGGATGGTGACGAGAGATACAAATTGCTTCTAACAGAAACTGACCGCGAGCTGCTGAAAAGTCTTGTTGAGAAGAAGCCAATCAGTGATCCAAGTCTGTCACGCATCTTGTCGAACTATAACTTTTTTGTCCGTAAAATAGCCAATAAGGAGTTGCAACCGAAAGATGTCTATGAGGCTATCGGTAGACTTCAGATTGTAAATATTACACTTGACCGAAATGTGGATGATGCACAGGCAATTTTTGAAAGCTTGAACTCTACAGGTAAGGAATTGTCTGAATCTGACCTCATTCGAAACTATGTACTCATGGGACTTGAACCTTCAGAACAGCGGTATGTATATGAGCACATGTGGAGACCGATGGAGTTGCTCTTTGATTATGAGAAGCAGGACACTGTCATGGATAGATTTTTCCGTGATTACCTGACGATGAAGACTACGCGCATCCCAAAGATCGACCGAGTTTATGAGGGCTTCAAAGCCTATCACTTGAATTGCGAATTCAGCACGATTCGGGAACTTTGTGCCGATCTGCTGACCTATGCTACCTACTATACAAACATGGTATTCCGCAGGAGTGATAAGCCTGTCTTAAAATCTTTGTACTCAGATATTGGCGATCTTCGCATGGAAGTAGCATTCCCGTTCTTGCTCAAAGTGCATAACGATTGCACAGAGGGCGTTATCACGGAAGATGATCTTATTGAGATTATCAAGATGTGCATCAGTTATGTATTTCGTAGAAGCATCTGCGACATTCCTCCGAATTCGCTTAATAAGACTTTTGCAACTCTGCGTAATAAAATCAAGCCCTATGATTATATGAATTCTATTAAGGCCTTTTTCGTATTGCGCGATGACTATAAAGAGTTCCCGGATGATGAGAAATTCGAGAAAGCGTTTGTGTCCCGTGACATTTACAATATGCGTTCCAGAAACTTCATTCTCAGCCACCTTGAAAACTATGGGAACAAAGCTCCAATCATTATCGAGAATTATACGATTGAACACATTATGCCACAGAACAGCAATCCACGTGACGAGTGGAAGACTATGCTTGGCGCAAATTGGAAAGAGATTCAGAAAACCTACCTGCACACAATAGGGAACCTGACACTAACAGCGTATAACTCGGAAATGAGCGATAATCCATTTATGGTAAAAATGGATATGGAAGGTGGATTCAAAGAAAGCGCTCTTCGCCTTAATGCCTATCTGGTAAAGCTGACAGAATGGAATGAACAGCACATAAAAGAACGAGCAAAGCTGCTGGCAGAAAAGGCAGAACAGATCTGGACTTATCCGGAGATTACTGCTGCTGAACTTGCACCATATCAGGTAGAGGAAAAGCCTGCCCAAAAATACACGATTGACTCTTACGATATCAATGCATTTACACGGACGCTTTTTGATATGCTCGATAGACGAATTTGCAACCTGTCTCCTGAGGTGAAGCGTGAGTTTAAGAAGCTGTATATCGCCTACAAGTTGGATACCAATTTCGTTGATATCGTCGTTCAGAAACAGCGTCTTCGAATTTCTTTGAATATGAAGTTTTCGGAGATTCATGATCCAAAGGGGCTGTGCAAGGACATCACTGGTCTTGGAAGATGGGGCAATGGCGATGTTGAGGTGCTCTTTGAACATACGTCAGAGATTGACGATGTGATGGAACTGATCGAGCAGTCATACAGTAAACAAGCTGATGAATAAAGAATGCTGGTGAACATATATGGGACGAAATTTTACGTAAATGGTCAGAAATAAATTCTGACGAACCAAAAAACTAAGCCATATTCCATTGCATCAGTTTATCTAAAATCTCACTTGGAATAGAGTGAGATTTATATCCTGTAATTGTTCCTCTTGAGTCCTTATCAAATTCTATCTGTGACATATGCTCTGCCATGACAGAAATTACTTTTCTCAAGTAGGATTCAAATTCAATGTGGTTAAGCTGAGCTGTTTTATACAGAGAATAAAACAGTGCCAGATGTCCTGCACCTTCAAAGGTATCTGAAGCCAGCATACTGTTTCTTAATATGTCCAGCCTAAACTCCGCAGATCATAGTTACTAATCTTTGAACTGTTTCTTAGGAAAAGGAATTTTAAAAGTCTCAAAGAGATCTCTAGTTTTTTTAGGGCTCTCTTTTACTATGTAAATACCCCTTCCAGCAGGTCTGGTAGCCTGCAGTTTCTGCATCTGAAGCATAGCTTTATCAAAAGAATCACCAGGTAAGACCTTTCCATAAGGCTTATGATTAGAAGCACAAACGCACATCATCATTCTGATAGTCTGAGCCAGCATGTAAATAAAGAGTTTGCCTTTGTATGAAGTACCAGTGTCATACATTCTGTCACTTTCATTAAGAACCTTGAACTGTCTGAAGGCAGATTCAACAATGTTTCTCTCTATATAAATTACGAGACTCTGGAAAGGATCTTCAATGGTGTTAGTTCTGATAGTAAAGTAACCGTGATATTTGCAAGCATTCTGAACTTTAGTGGAGTTCAGGCTCCATTCATGAGTTTTGGTATTCTGGTCAAAGAAGCCAGAGTACTTTTTCCAGACATTTTTATCTACAGTAGTGTTAGCCTTTTTCTTATCAAGGATATCCTGTAAATCACGCATTAAGCCAATAGTCTGACGCTCACCTAAAGCAGCATCATGGTACAGATGTAAGAACACCTTTTTCTCATCACTGACACCGTCAGATGTGGAAGTCCACTTTTCAGTATCAGCAGTTCTAGCATAAATACCGAGTTTACCGTTCATAAACATAGGATTGTTAAGGCTTGGCTTATAGCGGTCTATAGCAGCTTTAATAGAGTCTTCTTTTAAAGACATACCAGTTAAGAACATAAGCTTACACTTGATAAGTTTCTGTATATTCAAAATGGAAGCATAACCTCTGTCTGTAGTAAGCAGAGTTTTAGATAAATAAAGACCTACATTCTGCATACGCAGCAGGATGTTGGCAAAGAGAGACATATCATTAACAGACCCTTCAGACTCGTAGGCATAGCAAAGGTCACCGGTAAAGTAATCAATACAGAAGGTGAGGTTAACCTGTTTTAGGAAGTCGTCCTGCTTGGCATGACCGAAGGCTGCATTGTCTATAGATTCAGACCAGGTGCTGATAGAGGTGGAATCAATAGCCATCATCATAGGAGAAAGCTGTAAGTTCTGTTTCTTAGCTTCTTCCTCTTTCTTTAAGTGGACTTTAGTAACTCTTTCATGTTTTAACTTGAAGTACTGGTCAATGTTCTCCTAAGGGGTATCTTTATTGTAGACACCCATGATTTCTTTTATGAACCTAGTATTTGTGCTGTAAGGCCATATCAAGAGTACATAAATCATATAGTTGATGAAAGGTGTTTCCCAAATAGGGACGAACTGGCAAATAACCCTAATAAAGTTTGGTTCAACACCATTCTAAAGAATGTTTCAAAAGATTATGATAACGTTTCTCTTGTGAATGCTTTTGATAGTCTTTGTAATAAAGAAATATGCCCACTGACTAGAAACGGCAGACTGCTTTATAGCGATGATGATCATGTATCGAACAAAGGCGCAAGAATGATCGCGAAAGATTTGTTAAAAGTTATTGTCGAGTAAGTTCTTGATCTTTTGTTTGTCAAGGTCTACTTTCCTTTTCTCTGTATGGTTTTCTTAAGAAAGACAGAATGCAAAACAGAAAGTAAGGCTAAATTTAATAAAACTTCCCTAATGTTTAAGGGAAGTTTAATCAAGAAAATGAAGATCTATATCAGATTCAACTAGTTTCTAATTAATTTTTAAGATGGTATCTGCAAGCCTATTCGCAAGTGTCCCAAATTTTTTTGAAAACTTACCCGCAGTAATTATTACTAATTTTTGAAGAGTTTCTGCATAAATATAAGCTGCCACGTAAGAACAAATAAAAAAGAGTAAAGACAAACAGATCATCACAAGTAGAATATATTCATACAGCTCATTATGATGAACGTAGATATTGTCATAAATAAAAGGGCGTAGATGTTGTCTTACCAATAAATTGTCATGAATGACATAGACTAATAGGCTTAGTGAAGATAATCTGTTAATAAAATTGCTATGGAATGTTAGTTTCTTTGCAAAACATAAAGTACCCAAAGCAAATAGAAATATGAAGATATTATGATTATTCCACCAGCGAAGTACTTTCCACTGAAAAAGTTAAAATAGAGACTTAACCATTCAAGCGCAAGACAAGGAACAATAATTCCAAGTCCCCCTACAACAACCATAAACAAGATAACTTTCTTGTTATTGACCAACTCCTTTAAATAGAATTTTACGTATGCAACAGTGAAATAAACGGTATAGAAAATTATTAAAGGGGAAATAAATAAAATATTTATTTTAATAAATCCCAATATAAAATAAAGTCCAAACATTACAGAAACAATTGCCAAATGCTGTTTTTGACTATACGAAGATATTATGGTGTTTAAAACAGGATGGGATAGATAGAGCAAAATATAACAAGTTATAAACCAGTTTGTGCACAAAAAATTTGGAATAAAACATTTGATTATTGTTTTTGCAGAAACATTAATTCCTAAAACAAGAAAGATAACAAGGATCAGAACTGAAATTGTCCAAACATTTAAAAGCATGGTAAATACTTTTTCGCTTTTAAAATTTGTTTTTGAACATAAGAACCAGCAGGATGAAATTAGGAAAATTAAATTTCCGACTTCACCGCAGTGCTGAAAAAGCGTAAGTCCGATAGTCTGTAAATCAGTTGACGCTGTCGAGAAATCAATCCAATATTTTGATTCGTAATTATATGATTCTGGCTCAAAACCAAGAGTAAGCGTAAGATGTGAAAAAACGATAAGTAAGATTGCAAAGATTTTGATTAGTTCTATTCCAGATTGCCTTTTATCAAAGGCTATTTTTGGGGAATTAGAATGCTGTTTTTCCACCCCCGCCACCCTACAGTTACGAGAAATGTCTGAAGTATTCATAATAAAAACCAAAGTTTAAAATAATGAAAAAAAACAAAAGGCTAGTATCTTATTATACATCACGAATAATAAAAAACATAGTTTTGTCGACTTAAAATTAGTAGTTACGCATCAAACTGACCGTATTTCGACCAATTCTAAAAAATTCACCTTTAGTGTGTATTATAGTTAAATATAATACATAAACTTCGTCAATTTAAGTGGAACGCTCGGTTTACTTATTCTCTCTCCTTTATTTTTTTTCTGAAATTTATTCAAGTCTGACATTGAGCAGTAAAACTTCTGAATAAACTTGTCATGATCTTATTTGCTCATATTTTAATCAGCAGACGCTATATAAGGTCGATATGTGTCACTTATGTAGTATCTGCACCTTTCTTCTCCCATAGATAACAGGATTGGCATATCTAAGGGAACTCCTGTTAATCTTACAAACTCAGTACCAGGTTAATATGTCAGACTGATATTAGAGTTTGCAAGGTACAGATAAACTCTCATCAATGATGGTCTTGAAAGCTCGTTCTTATGGTCAGGTGTAGGAACCGTAAGTCTTTGCTCTTCCATCTTCTTTCTCATCAGATATTCTGTAGCAGAAAAGATTAAAAGAGCTAAAATCATTACCCACATCAGAGCATTTATTCTTGATGGGCTTTCAAGGTACAAAGTGTTTGCCAGTAATCTTTTATCTTTAAGGCATCTCCATTTTCTCTCAACTACAGATTGCTTCTTATAGATAGAAAGTAATTCTTTCATCGTCCATTTACGCTCTGTATCATTAGTAATGATGACGTAATAGGTTGAGTTTTCAACAGCAGCTTTAACGGCTTCACTGTTAATTGAAGCTGCAGCATGAACTTTAACTGCAATAGTGACAGGCTTTTCATCTTTCTTAGGTTTGCCTCTACCTTTATGTCCTTTTACCTCTTCATAGGTAATGTCTGATATAGATACAAGCTTAAGCTTTGCTGTAATATCATCGATGCTCTTTTGAGCATCATCCATGCATTTACATGGCTTGTTTTCAAGTTTAGTTAAAGCCTTTTGAACGTCAGTTCTCCTATAGTACATTCTCCACACCACATAGCTTTGACACCATCAGGCTCATTACTGTCTACAGGTACGAGCTTATCTGGCTCTTGAGCAAACAGATTAAAGCACTCTGTTGCCTGACCGTAAGAGTCAGGTATTCTGGTTACAGCATACAGATGATGTAATGCCAGCTCTTTAGCATTATCACTGGTACATAAAGCACTGTCAGCTACCAGATATCTTAAGTATTTAAACTGCTCTTTAATTAGAGACCAGTAAGTAATAATGACATCTTTAAAACTGGTCTTGTCACTTGTGTGGCCACTTACACATTTTTCAAATAATGGTATATGACTTAACTCATCACATATCATCAGCTCATTTATCTGATTTAATTCAGGATGGCTGTCTCTATTGTATCCCTTATCAAGTACGATATCACAGCCATATTCAACTCTGGTCTGACCTTCATAGTGGAAACTGGGTGAGTCTATATGTACTGAAACAGGGTTAAGCTCAAGTTTAGTTGCTACCGCTTGAGAACATCTTAGAAAAAATCTTTCAGGTCCAAAGTCTGCTATGGCATCTAATAGTTTTGAAAGAATATCCCTGTTTATGTCTTCTACATTAAGCTCTTCATTACCAGTTAAAGCTCTTACAGGTTTATCACGATAAAACTCTGAGGGTCCGTACAGTGACTGGTATGGTGCATTTAATACCTGACAACACAATAGCTTCACTAACTCACTTTGAGTTACCTTTACATGTGAACCTATCTTTCCAATACAGGATTCAATTACTGGTGCTAAACCAAAGTAATCAAATCCTGCCACTGTAAGTCCTATGTTTTCTGGCTCTGTTGAAAGTAAATCGCCTGTGTTATCAAACTGTACTGCCATCATCGTGATCCTGTAATATCATCTTTGATGGCTATCTTTTAACCTAAGTTGACTACTTTTTCATGCTTGTAAAACTAAGCGTAATCTTTGTATCACATTGTAATAATGTGAATATTGTAAAGTGATCCAAAAGTCATATAATTAATATTATCGGATTGATTTATTTAAAATAATTGTTACATTAAGTATGCTATTTTAAAAACTGGTCGAAAATCAAACACTTAAATAAGTCAGAATATATTCCTAATTTTTACTGCTCAATGTCAGTTAAAGTCTGTTGTGATTAAGATCTTTGACAACCTTAAAGAGGCTATCGATAAATATAAAGTAGTTTATAACGACTGTGATTACTACATATTCCAAATTGATTATGAGCTTACTGATGTTGAATTTCTAGGAACTAAAGCCTTTATCAAGATGATTTCTCACAAGAGAAAAGACCAGGCGGATTACAATCCTGAACATCAGTACTTTATCTCCTCATCTGACAATCCTCAACTCATTGTAGAAACCATTGATAACCGTTGGCATATCGAAGATGGTTTTCACTGGTGGAAGGATGATTTATTAAAGGAAGATGAGTGTACCTTTATGGACAAAAATGCCATCAAGGTTATGCCTACATTCAATAATATTACCTACGCCCTGTACAGAATCGCTTCTGCTATCTTTGATGATTCCTGTATGGCTGAAACTAGGATCCGTTACGAAGAGTGTCCTGAAAAAATGCTGGAGAAGCAAATACCTCTACTGGAAAAACAGAACCTGACTATGCTGCTTAAGGAAAACATGAAAGGCAGGAAAAGGTCTTAAGCGTAACCAGAAAATATTACAACTGCAATTTCATTAAACAAACATCAACAGATAAGATTTCAACTTAATCTGTCGATGATTTTTACTAAATTTGTGTCAATATATTAAACGATTTGAATTTTAACTAATTTTGCTACAACATTCAGAGCTCTTTGGCTTATTTATCTGCTTCTGAAATTAAGTTGTAGCTTCATGCGTAACTACTAATCTAAAACAACTAATTACTGCACTGTTCTTTTAAATTTAAAATTGAGTAATTTTTCTTTCACAAATTTATAGGAGTAACAATACAGGCATCCTAAAAAAATAGAAAAAATCAGGTTAATTGATAGGCATAAAATGTATTTTAAATAAATATTTTCAAAAGTCATGTATGGTAATGCATCATAGAGAATACTTGCACCAACACCTTGTGTAAGGTAAAAGAAAATAGAATTTTGTCCAATATAGTTTACAATTGGTGTATAAATGGAATTTAAACGCCTTTTTAAAGCTAGAATGATAAAACATGAAGGAAGGCTACAAATTATATAAGGAATATTGACAGGAAATTTACTTTCTTGAAGATTAACTTGATAAAACTTAAAAACAATAATCACAACAATACTAGTTACTATTAAAAATATTAATTGCTTTGTTGGTGCTTTTGAAAGTTCTGTTCCCAAAATGATGAGTGATGTATAAAAAAGACAATATCTTAATGTTGATAATAGTACAATACAGTCAAAAGTATATACTTTGGTATATATCAAAAGATAATAAATAAATGACAAAAGAACAAAAGGCCACCTGAACCAACTGAAATAATTATAAATTATGTATGTTAAAAGAACAGACGATACATAAACAGGGATAAACCAATAACTAGCACCAACTGTTGGAAATTTAGGAATATCTGTAATGTTTAAAAATATAGATCTTACAATTTTCTCAATTGAATAGTCTGAAAATGCTATTTGGTAAAAAATTAAGAAAAATGTAAATACTAAAGAGATCTTCAACATCTGCTTGACGGGATTAAGCTTTCCAACACTTGCAAAAGTCATTCCAGTCAAAATAAAGAAAACTGGTACATCAAGGAAAAGACTAACATTGCGAAATATATCCGGAAGGTACATGCCTCCAGAATGAAAAGATGTGTGTATTTGTATTACTTGAATAATAACAATACCTCTGACAAAATCTATGTAATTCTCTCTTTTAATCATTTTTTTTCTTCCATATATTTTCTATGGCGACAACACGATCTGATCTTAATCACATACGTGTTTGAGCCAAATTTAATCCGTTTTAGCAGAGTTTTCTGCTTGTAAATTAAGGCTGTGTTTATACAACTAGCACAAAGTGCCTGTGTCTTAACGACATAGGCTTGATCTTTCAAAATGTAATTCAGTAAAAAACTGTTCAGTTAACGCTTACCTTTAATCTTTTTGCGGGTTCTTGCAAACCTACCTAAAGGAGTATCGGCACTGATAGTGTTCTCAAAGCCGTTTACTTCAAGGTTGTCTGGGACATCATTACCTGTAGGTTCAGGCTCTTTGTAAAATAGACCGATGAATCTTTCATCGTTTTCTATTTCAGACATATCCTGAGTAAAGAAAGCTTTTAAGAACATAAAGCCATACTCAACATCAGATGCTAACATCTGCAGGCTGTCAAATGACCATGGCTTGGATTGATACAGAGGAACATTGTTTCTGATGTAGCTTAAAACGTTACATACCATTTTGGTATAGACAGTAGAGTTTCTGATGTAATCCTGGTTACGTAAAGAAAGTCGGTCCTGGTCAAAGGCAACAACAATCACCCAGTGTCTTGATTCAATCTGCCATCTTGCAAGAATGCTGTCCTGTATGGTGTCAGCAAAATTCTTATCAAGACCGTCAGTGATAATGGAACTTACAAAGTATCTGCTCTCTACATCATCTGTATTGGAGACACCTGAGCATTTATAAGTTCTTGTGGTGTTAACTCTGATAAGACTTTTAATGTAAGGCCATTTACGCTACATTTATTTCGACAGACCATGCTCAGCATCAAGGATGGTGATTTCCTTTTTCTCAATACGTCCATGGTCAGATGAAACTCTTTTGGAGCTTAAGACTTCACCTAAATATCTGTCTGCATCTGCAAAGGTAAAGGAGTCACAGACTTCTTCATACAGATATCCCTGATTGGATTTAAGACAGACCTGAAAGTCTGCATCAGCTTCAGTAACAGCTTTAAGTGTTGCAACTCTCGTGTTGATGGCATCCCAAGTGAGAATGGAGTTAGAAAGGTTTAAATCCTTAATCATCTCCATAATGGCTAAAGTTTCATTGTTCTTTTTATCTACAGTTCTCTGACATAAGGTTACACCATAGGTGGATGAGAACAGTGATACCACATCATAGCCACCGTTCTTTCTGGAGTCATTGCCGTCTTTAGAGCTTCTTGTGGCTCTGATGTTCTGTCCGTCAGTAGCTATTACCTCTCTTTGAGCTAATGGAACTGAGCCTAGAGGTTTTAAGATGTTCCCTCTGTAGGAGACAAAGTACTCAGAAAGAAACTTTACTGTTTCATCTGCTTTTACCAGTGCTACCACTCGTCTTATGGTCTGCTCTGATGGAACCTCATCGCCTAAACCGTAGATTAAAGACTGAAGCTGCTTTTTGTTCTTCTGCCAGAACAGTATCTGTGTTTAGCTGTTATTACACCCAGCCATTCTGGCCAGAATTACGGTTACGATGATATACAGAGTATAGACGATAAGAGAAGTGGTCCTTTTTAAATTTAATTCAACCTGTCTCTGCAGGAAACAGGTTTAGTTTGACTTTAAATCCATTGAGGTATCTTTACTATCTGACATACTGATATTCTTATACATGTTACATACAAAGAATATTAATTGTTCTCAGAACAGTTTTGATCTCTGAATCACATTTTGAAAGAGCAAAGTTAGTGTTTTAACTAACTGATTAATTTATATTAATTTTAAATTTGACCAATTTTCAACTTTGTGACATCTGTCAAGTGGTGGATTGGCCATATATATTTTCATAAAAACTATTTCTTTAATAAAAAGTGTGCATAGTGCAACTATACACAAAAACGCTCTTATCTTTAGGAGCTAAAGATAAAAAAATTATTTAGTTTAAGCAACAGATATCCTTGAAGTGTTAGATAAACCTGCATTTCAGAAGAGTCCAATTGACGACATATAAAATCACATCAGATGGAATTCATTTACTACTGCTTGTAAAAAACCGGTTATACCTCCATCCTACATTGCTATAGCTAATAGCACAAAGATTAAGGAAATAGAAATTATGATAAATAGTCCATATTTAATTGTTTGACAGTTCATAACAGCAGAATCTGATCCTGATAAAGAATTCAATTTTTTTATTTTATTGGCAACCAAAAAAGAAATTAAACATCCAATTGCAAAATATGAGATAACTTTTACAAACTGCGATATCTCATAGTTAATTTTCAAAATCTCATAAGCGAACTTTCGTATCTTTTCAAAATAATGCAAATTGTTAATCGTTTCTACAAATATAAAAAAGTTATCTGTTAGTTTCAAGATAGTTGAGACAAATTTTTTTTCTTTTTTTTGAAAGAGGGGGGCGGTGAGAATCCTTTTTTCTTTCTACACATAATACCACTCTTTCAATCAAGAGCAACATTCACTGTCTTTGATCCTGCCTTGTACTCATTCTCTTTAACCGCTTTCTCAATCTGTTTTCGTCTGGTAGCAAAACTCATCAGAGATACCTTTGAAGGCATCTTAAACTTATGGCTCTTAGGTATAAGAGATTTTGCTATGATTTCATTTCTCTTTTCCATAATTTCAGAACCTTTACCTCTGTGACACTGCGCAGGTGTAATGAAATTGATATCTGAATGCAGGTGACTGTTGTTATACCAGTTCTCAAATTCATCAGCCCACTTTTGAGCAGATGCTACAGAATCAAAGCTCTTGGGTATAGGCATATGGTGGCTGTGCTTCAATGTAGCAAACAATGATTCTGCAAAGGCATTGTCATTACTCTGGTGAGGTCTGCTATATGAAGACTCAACGCCTAAAGATGCCATCTTAAACAGCATGTTCTGACCTTTCATTGGCCACCGTTATCAGAATGCATAACTAGCCTGTCACAGACCACTAAATCGTCATTGACTGCCTCTCCCTTATGCAAATGAACTTTTATTCCTATATTGTATTTTAAAAGAGCATTCTCAAGGAATCTTGCAGCTTTAGTATCACTCTGCTCTTTATGGACCTCCACGTGGACTAACAACCTACTGTAAAGATCAATGTAACTGTTAACTTTTCGGTACTCTCTCAGATCAAATTTTCTTAATACAATAGATAGGCTCTTAAAAATGAGCATAGGAAACAGCTTTTATTGCAGATCATGCCGGCATTGATTAAGTGATCTTGAGGTGAAGTTGTTGTGTTTCTAATGAATAAAGAGCTTAAGCATGCTAGCTGCTTGCGAGATTGTATTAGATAGGAGATTGATTAAGGTCGAAACTGCAGTTTCTTAAGGGAATTAAAGCTCCATTTTACATGGAGCTAAAGTAGACAATCTTATTTTTGAGAATCGAGGTATTTACAGTAGTCGTAAGGTGCAAGACCTTTTACATCAATACGGTCATAACAGTATCTGTTGTGAGAACTGTACATACCACAAAGAGTTTCATAATTGTAGCCATTTTCATCTGTTATAATTTTATTTTGCTTTCTATGCATTTTAAAGAATGTAGGATCACTGTGTCCATAACGCATTTGTTCATTCATAGTCAGCTTAATATTAGCGACTACCCACATCATATAAGGCTCTACAGGTACACCATTGAGAATACAGGTATTAACAATGGTCTGGTAATCAGCAAAAGCATGCCCTCCATCTTCAGATTGTAAAAACATAAAGGATTTTCTGGCACAGATACCCTGTTTTAAGCTTCTTTTAGCAGTATTGGACGTAAGCTCAATATTAGGTGATTTAGTGTATTCTTTGAGTTCCTGTTCATACTTTAACAGGAAAATTAAAGCCTTTGACTCAGGGTAACGGTTATTCTTGTTAAAGAGTAAAGCTCCTTTATTATTTCCAGACTTCTTAAAAGAGATTTTGATAACATCAGGTCTTGAGATAATAAAGGCTCTGATAGTATCAAAGATGCTATCTAAGATCTTTACAGATACCTTTTGTCTTATGGATTTTAAATCATCAGCAAACTCTCTAGTATCACAGATAAAGCCATGTTTCTTTACCACCGTAGGATCAATAACAAAGAGCATGTTGATAAGGTAAAAGATGACTAATAGAGTTCTGTCTCTATCAGTTAAAGCTCTAGCCTTAGGCTCTTTCATGTACTTATCTAGATTAGCTTCGAAGTCAGTGAATACAGCGCCTTTAGGTAAAAGGTATTTGTTGTAAATTTCAATTAAGCCTTCATTCTGAAGCAGTAAGAATAAAGGGCTTCTGGCATGAGCCCAGCATCTGGCGCTCTGTATATACATACCAAATTCTTTTTTCAGAATGTCTATAGCTTTGTCATAGCCTGTATATACATCAGATAAAAGATGGGTGAGCTTACTTACAACAGCTGATTTTAAAATATCAATAATTGTCTTATGAGAGCGGGTATCGCTTACACAATACCATGCGGCCTTTAGTTTTGAATTCCAGTTAGTATTAAGTGTCCAGATAAATGATTTCTTACCTTTAGTTTGTGAATTCTTGTCTTTCTTATTATTGTTGGCGTTTTCTCTTACCATTAAGGTAGATTCATCCATAATCACAGTAGAGCTGTTCTCTAAAATATCATTTTTAATCTGTGTTGCTACTGGATGTAAGAAGGCTCTGGCAAAGGCATTGATACCGCCTGTAAGGTGTTCTCTTGAAAAAGGAAAGCCTTTACCCTCATAGACATTGAATATTCTGTTCTTAGGTGTGCCTAACTGACTGAACATGGTACCTGTAGCAACTAATAAGGCTACAGACAGTTTGCTTTTTGCAAAGGCTGGTGTAACACCAAAACTTTCAGCATCAAAGTAAAATGGGTTAATTACATCGTGAATTCCAAAGCCATGATCAATCTTCTTACAATCAAGGCTTACTGTAACTTCATGGGCACTGTCGCTGTGTTTAATCTGGTTAGATAAAGCTCTGCGCTCCTTCTGTCTTTCATCACTGTTTTTATGGTGAGCTCTTCTGATACTCTTCTTGAGGATGTCTTCCTTACTCCTATCTTTACTCTGACTATCAGAAGTATCTTGTTTTAAAGCGCATTCTTGAGCTGATGTTGAGACTCTGTGCTCATTCTGACTCTGCTCTTTGGATAATTCTAACTCTGCTCCGTACTGGTTCTGAATATCACTCTGATTATGCTTTGAACTTGCACTTAACTCATTTGCGGATGAATTATTTCAAGTAACTTTAAAGTCGGTAAACTGAGCAGGATTGATTTCAACATTACAGTTATAACATTCAGTACATGTTGCCATACGTACAGCGGTAATATAAGAACGCAGGTTATTAAAACTGCCATAAGGAGTAAGAACAGTATTATGTCTGGTATCTTTCTGGCTTACAGTAAACCTTGCATATTTACCGCATTCAGGGTTAGTGCACACCATATACATTTCTGTAAGATTGTTTGAGGTAATAACACCTACAACCTTGTTGCTGCTGTTTACAGAAATATATTCTTTTTCTGGTCTTGATGGCATTGGCTTGGAGCTGTTTTGTTGGTTACCAATGTCTAAGGCACTTTCATCCTTTGCAAAGGTTGTCTTTAACAAAACTGTACTATCTGTAAGAGTTCGTTTTGGATCATCAGATTTGATGTCCTGTCGTACTGCATTTATAAGCTCTTCTGGTGTAGGTTCTGCTACTTTGGAATTGGAGCTGTTCTTATCTCCCTTTAAAGTTATATCTTTTGCAACGGTAAGCTCTTCATCTGCAAGCTCATCCTGCTTTTCAACATGAACTTCAGCTGCACTTTCTAAATCGTGAGCGCCATCTTTTCTAGCAACATCATCAGGAGTGTCATTAGCAGAACCATAGCCATTACATTGTTCAGAGGTTCCTAAACCTATAGAACGAGCTTGACTTGTTCTAAAAGAGCCTATAGCTCCTAGCAGTACCGGCATTAACTTTTCAAAGTAATAATTGATAACAAAAAGATTGTAACTGTCTAGCTTTGGAATGTTCTCATCCTGTAGGTACTTACTGTAGGTAGACTGGTTATCTCTGATATAGGTAAGTACGTTACTGATAATAGTGGCAAGCGCATTGTTATTGTCATTAAGCTTCTTATTATCAGTCTTTGTGATTTCTAGCTCTTTTAAATGCGCTGAATTTTACTGCCTTAGGTTATTTATGATTTTTAACTGCTTGTCCAGTTGCTCCTGATGCTCTTTTCTTTGTGTTTCATTAGTTGCATTAGCTTTTGCCATTTGCTCTTTAATAAAAGACACCATCTCCTCCTTAGTCATTAAAGAAAAGTCTGGTAGTTTTTGCTCTTTGCTCATGGTTACCGCTCTATATGCAATTTGAAATAAAAGAAATACCTAAGGTTAACATCGTTAACATCATCTATGGCTCCATGATACATGGAAAAGAACTCAATTAATAGATCTAATTATTAGACTATGAAACCTCTCTCCGTATAGCTTGGAGAAAGGCTTTGATATTAATAGAAATGAAAAGTTTAAGATAACTAGGCAGCCTTATAGAGAAGTTTATTGTCAGGTACTGTCCCTTCTCTTAATAACTGCTCCAACTCTTGTCTTGTTAAGTTCACGGGAATTTGATTTTCAGCCAGCATTACCTGAAATCGACCACTGTTTAAAATTCTGGTGGTACAGTCAAGCCCATAGACATCTATGTGTAAGAGCTTACAAGCTGTTCTTCTTTTATTGAAAGTAACAACAGTGATTTCATCAATGCCATTCCAGGAAATCTTTAAGGAATTAGAGGTAAGCATCGCCATTAGTCTGTGAATACCAAATCTGCCACATACAGGCTCTTTTACCATTACGATTTTCCAGTAGATGACAAAATAGACATATAACTTACTCCTCAGTTCCCAACTCTTTTAATAACTTCATTACCACTGTGCCTGCAACTTCATCTGAAGCATTAAAGCTAATCTGCATACCTTTAACATTGATCTTTACCTGCTCTCGATAATTCCTGTTGCGGTCAAAACTATTTTTCCTGTTAAAGTAGGGCTTTCGTCTATGGTAAGGAGCATATGTGTCACGAGAAACTTCATAATCATCATCTTCTTCTACTGGCACTTCATATTCAATTTTCTCAGGAACCAAAGGTAGCTCTTTGGTGAGCTTAATAGTTTTGGATGAAGCAGATTGCTTCTGGTTTGAAGTACTCTGAGAGCTTTCATTTGTAGCTGAAAGAGCTAGTACTGATATGACATCAACCTTGTCATCAGATGAAGGACTGCTAGTAAAGTCTTCTAGCTCAATCTTTTTAATCAGTGTAAAGCAGGTTGTCTTGTATAAACCTAAAGCTTGTGCAACACGATCTGATGAATACTTCTTTTGTCTAAGTCCTTTAATCTGAGATGCTAAGTAATCAAATGAAAGAGGTTCTCTCTTGTTATAAATCTCACTGCCTAAATTCTGTCTGCATAATCTGTCAACTACAGATTTTGTTATACTGTACTTAAAAGCAATTTGGTATGACGACAAATTAGAATTTACTGCCTCATTGATGATCTTTTGTGTCAGTTCAGGCGTTAATTGTTGGTAACTCATTTTTGATATATAAAGTTTATCTAAATCAGTGAGTTAAGTGGGAGTGCCGAATAGTTTACAGTTACCACCTGATACAGAGTTTGTAAGATTAACAGGAGTTCCCTTAGATATGCAGCAAATTCTGTTATCTATGGGAGAAGAATGGTGCAGATACTACATAAGTGACACATATCGACCTTATATAGCATCTGCTGATTAAAATCATGAGCAGATAAGATCATGACAAGTTTATTCATGAGATTTACTGCTCAATGTCAGATATAAGATGTTATAAGAGAATAAAGAGCATCTAATATAAAATTGTTAAGATAGATGTTGATAACCAAGTTGATAGCAAGATCTGCTTTGAGAAAAGAAGAACATTGAAACAGTTGTTAAACTTACTGTTAAGCTTTGATTTGAAGAATGTGTTTTTGATTTTCCTATGACTGTGATCTTTTAATCTACACATAGGTTTCTTCTTATTTCAAAGTAGCTCCTGCTATAATTTGAACTCGAGGAGATTTTTTTATGTTTGATTTTTCGCAAGTTGTTCCTCAAAACAATAGTGTAGCTGTAAACCCTATAGATATATTTAGAAATTCCCAAACAGCTACAAGTAATTTTCGATACTTACGAGATGTTCAACTTGAAGTATTGTCGAAGTTCAATGAAATTTCCTCGAACCGAGATTTTATAATAAAAATGAACACAGGAAGCGGTAAAACCATTGTTGGTTTACTTATACTAAAGAGCTTCCTCAACCAAGATGAAGGAAGTGCTTGTTATGTTGTTCCTGATAATTATCTAGTAAATCAAGTTATCGAAGAGGCAAAAAAACTTGGAATTGACTGCACTAATAAAGTAGAAGATCCAAAATTTTTAAGAGGAAGATCTATTTTTGTAACAAATATCAGCAAACTAATCAATGGAAAGACTGTATTTGGAATATCAAATACGTTCAAAATAGATTATCTTCTTATTGATGATGCTCAATCTTGTTTCAATAAAATAAAAGAACAGTTCAATTTAAAGATATACAATGATGATCCGGTATATGAAAATATTATTGAACTTGTTAAATATGATTGGAAAAATAACGATCTAAAGTCCTACAATGATTTTGAAAATAAAGATCCTCTTTCGTTTTATAAAGTTCCTTTTGATATTTGGCAAGATCATTATGTTGATATTCAGAATATTTTACAAACGAACTATACTTCAAACGATTCAAATAATAATCTTTTTAAGATTAATTTAGTTTTAAATGAAGGTTTTAGGTTTGCTAATTGTGTGATAACAACTAAACAAATTGAAATTTCTTCATTGGGAATAGATCTGTCTGCAATAAAAGGCATATCTAAATGCAGAAAAAGACTATTTTTATCTGCAACATTAGCTGATGATAGCGTCTTTTCTTATATTTTTGGAAGTGATTTTAATTATCCGAAAAAATACATATCTCCTGAAAATGCTAATGATATCGGTTGTAGACTTATTTTGGCGCCTCAGTTTACAGACACTGATGTTTCTGATGAAGATTTGAGAGATCAAATATTATCATTTTCTAAAAACTATAATGTTTCAGTTATTGTTCCATCTTTTGAGAGGGCATTGTTTTGGGATCCTGATAAAGCTAATACTGTAACTAAAGATAACATTACTGAGAAGTTGATCGAGTTAAAAAATAAAAGTTCTAGTTTAACTGTATTTGTAAATAGATATGACGGCATTGATTTAAAGGATGATATGTGCCGAATAATTGTCATAGACTCTTTACCTCCGGCTAGGAGTTTATACGATGAATTTGAGAGAAACGTTTGCTCTGATTCTTTAAAATTATTACAAAATGACCTACAGCTAATTGAGCAAGGGTTAGGACGAGCTGTAAGGGCAAATAATGATTACTGTTGTGCTATTTTGATGGGGAAAAATCTGATTCAAAGGCTTTCTGTAGGTTTAAAATCTTGTAAATTTACTGATGTTACACAAAAGCAATTTGATTGTATGGAGATCTTTGATAGACAGCTTTTTGATGAAAACGAAAAATTTAAGCCAAATGAATTTTCAGATTTAATTTGTAAGTCTCTGGGGAATATTGACAATGTTTCAGGTTATCTTAGAGCTTCAATCAATGATGCTAAATATGATAATGATATAAAAAAGAATGAACAAACAATTTTATTTATCAATTTTTGGTTATCAATATTAAAAAAAGATGTTCATAAATCTGAGGAATATCTACAGAAGTTAATCAATAATGAAAAAGATAAACAATTTAAAGGTTTGTATACTCAGCTACTAGCATCATTATTTTATAATAATGACAGAATAGAATCTTTTAAAATTCAAAGAAATGCACTTAATCTAAACTCCTCTCTACCTAAAGTAAATTATATTAATGACGAAAACGATAAGATTACTGAAAATCAAGCAAAACATTTGATTCAAGAATTCCAAAATTATGAGAATCTAATCCAAACATACGATAAAGTAAGGAAAATAGATTTTTCATTGAGTTCTGACAATTTTGAATTATTAATTTCTCTTTTAGGAAAATTGTTGGGATTTGAGTCGTACAGGCCAGATAATGTAAAAACAAGTAAAAAGGATGGTGGACCTGACAACTTATGGTATGCAACATCAGATGATACTATATCGTATGTAATTGAATGTAAAAATAGATGTCAAGGAGAGCTAATTTGTAAAGATGATGCTAATCAACTTAGGTCATCTGTTGCTTGGTTTGCTAATAAATATTCAAATAAAAAATGCGTTCCAATATTATTTCACAAATCAAATAAACTTGATAAGCAAGCTGTAGCTGTAGATGGTTGCCTCGTTGTTAATGAACAGCAACTAAAAAAGTTAGTTTTAAAAGTCGGTTTGTTTATTTCTGAAATATCACCTGAAAATAATTTCGAAAAAAGCATAATTTGCTTTTCTTTACGTAAAAACAAACTTCAGTATCACCAAATCTTTAATGACAATTCATCTAGTCTTGAATGATATTTTGTTCATTCTTAATATCATACTATTTTTGAGAAGGTCTTAATGACAATCAAAATACCTTTCTTTCGTTCAGTACGAGATAAAAGTGTAGACAGTATACATGGCTTGAGTGAATGCATTCAAAATAACGATAACATTTTGCTTGTAGGAAATGGTTTTGATTTAGCTCTAGGTAAACAAACTAAATATCAGGATTATCTTCTGTATCTTTTTGTTATTTGTCTGCTAAAAAATATTAAGTTTGATGGAGATAATGACGAATACTCGTTTATTGCTGAGCTTAACAATTTTCTTAAAAGCCAAGATAATGTAAATCAAGACATTATTAACGTAATCAACATTGTTGAAAAACGTCTCGATTTAGACGATGATTGCAGCTTTATTTTGTTGTATAACGTCAATAACGAATCATCCTTTTTAGAATTGCTTATTAAAGTAATTTTTCAAAATTTATCTTTGAACAGTTATTTAAGACCAATTGAAAATAATGAATCCATTATACCAATTATAAAAAAAACACTCTTTGATTTTGCTTTTCCTTTAACTAAAAACAAAAACTTTCCAGCATCTCCTGATTTAAATATAGTAACTAATTTTTCTGATACTAGTATTAAAGAATTATTTTCATGTATTTGCAATTTTTATGATGTTTTGTCTTCAGAAATTCTTAAGAATAATCTGTATGGTTGGCTTGATATTGAAGCTTTTATTGAGTACTTAGTTTTAAATGATGAGCTATTAGATAATAGATTTGTTAATTCTAAAGTTTTTCGACAATATTTAGATAAAGTTGGATTTTCAAAAGGACTATATGTTGATATTAAAAGGTCTGACATTATATATAGATCATTATACTTGTTTACCATTGAGTTTTGTAAGTTTGTCTCTTTACAAGAATCTTTAAACAATAAAACTAATTTAGCATTAAAATTTGATAATGAAACTTCTAAATATAAGTTATCTTCTGATTCTTGTGTAAATAGAAATGACATTTTTTACGCAAATTATAAATTTGCACAATTTATCACATCAATTATCGACTTTAATTATTCGAATACTTCTCAAGTAGTAATTCCTTATAATTTCTGAACAAATAAGCATCTTGATATTTACCACGTTAATGGAGAATGTGACAATTTAAGCGCTGTGTTCGGCTATACAAATACAAAGCAGATCAAAGTAAATAGAGAAGCCTTTAAATTTGAAAAAAGAACTCAGCGACTTTTAAAAAATGTTCCTTCAGTTGATTTTGTTAAGTTAACCAGTAGCCCTTTTAACTTATTTATCTTTGGTCATTCATGTTCTACTGCTGATCGAGATATTCTAGCGCCTCTTCTAAAATCAGAGTCACTTCAGTTTGTTATTGTCTTCTGTTATTCAGAAGATGACAAAATATCTATTTACAAAAATCTGTGTGAAATACTCGGCTATGAGCACATGGATCATTTAACACGTCAAACTGAATCTACTTCCCAAAGATTGCTATGGGCTATCTACGAAGATAAGACAACAGACAAAAATAAACTCTAGGTAAAACTGTCTTTTTGAGTTTTCTGATCTTTTGGAGCAGAGTCTCTGACGATTGGAGCAGTTAATTCTTATGGTTGGAGCAATAAAAATA
>OIYI01000003.1_pt1 | contig 55726 bp, 42 predicted proteins | sample 1588301 | NCBI WGS metagenome assembly OIYI01 (sample SAMN03283247) | human gut metagenome | biome: human-associated habitat; material: feces | host: Homo sapiens | place: Peru | collected 2012 | reverse complement strand
ATCTCTCCGGCACTAATGGTCTGAGACTTGTATTTGGAAGAAATAGAGCCTGACTTAGGAAGTCTGCATCTGTATGCTTTCCAGTTAAGTTTTAAAGACTCCTTAGCAAATTTTCCTGGGTTAAACTGTAATAATTCTCTACCTTTAGCTGATACAATATCCATGGCGTTTTGCTGTTTATGATTCGCTTTTGTTAACACCTTGAATTATAACAGAAAAACGCTACTAAATCAAGTTAATCTATTGATTTTACTACATTTTCTCTCAATTTTTTCTCTCATTGTATTTAATCGGTTGTTAAAGAGCACAACCGCAGTAAAATGCGGTCTATAGTTAAATTTTAACCGTGGAGTGTAGAGATTTACATTAATTTTTATCTGAACTACTTTACAACTTTGTGATGTAGTTCAAATGGTGTGGTCGCCATAATGAGTTCTATTTTACTTTTGCTATGGCACTATTTATCACTCATTTTTGAGAAAATTCATAAAGTTTTTCTGAAAGTTTGCATAAATATATTGTGTGGTATATTATTTATTAGTGATAAAATAATTTTTATAAAATTAGTATAATTAGTGGTTCTGCTAATTATATCAACATAAAACCTGAATAGCGGAGAATTATAATGGGAACAATTTTTATTGCAGGAGCTTATGGCGTTGGTAAAAGCACTTTATGTGATTCATTATCTAAAAAACTAGATATACCTGCTTTTTCTTCTGGAGATTTAATAAGTAATGTCAATGGAGAAAAGTATGGGGCTAATAAATTTGTTAAAAACAAAAGTGCAAATCAAGATATTCTTGAAGTAGAGGTTAAAAAGTTATTAAAACAATTTCCCAAAATACTTCTTGCAGGTCATTTTTGTATTTTTAATAAGTTTAACTGTATAGAAAAGTTACCATATGATATTTTTGAAAAAATAAACATTGAGCAAATTCTTTTGTTAGAAGCTGATCCGTTAGTTATTTTACAAAATTTAAAATGCAGAGATAAGAAAACTTATGATGTTACACCGATTGAACAACTTATATTTGAAGAACGAAAGATGGCTGAAACAATTTCTCAAAGGTGTGCTTGTGAATTTCATATTCATCAAATGTCATTTGATCTAACTGATCAACAAAAATGTGTAGACTTGTTAAATAATTGACATGCAAATTTTATAAGCTGTTGTGATAAGAAATGTTCTAATACAAAATTTCTAACTTGAACTTAGTGATAGCTCGTTCCAGAAAATATTTAATTAAGCATAGCTAGAAATGAATCTTTTGAAAGATACGACTGTATTATCATAAAAGTATAGAACTTTTTGCAAGGCATAATTTTTTTTAACATTATCAGAGAGTTATATATCAACAATAAAGAACTATCCAAAGACAGTATATTGTTATGGTAATTTTGGGAATTAGAAAATGCTATGCTTTATCTCTTTTTTTGATACATAAACTAGATGATTAGGAAAGGTATTCGGTTGTAGATATGGTATCGAAAGCTTATCCCTTTCATTTTTTTTAAGACACTAGGTTTAAAATTTTGTGCTTAAAATATCTAATTTAATTTCTTGAGTCAACTTAGAAATATTGTACTGCTTTTCAATTTTACTTTTTTTAAAGATAAGAGTCAGAATAATGAGAATACTATTTGATACAAACATTCTTATTTTAAGAGAAAATAACAGTCCTGTTCCAGAAAATTTATCAAATCTAATGTCATTGCTGAATGGACTTGAGCAATGTTCTTTGCATGTTCACGCTTTATCAATACAAGAAATTAAACATGATTTAAATATAACAAGAAGAGATACAAATTTATCAAAGATCTCTAGTTATGCACTGTTGAACGAGTACCCGGACTATAAATCTGACTCGGATTTTAAATCAAAAATTCCTTCTCCGAAAACTGATAATGATATCGTAGACAACCAATTATTGTACTGTGTTTATAAAAATGTAGTAGATTATTTGATAACAGAAGATCGAGAACTATTAAGAAAAGGTGAATTATTGAGTATAAACACTGTAATTAATATCAATGAAGCGATCAGTATATTTGTCCAGTATTATCCTAAAACAGACTTTAATCTTATTCAAAATTTTAAAAAGATCAAAGCTTTTGCCCTTCCTATTCAAGATAGTTTTTTTGATAGTCTGAAAAATGAATATAAAGAATTTAATGTTTGGTTCAAAAAGATAGCAAACAGAGAATGTTACGCATATTTAGATGATAAAGAGCGAATAAATGCTTTACTTATCCCTAAAATTGAAAATAAATCAGAGTTGTCCTTCAGTTTTAATTCAAATGGAGTGTCAGACAAAATTTTAAAAATTTGCTTATTTAAAGTGTCATCTCGTGCTCAAGGATTGAAACTAGGGGAAAGACTATTAAAAATTGCTTTTGATTATGCAGATGCAAATAAACTAAATGATATTTACCTGACTCACTTTTGTTCTGAAGGTGATTATCTTGTTTCCCTTATTGAAAGCTTTGGTTTCTATAAGAAATGTGAGAATAATAGAGGTGAAGCTGTTTTTGTAAAGCACATAGTAAAACAAGAATTGGACAATATAATTGACTATGCTGAATTAAATAAAAAATATTATCCTAGTTTCTGTTCAAACATTTATATAAAGAAACATATTGTTCCAATAAAAGGTACCTTTCATGATTTACTCTTCCCTGATTGGAAAAATCCTGAAGGATACCAAACATCGCTTCAATTTGAGCTTACTAAAAGTGAAGGTAATTCTATCAAAAAGGCCTATATCTGTAATGCAAATACTACAAAGATAAAAAGTAATGACATACTTTTGTTTTATAGAACAGAAGATGAAAAATGCATTACAACACTTGGTGTTGTTGATGATGTTATTTATGACGTCAAAGATCCTGATGAAGTTTTCAAATTAACATCAAAAAGAACAGTTTTTAAGCACAATCAAATAGAAGAACTTTGCCACAGTAAGGTTTTAGTAATATTGTTTAAGCAGCATTTTTATTTAAAAGCCCCTTATTCATATAAAAATCTTCTTAAAAATAATATTGTTACTGGACCAATACAGTCGATAATGGAAATAAATGATGATAAATACCAAAAAATTGTTCAAGGTAATATAGATGCGCATTTTATTATCAATTAAGCCAAAATATGTTGAACAAATTGAGCGACGTTCAAAACGCTTTGAATTTAGAAAACAAAATTTTAAAAGCAAACCAAAGGAAATATGGATCTATGCCTCATCGCCAGTAAAGAAGATTGTAGGAATAATTTATGTTGAAGATGTTTTAGAAGAATCTCCAATTGAGCTTTGGTCTCAATGTAAAGAATATGCTGGAATCAAGAGAAAGCCATTTTTTGAGTATTTTAAAAACAGAAATAAGGGAATTGCTATAAAAATTAAAAAATTTGTATGCTTTGATAAACCAATAGATCCTTATGAGGTTAAGTTAGGATTTACTCCTCCCCAATCTTATGCATATTTAGAAAATATTTTCCCTGAAGGTATAGAACAATATGTAGAAACCTATTGTTAAGAAGGTTCTAGATTTTTGTGATATTCTTACAACAGGTTAAATTGACAACAAAACTAAAGTTGTGAAAAGTTTAAAATGAGTCTCTTAAAGCTCATTACAGTGACTGTTGTAATATAGGTTGTAACTGTTTTTAACTTAGAAGAGCTTTACTAATTAATTAAAACATTCACAAATTAGCGGACTATTAAAGATCACCTACAAGTCCGCTTTCTTATCTGTATTATCACACGGTTCTCCTATTTCTCTTCATATTTCAGCTTAATCCTGTTAGTAACCACCATTTTTGTCTTTCAAATAAGGCTGTTTTCTTATAAAAGTTGCTAAATTTAACTTGTTTATATAGTCCTGTAATCCTATAATGGGACTATATAAAGAGGTGATTTTTATGGCTGTTCCTGAGTATATCCGTAAGGTTCAAAGACCAGTTAATACAATTGTTGATGATAATGGCAGAGATGGACCTAACCGTTATGCTGTCAGAGTCAGAGCTTCTGTTAGATACGTTAAGGGTAAAAAGAACCCTCAACCTAAGAACGGTAAGGTCATAGGTCATATTGTTGATGGCAGATATGTTCCTGTCCAGAGAAAAGGTGCTAAAGAAGTAAAGGAATGCAAAGCTCAGACTACTAAGTCTGTCTCCACTGACAGAGTTGAACCTTTTGCTTTATCTTATGGCTCATCTGCTCTGGTCAAATCAGTATGTTCTGACATATTCTCTGATTTGATTGATGTCTTTGGACCACAACTTGCCTACAACATCATAGCAGCTGCATCTGTTCAGGTTATAAAGCCTGGTATCAGCTCTGCAAGAATGTCCACTTTCTATCGCCGTTCATTTATCAGTGTTTACTATCCAGGATCAGCTATAAGTATTAACAGTCTTACAAAGATGTATGAAGAGCTGGGTATGGACTTTAAGCGCAAGGCTGATTTCTTTAAAAAGCGCATGGATGCTGTTTCAGCAGAACATCATATCGCCATTGACGGGACCTTAATTCAGGATAACAGTTCTCAGAACTCACTCTCCCAGTTCTCATACAAATCCAGAGTAAAAAGTGCCAAAGACATATCAGTCCTATATGCCTATGACATTGAACTTCAGGAGCCTTTATGTGCCGAAGTATTTCTGGGAAACTGCGTTGATGCCAGTGCCTATAAAAGTTTTATAAGAGACAATTATATCTGCAAAGGTATCCTTGTTGCAGACAAAGGATTTCCTCCTTCAAAGATTGACTCTGAACTTAAGGTTAGACCAGCTCTGCACTTCCTGTCTCCTTTAAAACGCAATGATACCCGTATCAGCTCTAATAACATGCTAACTGACATGAAAGTACTTAAAGGTGTTGATGGTGCTGTTCTCTATAACGTAAAACAAATCAAAGGCGGTAGATTTCTTTATGCTTTCAAAGATACAGGCAGAAGCTATGCTGAATGTAAGGATTACCTTTTGAGAGCTGCTAAGAATGATGACTTTGAATATGACAAGTATGAGCGTAAGAATGAACTCTTTGGTCTGATTGTGTTTGAATCTGACCTTGAGCTTTCTCCTCTTGTTGTATACAAGAGCTATGCAGACAGATGGCTCCTTGAAATGTTGTTCCGTCAGTTCAGATACTTTGAGGAGTTTGATACCACCAAAGTTCAGGGCGACTTCACTGTAATGGGAAAGGAGTTTGTAAACCTCATTTCCACTATCATTACCTCCAGGATCTTAAAAGTTATTGATAAAACAGACCTTCTCAAGAAGATGTCTCTTGGTGATTTGATTGATGATCTTGGAACTGCATGGAGATGCACTGATACAAATATAAATGAGACACCTGCAAGCTCTGACGATAAGTGGGTTCACACTTTAGACTGTGTTATGACAGAGCTTGAAAAGCTTGGACTCTCGGTTTCCGATCCGAAACCAGAACCTAAGAAAAGAGGTAGAAAACCTCTACCTAAGGTTGAAAAACCTAAGAGACCTAGAGGTCGTCCAAGAAAAATTAAAACTGAACCTTAGTACGGCAATTTGTGAAACTTTTATTTAAGTTTCACATGGACTGCAATTTTACTTCTAATTTGTTACATGCCATTGTTTGGTGCTACATATAATGCTTTTTTTTATTTTAGATTCTAGAGTAAAATGAAGCTATCAATTTTTTTCTATTTTTTGATAAATTGAGCAATTACTTTATCTGTTGTTAAGTAATATACTAGATTAAAAGATAAGGTAAATTTTGTACGACAACCAAATCATACCGATTTCGATCATAAAATGATTTGTCGGTAGATTTACACTTTAAACTTCAGTGAGCAAGCCTTACGGATGTTCTTTGACAATTTGTTTTTCTCTTTTAATCTGTGATATTAGGTACATCATGGAATCATTTCAGGTACATGAGTTGATGCCTTCTTTGATGATTACATGTATCAGGTAGAAACAGCACGATACAGAGCTTAACGGTTCCTTAAAAAGAGACCTCTTACCACAGCCATTATGCATTGCGTAATGACATAAGACGAAAGTACTTTCAGTATGATGAAAGGGAAAATGAGTATGTCATTTACACATCTGATGTGGTACTGCTTGTAGTTATGCTGTCATCTCTATGTGGCAACCATGACTGCAGAGAACATGCACAGTTCTACTTTATCTATAATCCAATCCTTCAGTACATCATACCTGATATGCCATTACCTAAATGGATGATATCAGCTGAAAAGATTAGGTTCTTTTTAAAGATGATACCTGATGATGAGTTCTCATCAATGTTCAGACAGTACTTTTCTGATGCCAGAATTGAAGCTTATGAGCTCGTTCATAACATAAGGAATGAAGATGACGATATATCAGACTGCTACAGTGCACTCAATGTCATAAGCTACAGTATGGTAAAAGCCAAGAACAATGAGGTATCTGCCTTTATCGAAAGATTGAGTTTCAAAACTCAAGACACCTTGAATACATCTAAAACCAACCTTTCAAACAGACCTGTAGTTATGGCAATGGAGAAGTACATATCAGAGCTTACAGATAAAACTCAGAACACCAGTTCTCATTACCATGAGGTAAGAACAGATAAGGAAGGCTCTCGTATTGAAGAGATAACCTACGATATCGTTCCTGTTGAACCTCTTTATAATTTAAAAGATAACGACGGTAACAATATTCTTACAAAAGTCAAAATCCTGCCTAATACCAGGACTGTGATAAGAGTTTATAAGGAAGCTCAAAGGCACCTTAAAGACGACAAGGAAGATGGTCGTAAAGTTCCATCCACTCTCTATTTCATCTCAAGCCTTCCATTTACTGAAGAAAACTGTCATCAGATAGTATTCTCAGTAAGAAGCAGATGGATGTATGAAGCACAACACCATTGATACAGTTCTGTTACAGGATATGCAGCACTGCTGTGATGAAAATCATTTAGCATCTGTCATTGGTCTTAACTCCATGTTTTATAACGTCATCACCTTTGCAAGAGAAAAGATGTCCAAACGAGGGTATGACAATATTAAACACCGTACTAAGGAAACTGCAAGGAAAGCTCCTCTTATCTCCTACAAGATTAGCTTTAAGATATTTGAGAACAACCCTCTGTTAGCCTTAGCAAGCCTCACGGAGTACTTTGATACTCAGCCTGTGGAAGTCTAATCAAAACAGATATTCAATCCAATCAGAACAGAGTACTCAGTTCTGAGAATTTCCTTTTGTCAGAACAGACATTTACCCTTAAAATTCAAGAGAAAAACATATTGTCAAAGAGCATCACATCAGGTTTTCTGAGGAATTTTTAAACAGCGATATCAACCTACATCATTTTGTGATCAAGGTTATGAGCGTTTGGTTGTCGTACAAGTTAATTCGTTTGTCAGGTGAATCTGCAGCGCAAGCAACGATAAAACGAATTTTGCATGAACTTTTGAAGTAGGGGGCAAATAATGAGAATAATGAGAAAGGCTTTAGTCGTTGGCATCGATGACTATTCACAATGCCAATTACGCGGATGCTGCAATGATGCAGATGAAGTTGAAAAAATTCTTAGTTTTGATGGTGATGGCTCTCCAAATTTTTCAGTGAGATTGGAGAAGAATATTTCTAAAAAAGCGATTTTGAGGGGACTCATTGAAGAGTGCTTTTCCGGTGATGATGATGTGGCATTGTTTTATTATTCTGGACATGGGCACATTGATAATGTAGGCGGGTATCTAGTGACACCTGACTTCACTGATAATGACTATGGCGTTTCTTTGCAGGAAGTATTAAATATTGCTAATGATTCTCATTGTAAAGACAAAATTATCATCTTGGACAGTTGTTATTCCGGTTTCATGGGAAGTATTAGCACAAAAGGGCAAACTACAGCTGTCATCAATGAAGGAGTTACTATTCTTACTGCAAGTCGATCTATAGAACCATCTGTTGAAATTAATGGGCACGGGTTATTCACATCCCTATTGATTGAAGCGCTATGTGGTGGTGCTGCTGATATTACAGGGTATATTACGCCCGGTGGAATATATGCCTATATTGATAAAGCTTTGGGTCCATGGGAACAACGTCCTGTATTTAAAACAAATGTCACTCGATTTACACCTTTGCGAAAAGTAAAACCACAGGTTGATATATCTATAATTAGGAGGATTTGCAGGTACTTTCCGAGTGAAGATGCTGAAATGCCTATTGACCCCTCTTTCGAACCAACAAATTTATTGGACGTAAAGCATGAAGTAATACAACCGTATGCCAATCCCGATAATACCAAGATTTTCTCGGATTTACAAAAACTAGAGGGGATTGGGTTGGTCGTTCCCGTTGGTGAAGATCATATGTATTTTGCGGCTATGCGCTCTAAAACGTGTGCATTAACTTCAATCGGAAAACAGTATTGGCGATTAGTCAAAGGTAATCTAATTTAAGGAGAAGCCTAATATGAAAAAAACACGTACATTTATCAGCTTTGACTACGACAACGATAATGATTTAAAGAATTTATTGGTAGGTCAAGCTAAAAAAACTGATTCGCCTTTTGAAATAATAGACTTATCGATCAAGCACACAATCTCCAAAGATTGGAAAGATAGTGCGCGGAAACGGATTAAGGGCTGCGATGTGGTTATTGTGATTTGTGGTAAGAAAACAGATTCAGCAGCAGGAGTTAGCGCAGAATTGAGAATAGCGCAAGATGAAAATGTTCCCTATTTCCTCATTTGTGGACGATCTGATGAGAATTGTGTTAAACCCATCGCAGCCAAGGATTCAGATAAGATTCATAAATGGACTTGGGATAATCTAAAGTCGTTAATAGGAGGGGGCGATGATTAAAGTATTCATTTCTCACCAAAAGGAAGATTCCTGTATCGCCAATCGAATCGCGAATGAGCTTAACGCCATGGAAATCCCGTATTACCTTGATCTTCTTGATTTTACGGTAACCAGAAACGGTAAAGAATTAACTGATCATATCAAAAGGAACTTAAATAACTGCACGGATATCATCGTTATAATGTCTGATGCCACACGGTATTCACAATGGGTTCCGTTTGAAGTCGGAATGTCAGCTCAGAACGACATGCCGACAGCGACTTTTTTGCAAGAAAATGTTAGTCTACCAGAATTCCTTGATTACTGGCCCCGCTTAAAGCAATCGAGTGACATTAGGAAATATATTGCTGTACGAAAAAGTGTTCAGAAAGAATTCTCACCCAGAGCTAACTTCTATATGGCAGAATCCTATATGGCAGAATCGCAAAGAAGCCAAACAGAAAGATTCTATGATGTATTAAAACGACAGCTATAATGTAGACAACTTTAAGAATGTAGAATGATAGCATTCCCTGATAGCTCTTTGATAGCAGAAAGTCGGATACCCCATAGGATTTGGATAATTGGTATCAAATAAAGCCAAATGGAATCAAACGGTCTATACAAAAAAGTTTAGACTGCTTTTCCTCTTGGCGAGAGGGAATTACCTTTAGTGGTAACCTAAAATCTGCAGATCATAATTACTAATCTTTGATCTTTTTCTCTGGAAAAGGAATTTTAAAAGTTTCAAAGAGATCTCTAGTTTCTCGGATTTTGTAGAGTTTTTATAACACACTGATCCGAGTCTAAAAAAGTAACTGCTAAATATTACGCCAATTTAAAAATAGAAAAATCATCCTAGAATGTAACTATTCAGAACCGTAACCCAAAATAATTTGGATGTAGCTGCTTAAAAGTTGCTGCGATCTGATCTGTTGGTTCGCACAGATCTTGAGAGTGGTTTGCAGTGATCTTGTGTTAAGTTTGCAAGATATGGGCTGAAACCAGCCCTCAAATACTACTGGAAAAGTTTGCACCTTTCTAAATGAGAGGGGGATGCGGACAAAATCCTGGACACCTTTGCTAATACTAACCAAATCTGAGCCTGTATTGTACCGGGCTCAATCCTCCTAATGTATTTTTGATTCTGTCGTTATTGTACCATTGGATATAATTACTCAGGTATGTTTTTAATTCATCTAAAGAAAGCTCTTCAATTGAATGATTATAAAAGCATTCTGTCTTCATTCTTCCAAAGAATCCCTCACAGGCGGCATTATCAGGACTGCAACCTTTTTTAGACATTGATCGTATAAGTTTGTTGTCATTAGTTAATGATATCCATCCTGGCCATCTGTAATGACAGCCTCTGTCAGAATGGATTATTGGTCTGCTGTCTGTCCTTTTAAGTTTTTTTATGGCTTCAGTTAAAGTATCATTTGCTAGAGTTGCTGTAGGTTTATCTCCTATCTTATAAGAAACAATTTCATCGTTGAAGCAGTCTCTTATAATTGACAAATAGAGTTTTACCTTACTGCATGCAAATTCTGATATATCAGTCAGCCATTTTTCATTTGTGGCTGATGCAGAAAAATCCCGATTCACTATATTAGGTACTGCAGGAGAAAGTTCTCCAAGGTAAGAAGAGAAGCGTTTCTTTTTACGTTTGACAATCTTTATTCCTTCTTTTTTCATAAGCCTTCTTATGACTTTTTCTGAAAGCTTGTGGCCGGCGTTCTTTAATGCAGTATAGAGTCTTCTATAGCCGTAGCATTCATAGTTTTTTATAAATGTTTCTTTTAGCAACTCTCTGCTAGACTGATATTTATCATCTTTGAGCCGAGACTGTTCAACATAATAGTAGCTGCTTTTTGACATCGATAGAGATTTAAGCAGAGAGAGAATCGAATACTTGTTTTTTAAGGCACTGATAATTTAATACTTCTCTTTGTTTTTTAAAGCTTTTATATCAGTGCCTTTCCCTTTTTTTAATATTTCAAAGACCTCTGTCATCACGTCAACTTTCATCTGCAGCTCTTTTACCTGCTTTTTAAGCAGAGCTATGTCATCAGAACTTGCTTTAGAGGTTTTAGGAGATTGACCCTTTAGCTCATTTTTCTCATCTGCTACTTGAGTTTCAAGCGAATCGGTCCTTTTGATTTTCTTTTTCTTCTGTTGCAAGCCAAATACTCCGTATTTAAGATACTTTTTTCTCCATATATATATTATATTGCGAGAAATGCCTTCTTCAATTGCAACATCACGAATGTTTTCTGTTCCTTCAAAACATCTTTTTAGGATCTGAAGCTTACGCTCTGCTGAATAGCCATCATGATCCATCTTAACCTTAAGATTTATACTCTTGACTCCACTGGGCATAAGATTTGGAAACTTACCATTTGTTGCCTTTCTTTGGTTTATCCATTCATACAGGGTATGCGCAGCTGGATAACCTAACTGCCTGACTGTAGGAACAACCTTTTTAATTTTGTCATACAGTTTTAATGCTGCAATAATTTGTTGGACTGTATATGCCATAGATCACCTCGTTTAGGTGTCCAGGATTTTGTCCGCATCCCCGAGTGAACGATAAACTGTGTAAACACTATTAAGTCCACTCAAGATATTCTCTCTAGTTATTATGTTTCAAAATATGTTCTGAAGATGTAATCTTCGTTATCATGTCTTGAGTCAGACTTATAGCCATTTTCTAGCATAGATACAAGATTGTATGTTAATGGCATTTCATTTTTATTAATACTGTTCCTGATTTTTTTGTACTCAGTAGCTAAGTTGCGATTCCTTTTTCCATCATCACATTGGTAAATATTCGCAAGACTATAACTATTGAAGAAAGCAATGTAAAAAAAATGTAAAAAGTCATAATCTTCAACATCTTCAAGTGCAAGGTAAACTTCTTTATAAGGCATAAGGTTGTTATTTTCTTTAGGAGTAAGTGCCAATGTTTTTGCTACATAGTTTCTTGTAATATAAATCAAATCTTCGTTTTTACTGTTTCTAGCAATTTCAATTACTTGATTAATCCATCTAGAAATCAAGTTATGATCTGGAATTTGAGCGTAACAAAAGCCAGGAATACAATTCAGATTGTTAAAAATTAGTTCTGTTGATTCAAGACAAATAACAGCATCAGGATCGAACTTATAAACAGGGAAGTCTTTTTCTAAATTGCCTACTGAAATAACGCAATTCTCGTTTGTGAATAATTTGTCTTTTTTTAATAAAATACAATGGTCGTGTTGGTAATTTTTGCAAAAGATTTCAAAGTACTTCTGTGGATTAGCTGAAAAATACAGATTTAATTCTCGAATCCAGATGAGTTGTTCTTCACTAGCATTTCGTAAATGTGAGAAGTTGTCATACATTAGATAAGGCAAAATTTGTAATTCTATTAGAACCTTATTTTCAAAGGATAATGATGATTCTTTTAAAACTTTTGCAACAAATTTTGTAAGAAGTTCTCTATATTTTTGTAATTCTATTATGGCTTTCTCTTTACATTTTAACTTATTTTGATACTTTACAGAATTATTGTCTTCTGTATTTTGAACAATGAGCTGTCGGTTTTCAATTTCATCTTTTTTCCTTATATTTAAATCCTGCTCATCTGGTTTTAATAAATCTATCTTATTCTGGAATTTATACAGATTGATCTTGTTTATTGTATCAACAGTTTCAAGAACACATTCTAAAGAAAAATCTTTGTAGTCGTTAGTTCTTACTAAAAAGGACATACAAGCACAGCATAACTCAATAAGACGATCTGCTTTTTTTAAACAACTCTGAATTTTTTCAAAAATTTCCTTATTTTCCCAATTCTCGTAGTAATTTAATAAAGGAACCTTTTCCCAATATATTGAGGCTAAATCAGGAGTTCTATCAGCTAGTTCAAAAGTACATTTGTTAAAAGGAAAATTGATTAAAATTTGTGTTTTATCTGATATTGAAAGATTATTCTTCTTAACATAATCTCCATAAGCTCTATTAAGATTGAATCCTTTATCAATTGAAGACATACTCCAAATACAGGTCCGACAATCTGTCAAATACTTATTAAGTTGTGAAACTTTCTGATTTTGAAAGTTACTTTGAGTAAGGCTATCTCTTTTTGAATTAAGTAAAATTTTTGATAATAAGTTGCTGTCACTATGTTCTTGATTTACTTCTGTATCTAACTCTTTAATTGAGTTGAGCTCTTTGTTGGTTATATAAATTTCGTTGATAAAGAAGGTAAATAAATTTAATCTTTCATTTAAAGACAGTTCGTGATCTTTAACTAGGCTGTACCCAATATCATATGTATTTTTACAATTTTTGAATATCCATTTAAGTCCGTCTCCTCCCAACTTTTTAAAAGTGTTGTATATAAAGGCAGATCTTTCTTTGTGGATATAGTCTTTTAATTTGTCTTCATTCTTAAATTTTGTTATTACTTCAACTGGAATAGAGCTCTCATCAATTATTAAATCAGAAGCAATCGCTTCTACCTTCCATTTATCTTTCAATAACATTGATTTTGACTCAAGTATTGTTCTTACTTTTTTAAAGAATTCCTTTAAACTGTCACTAATATTTATTTTTTGGTGAAGCCAAAATTGTTTTTGATTAAATAGATCTCGTAGTTCAATTTGTTTTTTTTCAGTTGAATTTTTTGAATATAGTTCAATTAAAGATTCAAGATTTTGAAGCTGCTCTTCACTCATGAATTCTACAAAATTTTTACAATTTGCAAGTTCATCGAAAGATATATTACTGGTAGTTATTAGAGAAAGGTACAAATATATATATCTATCTAAACCATATCGTATGGTGTCTAGGGATTGTGAGAGTTTGATATTTAAATCATACCATTTGAAAGATGGCATGCATGTAATAAGACCTCCAAGAGTAATTTGTTTAATTTGTTTAATTACGAGATTTTTACATGGCCCTGGATATTTTGAAGATAACTCTTTTAAGATCCTTTCTCTTGAATCTACAGCTTTGGTGTTGCTACAACCATAAATATCATACATCAATACTAGCAATTCAGTTATTTTATTGTAGATTGAACTGTCTGAGCTCTGCATTGTTTCATCAAGCTGTATAAGCAGTTCCGTTACTTGTTTTAAATTTGTCATATTCTTTGATACAAAGATCAATGAATACAACAAGTCATCGGAAAGATAAGGATTGCAATAATCATCTAAATAATCATTTGTCTTTTCTATTTTTGCTTGTTTGCAATAGCTCAATATAAGATCGTCAACTATATTTAAGTAATTACTGCAATCTAAATAAGAAAGTTGCTCTATAAAAGGAAGAATCGCACTCAGAATGCTGTATTGTTTATTGTCATCATTGCTATTAGATTTTAATACGTTGAATGTATTATTTTGTAGAGCTTTATTTTTTAAATAGTATGGATAGTCATCATCTATGATGTCTTTTTTTATAAAACATAGAACATCAAGCAGTCTTACAATAAGTTGTGTTAATTCATCGATTATATAATTTGAAGGTAAACTTCTTATACAGTCGGTTGATTCTGTTTTGTTTTGTAATTTTAATACACTTAGAAAAGCAGAATAATAAGCAAAAGACTCCCGATTAGTTATGCAATTTCTTTCAAAGAAAATCCCTGTCTCTGATGTTATTTTGAGATATATTAAACTTTCTATAATATTATATAGTCGATTTAAAAAGTCTTCTTTATTGATTGTTGGTTCATCATAAATATAATCAAGCACAATATATCTTGATGTAAGCTTATAAATTTCTTTATAAAAACAAGCTATGTTTTTATAAAGTGTTAGGTGGACAATCTTTGTTAGCATCTGTTCAATATCTTCTGTTTTTTTTGTGTACAAAGATTTTAGAACTTCAACTTGAAGACTATCTTTTGTATTGATTTTTCCTATTAGGCAGAAACAGAAAAGAAAAGACAGATCCTCATTTTGTTCTATTAAGTTTTGAATGAAATGTCTTCTTGTTACCTTAAAATCAGTTCCTTTTGTTAAGATGTTTCTCAGGTTGGAAATTGAACCTTCTGATAACAAAGCTAAATGTCTGCAACTATTTTGATTAAAAATAGCATCAGCATTTTTATTTTGAGTAGAACCTACTTCTTCACAAGATTTGTTTGATAAATAATTTGTTTTTTGTGTAAACTCATTTAGTTTATTTTCAAGTTTATACCAGGGTAGAGGATTTAAAATGATCTCATCTTTGAAAGACGGCAAACTGTTCGCATTCAAGATAATCTCAGAGCGTTCCGCAATTGATGAGTTTTCTTTATAAGGATCTGATATATCAAAGTTATACAAATTTCTTATTGTAATAATCTTTACATTTTTGTTTTCTCTGCAACGATCTCGTATTTTAAAGTCGATAATCTCTTCATCTACAATTAGAATTGACTTTTCTGTTAATGATGAAATCAACTTTGTAAGTAGCTTATAGTCTTTTATGTAGTAGGTGTTTAAAAAGAGATTGGTGTATTTTGATTTTCCGTATCCGTAAAACTCAGTGTCTTTAGCTTGTTTCTTATCTTCAGAATATTGAAGTGCAGCATTTACCTGATACTCAATAGCATTGACTGTATTGTCTGATTTTATGTTTTTATCTTCAGAGTCATATATCTTAGCAAGATAACAGATAAAGGCTTTGGTCAAAATCTTACTTTCGGATGCTGCTTTTAAGATGTTTCCATCAAGACCAGTTCTTATAAAGCTTTTAAATAAATCATAATAATCATTTTTATACAAGCTAAATAAATCATCTAACAGTTCTTCACCATGCTCGATACTGTCAAAGCTCATCTCTTTATACATGAACTGTGAAGTTTCTATATTAGTTAAGAGATCATCTTCTTCAAAATTTGAAAATTGCTTTGAGAAATGAAGTTGTGCTGAAACAGATTGATTTGCCCATTGAGCTAAAAGAAAAGCATCGATAATTCTAATATCTTTAAATTCAGAACCTTCTTTTTTCTTTTGACGTATCCAATTTTCCTTGTTTTGGTAACTTATTGTTCTAGGAAAGACTGCTACATAGGTTACATCATGAATATCAACATCTTGAGATAACTTTGATAGCTTTTCTTTAGCTTTAGAAAAGTCCTCATCAAATTTTCTTTTAGGATCTTTGTTGGTACCAATCTCCCATACTGATAGACCTTTTGGTATGTAAGGGTGATTCTGATTGTAACTTACAATTCCATCAAAGCCTTTTAAACTTATATCATCACCATAAGGAAGATAGAACTTTTCTAAATAGTCATTACTTGCTGTGGTTGCTATAAGGGTATATACAAATTCTGGAATAAGACCTCTACATTCTTGGTGATTGTTATCAACATAGCTTTCAATCTTTTCTCTTGTGATTTTTACAAAGAAAGGGATACCTTGATCCTGAATAGAGGATGTGTTGTTTGATAAAGTGTATTTATCATCAGATGCTTCACTAGATCTTTCTCTATTATTTCTGCCTAGACTTGAGCTTGTATTTGTAGCATCTTTTAGGCTTGAATGATCTTCAGAGATACCATAAATGAGAGCTGCCTGCTTTTTTAGAAGAGAATCTGCTTTTATACTGTAAGAAGATGAAAGAGAATTTGATGAAAAGGCTTCTTCTATTCTTTTGGCAAATGCTTTTGAAAGTTGTCTTTTACCGTTGAAAAGATCATTTAATGTGCTTCTTGAGCATTTTAAGATTGAGGCTACCTGACTTACGTTCAGATTTGTTTTTTTAGTTAGTTCTTCTTTTAGGAATAGACCGAAGTCTTTGTTATCTGACATAAGACAAACCTCAGGAGAAATATAATACTAACGATTACTGTATTAAATTATCGCACATTATGTAATATTTTTGTTTCTTATTTAAAAACAAATAGAAAAATTAGTGTTTTACTTATTGAAAAGTCACAAATTTTGATTTATACATATACATAGTAAGGTGAGATTTATGAGAGTTGTGAAAGTAAATGCTGGACAGGCTTAAATCAAATTTGTTGTATAAAATTAGAAAACTAGAAGACAGAGAATACAATCAAGATTGTTTTTACCGAGAAATGTTACATAAAACCTTATTGAAAAATAATGTGTTTCTCCTTGGAAATGGCTTTGATCTTGCTCTCAAAAAGCTATCTTCATATCAAGATTTCTTGTTGTACTTGTTCTTAATTAAGTTATATCTACAAGTGAATGGTGGCAACCTTCAAGGCTCGCAGTTAAATTGTGATATTTTATTTGAAAGATGTAAAATTATTGATCAAAAAATTAGCAGTGTTGTCAAAATTGTAAAAAGAAAAATCGAAACAATTAAACAAGATAATAAAGCTTTAAGTTCATTATGCAATTTCTTCAATGAAAAGGGCTCTTTTTTAGAACTTTTTTCTAGAGTGATATTTCAAGAATATTATTTAGATGTTAATAAATTTAATGACAGTATGAAAGATCATCTTCTAGACAATGAATTAATATGGTCATTTTCAGACTATTTATTTAATAAATATAAAATTCGTAGATTAACTGATTTATCACAATTCACAGATTTGTATAACACAAATTTGGATAAATGCGTGGAAGAGTTTTTCAAAATTCTGTTTCCAGATGCGAAAGACAAGTCTTCAATATATATAAACGGCTGGCTTGATGTTGAGTCCCTGATTAATTTTATTGTTTTACCGGATGAAATTTTAGAAAACCGTTTTCTTCAAAATAAGTTAAGTGCAAGCTACGTAAGTTTATTAAATAGATTGAATGTAGCATTAAATATTGCTTCAGCATCTAAAATTTATAATTCTCTGCAATCTTTTACAGATCAATTCTGTGAATTTCTTGCTTTGCAAGATATTGGTTTTATCACTTTAGGCAAAAGTGCACTGGCCAGCATCTTAGAACAATATGAAATAACAGTGAACCATGATCTAAATGACTTTTTCCCTTTTGTGAACTATGTAGATGAGTTTTGCAATACTATATCTTCAGTTATTGATTTTAACTACACTTTAAGTTCACAGAGAATATTTGAAGATATTTATAATCTTAGCCAAAAAAAGAGAACTAAATTCGAGATTTATCACGTTAATGGTTGTATTTATGTTGATGACCATAAATATGAAAGTAATAATGCAATTTTTGGGTATACCAATACATCACAAAGGCAAGTTAATATAAATGCATTCAAATTTGAAAAAAGGGCACAACGACAATTAAAAAAAGTAAGATCATTTGATTTTGATAGACTTACACATAATAGATTTAATCTTATGATTTTGGGGCATTCCTGTTCTCCTGCAGATAAAGACATAATTTACCCATTGTTGTCATCTCCTAATTTAAGATTTGCCATTATCTTTTGCCATTCTACAGATGCCAAATTGTCAATTTATAAAAATTTAAACGATATTCTTGGCCCTGAAAAATTAGACCATTTAACAAGACAAACAACTGAACTCAATAACCGACTCATATGGGCTGTTTTAAAAGATAAAAAGAACGAGGAGTAAATATGAAAAAGTTTGGTTTTCTTTTTGGGGCTGGAGCCGAAATAAAATATGGTTTACCTTCTGGTGGTAAATTTGCATTAGATATATTTAGGCAGGACACAAAAGAAAGTAGAAATGAGTTTAGAGAACTTTTGAATAATATTGATAAATCGTCAACTTATGCATCAGAGTGGTTACCTTCCTCATTCTTTAATAAGAGAATCAGTGCTTTTGGAAAACCTGTATTTCAAAATATAATTAGGGATACTATAGAACAGAATAAAAATCTTATTATTGATAAATTAGTTCATTTTGATTTATTTGCTGAACAAGTTTCAGCTAAATTTAACAAACAGCACCGTTAAGAAATAAAAAAAATATTAGCTGATTTAAAAAATAATAATTCAACAGAAATAAATAATATCGATAATGAGAATTATTCTGTTGAATCAATCATAGAAGAAATATCTGGCAGACAAATTGAAGGGGTAAGTCTTGGTCAAGAGTTACAGTTAAATAGTAAATTTGCTGATAAAAATGACATATTTAAGAATCATTATTTGAGTTCTTTATTTTTTATCTATAAAAATAAATCCTTTTTTAAGTGCAATCTCACAGAAAGAAAGGAATTAAACCAAATTCTACTAGCTATTCTACAACTGTTTATTGGAGCTTTAGGAGAAAATTTAACTAGAGATTTAAATGACAGTCTAATTACCGGTTCAGATGAGTATAGTGAATTTTTAGATGATTTTGGTGATGTTTTTGAAATTAATTACTCTGCTGTTGGATTGACTGGACTTGATTATATATTGAGTAGCAATAGAGACAATGAAAAATGCAAATCAGCCCCTCATTGTATAACTTTATTTGCTAGACAGATTCTAGAAGAAACCTTTGTTTCAATTATAGATTATAAATCATTGATTGATTCTTATTGGAGATACTTATACTGTCCTAAATCTGATTGGGCAAAATTCTGTAGAATCTGTATTTTTTTATTTACTGTAAAAAATTACATTCAAAAGCAAGCACAATATATCAAAAAAGACTCTCACGGATATTATGAGCAACTAAGAACAGAATTTGAAAATAAAAGCTTTGATATTTCAAAAGTTGCAACAACAAATTACAACACATTTATACAAGAGCTTTTGGGAGAAAATCTTCAGGTGGCATTCTTAAATGGCTCAACTCAATCTTGGTATGACCCCTATAAAAATAAAATAACTGAATGTAATGCTATACAGGATAAGAAACAAGATTGTTGTAATTTTAATGCTACTAATGAAGAATGCCATATTAAGGTTCCTCTTCTGTTTACCCAAAGTGGTACAAAGCCAATGACTTCAATCGAAATGTCAAAAAAGTATGTTGATGTCTACAATGCATGGGCTGATTCTGATGCAATTGTTATTGTTGGGTTTGGATTCGGATCTGATGATGAGCATATAAATGGTATTGTTAGAACATTAGTAGAAAACGATAAGAAAGATCTTATTGTTGTTACATTGAATACTTTATCTGAAAAAGAGGAAAAAAAGAAAATTTCTAAAAAACTGAAATTATCTGACTCAAGGCATATTCACATTATTGCTGTTGATGAAAATGGAAAGCTCGACTCTGACAAACTGTGGGTAGATGAAATAAAAGAAAAATTTTGTGGAAAAAGCCATAAATAACTCAAATTACATCATTAATGTTTGTGAAAATATTTAAATTCTCAATGGATATTTGGAAATGCCTCAATTATTAGGAATCAGAATCTTTAATTTTAAGGGCTTAAAAGACATTACTCTAGGAAAATTAAGAAACAATAATGCAAAGCCATTAACAAATCTCTCTGTAGTGATAGGTAAGAATGGTGCTGGAAAAAGCAGTATCTTTGAAGCTTTTGGTTTTATGTCAGACTGTTTAAAAAATGGTGTTGAATATGCTTGTGATGTTAGAGGTGGTTTTTCTAAGCTAATTTCAAAAGGTTGTGACTTAACAAAATCTTCGATCACTTTCGTTTTTTATTTTAAAAATAATGAAGATGATAACCCCATTACCTATGCGGTATCCATTGGTCAAGATCAAAATACTCGACCATATGTTGTTCAAGAAAGCTTAATTCAAACAGATGACGAGTTTATCTTTCAAGATGAGCATTCTTTGATTATGTTCTTTTATAACGGAAGAGGCGTTGTTTGGAAAGAACTCTCAACTGGCAAGAAAATTAAATCCGAAATAACATATAAAGAAGGATTGAAGTTAATAAATGACGTCGAAAATTGGTCAAATCGTGTAGCTGAAGATTTATCTGTTGATGAAGATAACCTTGATGATGCTCAAATTGTTAATCTTGAAGACAATAGGCATTTAGCTATCACATCATTAGGTGCTTTTAAGCAACACCCTAGAATTGTAGCTTTCAGAAAATTTATTGAAAATTGGTACATAAGTTATTTTTCTCCAGATTCAGCAAGAATGCTGCCATTAGCAGGAGTTCAAAAGCATATTTCTCTCCATGGAGAAAATCTTGCAAATGTTGTTCAGTATATGCAAAGAGAACATCCTGATAGATTCAAGACAGTTTTAGAGCGTATTTCTTCTAAAATACCTGGAATTGAAAAAATTGATACAGAGACAACATCAGACGGTCGTTTATTGTTAAAGTTCTACTCTCAAGGATTTGAGGAGCCATTTTATGCTCAGCAAATGTCTGACGGAACTTGAAAGCTATTTACTTATTTGTTGTTGTTAGAAGATCCTGAACCATACTCTCTTATTTGTATTGAAGAACCAGAAAATGGTTTATATCATAAGCTGTTGTCTATGTTAGCTTGTGAGTTCAGAGAATATGCTTTAAGGAGCAACAATAAATCTCAAGTATTTATTACAACTCATCAATCTTATCTTGTAAATGCATTAGATCCTGATGAAGTATGGATTTTAGAAAAACAAGCTGATGGGTTTTCAACTATCTCTAGAGCAAGTAACAATGAACTGGTTAAAAATCTTGCAGATGAAGGTGTTGAATTAGGAAGTCTTTGGAATAGCGATTACTTGGATGATAATTAGTCTTTAATATAATTTTAATGGCTGCAATGATTCATTGCTAATTACTCTTAGAGAGTTATTAAAAATTAAATCGTTTTGTGCTTTAGAACCAAAATCAACTGATTCTAAAAGATAAATTTAAGGAATATTGCAAATGCACTTTGAAATCTTAGTTGAAGATATCTCTGGTAAAGCAATGCTGGAAATACTTTTACCGAAGATCTTAGCTGGTACCAAAAATAATACCTTTACAGTGCATGCTTATAAAGGAATAGGTAGTATCCCAAAAGATCTTAAAACCTCTCAAGATCCTTGTAAAAGAGCTTTGTTAAACCAACTTCCACGATTATTAAATGGTTATGGTAGAACTTATGCCTATGACAACTCTCAATATGTAGTGATAGTTGTCTGTGATCTTGATAAAAGAGATAAGAGAAGCTTTCTAAATGAGCTAAACCTTGTTCTAGACAGTTGCAAATTTAAGCCACAAACCACTTTCTGTTTGGCAATTGAAGAGTGTGAAGCCTGGCTTCTAGGTGATAAAGATGCAGTAGTTAAAGCCTATCCTAAGTGTAATAAAAAGATCTTAAAAGGGTATGTCAACGATTCTATTTGTGTCACCTGGGAGAGATTAGCTGATGTTGTATATAAAGGTGGAGCAAAATCTTTAAAAGCTAAGGGGACACAAGCAGTAGGTACTGAAAAGACTTCATGGGCAAAGAACATTGGCAATTATCTTGAGGTTACAAAGAATAAGTCACCTAGCTTTATGTTCTTTGTAAATTGTATAAGAGAGTATTTAAAAGTAGGAATGGCATAAAGTTGAATTGATAACTTCAATATGAATGTTATCAATGGATAGCTGAACATAGTCATCATTTTGTACATGCAGGTGACAGTTAATTCCAACAATACAAGCCTTGTTTTAGTCCTTAGCTTATGTTCTTCTTGTAGCCTTGATAAATTTCTTCGCAGAAAAAACTTAAATATCACTGATATTTAAAGAACATCTTGTAAAGATTCTCTAGTGGATCTTGTCAATTTAATAAAGCACAAATATAAAACAAATAATTGTTTTATATTTGCAAAATCAGTGGTAAACTGATCGTAGGATTGTATTTATAACTCAATTTCTCCACTTATTTTTTATAAGGCCTTAATTATGTTTAAGTCTCTTTATATCCATAATTTTAAATGCATAAAAGATTTAACAGTCGATTTTTCTTATGACGGTGGTAAGGCTCCAAATGGATATAAAGAGTCCTTAAATCACATTTTCTTTCAAGCGGGATCTAATAAAAATGATAGAGTAGTTCCTGTTTTTACTATATATGGACCAAATGCTTCTGGTAAATCTACAACTATAAAGGCTATATCAATACTTAAATCTCTTATCTTTAATGGAGCTTCGAAGGACTATTTTATTCCTAACACAATAGCTATCTTTGATAAAGATGGGGATAGAACTATATTAACAGCACAGTTTTATTGCAACAAAAAACTATGCTCAATATCGTTTTCATTTAATGAAACTTCAATCCTCTATGAAGAGTTAAAAATTGATGAAGTGACAGTTTACTGTGTTAAAAACTCAGAGATTGCATCGCTAAATAAAACTCTATCTAAATTTTCTGATGGGTTGAATGAATTATTTAAAACACAATGCGTTAATGCTTTCAATAACCAACAAGAAAATTCACTGTTGGGTAAAATTAGAAAAAATTATCCTGGTTTATCAAAAGACATTATTTCTATTTGTGATTTTTTTGAATCTCATTTCATCGTACTTATGAAAAATAATGTATTAACATATTCAGTATGGCTGAATAATTTAGCAAATACTTTTGAAGATGAATTACCTGAAAATAGAAAAAAAAGAGCAATAAAAGAGTTAGTAACTGTTCTAAATAATTTGGATATTGGTATTACCTCATTATCTGTTGAAGAAACATCGATTGAGAATTATGTTCCTTCATCTTCTACTGAGAAAGGTGATCCTATATATATTAGACCTTTTCATCAAAATTTAAATGGTCAAGAAGTTGAATTTGATTATGAAGAAGAATCTGCTGGAACAAAGAGACTGATTCAAATCTTATTATTAATTATGTATGCTTTAAGAACAGGAAAAGATCTATTTATTGATGAACTAGACGATTCTTTACATTCATTATTGGTAGTAGAAATTGTTAGAATGTTTAAATCTAAAAGGATTAATTATAAAGGTTCACAACTGATTTGTAATCTGCATAATACTGATCTTTTAGCTGACGGCCTTTTGGGCGCTTCAGAGATAGGTTTACTTTCATACTCCAAGAAAGATGGTTCAGTCATCAATAAGGCATCCCAAGCAAAAGGAATTAGAGCTTCAGATGATTTTCGAAAGAAATATTTAAGAGGTGATTTTGGAGGAATTCCTTTTCCTTTTATTTAACAAAGCCTTTTTATAAATGTTTTATATAAGCTCTACATATTCGTAGAGCTTTCCAAAATATTGTGTTTAATCATGTTGATAACAAAAGACAATTTTGTGTGAATAGTATTTAAAATTTAAAATAGTGTTTCTAAATTAGAATAAATGTCCCAAATTACTGTATAATAATGATATGAAAATATAGAATTTGGAGCTTAATAAAGAATGAACTTTGATTTGAAATGCGTAGCTGAACTTATAGATGGATTAAAGTTATCTAATCGTCAGCCTTGTATTATCTTGTGTGAGGGTGAATCTGAAAGAACCTATGTTCAGATGATAAATAAACTTTTCAAGTTTAAAGATACATCATGTGTTGTGTTTAAGGCTGTATGTGTTCAATGTGGTTACTGGGATAAGCTTCAAAAAGCATACAAGAAAGCTTGTAAAGATAATCCCAAATGTTCAATTTTTTCTTTTATAGATCATGATATCTATCTAAGAGAAAGTGATATGGATCGTAATGGTAAATATTTTAATTTATTAAACGATGATAATATCATTGCTAAATCAGTATTGTTTTCTCACATGAATTTTGAGGACGTTTTAATGCTTCATCTTGACAAGAAGATCTTAAAAGATTGGATAGACGTAATGAACGCTTATAACCATTTTAATGCTCCTCTTTTTGCAAAAGAATATGTTCCAATTTTTGACAACTTTTGTAATGTTCATAAAGATGAATTGCCTGATAATTGGCCGTCTTTATATGTTAAAGGAGTGATTCCCTTTGAACTTACAAAAGAACGCATCTTAACCATGGTAGATAATCTATCTGTACCCGAATGTCCAATAAAATTTCAATTTGGAGAGTTAATAAAGTACCTCTATCTTGATAAGAAGTTAATTGATTTCAGAAATTAGATAAACGCAATCAATGAATTATTTTTATCTTCTGAAGGTAGTATTGACATCCCAATTAAGATTGATCCATATCGTTGAATCTTAATGTTCCAGTTTTTTTTAATAATTATTTTATATCATGAAAAAGCAGCAAATTATAAATTTAATTAAATATCACGTAGACAACAATAATGCAGGTTTTATTAACGAAGCTTTAAATATTGCAAAAGAGTTTGATTCTATAGGTGATAAGGTTTTATCAAACTATATTTGCTCTTTATTGTCTTCTCAGGAGTATTTTACTGTTCAATCCGTTAACTGCGACAGCGAATTTTTACAAAAAGTAGTCTGCAACGCAGAACAACTGCCTGTTCCAAATGCTATTAGCGATGATTTAAAAGGAATTATGATGGCATTAAAAAGAAATTTAGGCATGAATAAATTTCTTTTTCAGGGGCCTCCTGGTACTGGAAAAACTGAGTCTGTAAAGCAAATATCCAGAATCATGGAAAAAGACCTTTTTCTAGCAAAGATATCAGCTCTTGTTGATAGTAAGTTAGGACAAACATCAAAAAATATTAGCTTGATGTTTGATGAAATCAGAAAGTTTGCTCATCCTGAAAAGGTAATTGTCCTTTTTGATGAATTGGATGCTTTGTGTCTTGATAGGACCGATCAAAATGATATCAGAGAAATGGGAAGGGCAACAACAGAATTCTTTAAGTCTTTAGATGAACTAGACAGCAGAATCACCTTAATTGCAACTACTAATCTATTTAGTCACTTTGATGAAGCTCTAATTAGACGTTTTGATGCTGTGATCGACTTTTCTAGATATAGTGTAGATGATTTAAAAGAAATTGCGTTAAAGCTGTATTTGTCATTTTCAGACAAATTTAAGTTAAAGTTAAGAGATGTTCGTTTGTTCAAGAAGATAGTAACTTTGTCAAATAAGCTACCTTATCCTGGAGACTTAAAAAATATTATCAAAGCGTCAATAGCATTTAGTGATCCAAATTCTATTCAAGATCATTTGATTCGTATTTATAAAGCATTAGTTGATAAGAATATCTCTCCTGACTCTTTATATCAGCAGGGATTTTCTTTAAGAGAAATTGAGTTATTAACAGGAATTTCAAAAAGTACTTTATCTAGACAACTGAAAAAGTTAAATGAGGAGTAAAAATGAACAACCTATTAAGACTTCAGGGAGCATTTCATCATTTAGCTTCGACAAATAAGCCAAGCGCAAGAAATATTCCAAAACAAAAAGTAGTTCCCTTTAGTAAGATTGAAAAGTTAATTTCTGAATTGGAATACCTAAAAAGTTACTGGTCTCATGGAGAAAAAGTTAGCTTTTTAAAAGGAGCTCTTATTAATGTCAACTATATTAATGTTGTATCTAAAAGTAATCGCATAAAGATGCTTCTTACTTCAAAACAGAACCATTATGACAATATTTCTTCAGTTAGAGGAGCAAAATTTAATAACGACTCGCTTACTATTACTCATTTTGTGTCATTAACTGATGTTGAAGAGACCAGTGTTCTTTTAAAAAATGTACTGAAAATTCTAAATTATTTTGTTAAACAAAATCCTATTTCAGGAAGTGTTGTAACCCATGAATTTCTAAAATCTGTAACAGAAGGCAAAAACAAAATACCTTCAGGATTTGGAATAAGTAAAAGCCGTTTTACAGATACTGTTGTCGATTGCTACTACGTGGATAGCTTTTCTGTCGTTGATAAGAGCGTTGCTTTAGATGAGGAATCATCTAAAGTTGGGGGTAATTATAAAATTGTTACACTCTATACAGTAGGAGCAGGCGTTGAAGAAATTCTAAGAAATTTCAAAATTGAAGGCGATTATAAGATATTGAAGCCTGTAGATAATAATGAAACAACTGAACTTGATAGTAAAAACACTATATTGCTAGTAACTCCTAGCGTCTTAAATGAAATACAAGAAAAGGCTCCTTTTTTAGTTTCAATGTCTTGTACTTGTGATCTTGGTGACATCAAGTCGTTGCCTGACTTAGATCTTATTTCTAATATAAATAGCATATTAACTGACATTAAACTTTCAAAAGAAAAGACAGATGAATTAGATGATTCTGTTAAAAACATTTATTCAGAAAATTTTGAAAGTAACTATGATACAGAAGGATCCTCAAAAGAGCTAAATCATACAGCTAATGGTGATATTAATTTTGACTATGCTCACGATGAGTTATTACAAGATAGCTTACAAAATCATTATGGAAGTTTTGATTTAGAAAAATTAAAACAAGTTCAAGAAGGGAAAAACAATTTTATTCAAGATCCTACGATCGAACCTTGTATTGGTGTCATTGATACCTCTTTTGATCAAAATGTCTATTTTTCTAAGTGGGTTGAGTATCATGACTTAATCGATCCAAAAGTTCCTGATGAAGACAAAAACTTTGAGCATGGAACAGAGGTTGATTCTATTATTGTGGATGGTCCTAGATTAAATCCAGATCTTGAGGATGGACTTGGTCACTTTAGGGTAAAACATTTTGCTGTAGCATCAAAGAATAATCGAACTTTTGAAATCATTTTGAACATTTCAGATATTGTTAGCCAAAACCAAGATATCAAAGTTTGGAATCTGTCATTAGGATCTGATTTTGAAATTGATGATAACTATATATCAGTTTTAGGTTCTATTTTAGATTCATTGCAAACTAAATATGATGTCATCTTTGTTATTGCAGGAACAAATAGAGCTAAAACACAGCTTACACATAACACTATTTTGCCAAGAGCTCATGAAATAGATAAAGATCTTGCAAAAGTTGAAGCCAATGATACAGGTGTCATTTTTGATGACAATAACCAAAATAATGAGTCAGATGGTAAATCTAACTCTACATTTGGAGACTCTATTCAAGACGAAACTGCAAATTTCTCAGTTAGTTACCTAAGTAATCAAAAAAATATTAACAATGAAGTTGATTGCTTTGGTTGCGATTATAAGAATATTGCAATTAGTGCTGAAACTCTTAATGGTATATCATTAAATCAACAAGACAATGATTCTCTTTATAAGATAGGATCTCCTGCTGATTCAATCAATTCTATTGTTGTAAATTCTGTAAAAAGAAACAATAAGCCTGCCTCTTACACCAGAGTTGGTCCAGTTCTCTCATTTTTTGTAAAGCCAGACGTATCTTATTATGGTGGAGATCTTGATGAACCACTTGTTGTTTGTGGAACAAATAAGGATGGACTTTATTGTATTAAAAAGAGATATGGAACATCGTTTGCAGCTCCATGGATTGCAAGAAAAGTAGCTTTCTTAATTTATATATTAGGAATGACAAGAGAAGAAGCAAAAGCTCTTATTATTGATGCTGCTTATAACGAAGCCTTTGTTTCTAATTGTCAAAATAAGACATCTGATTCTGATTATTTGGGACATGGTGTAGTTCCAATTCACATTGACAAGTTAATAAAGACAGAAAATGATGAAATTAAAGTAGTTATGCACCAAAAGATTGACCAATATGAGAATTTTAATTACAGATTTCCCGTTCCAATCTCAAACAAAAAACAAAATTTTATTGCTAGGGCTACATTGTGTTATTCGCCATACTGTAGCAGAGCTCAAGGCGTTGATTATACATGCACAGAACTAGATCTTCACTTTGGTCGCATGAAGCCTGATAAAAATGGTAAGACTAAGGTCGATTCCGTTAATTCTAATACTCAAGCAGATAAAGATGGGGCAAAGTGCTCTGAGAAAAATGCTAGAACAATTTACAGAAAATGGGATAACGTAAAGATTGTATCTGATGTTATTAAAACAGGATTTCGTCCTCGTAAGCTATATACCGAAGATGGTATGTGGGGAATTATGGTTAGATCAAAAGAGCGATTAAACAAAAAGTTAGGTCAAGGAATGAATTACGCTTTGGTGATTACTCTAAAGGAAATGAGCGGTTTTAACAGAATTGGTGATTTTATTAAAAGTTGCCAGCTAAATGGATGGATGGTTAATGAAATTAGAGTAGATAATCATCATGATATTTTTACAATTGCTCAGCAGAAAGTAAATTTAGATTAATTGAAATTCGATATTTTAAGTTGCATAAGGAAAGCATAAATAAAAAAATATGACAGAAATGAAGATTAAAAACTCAACTTTTGCGTTTCAAAAAAAATATTAACTAAACGCTTATAAATGTGGTCTAGCACTACATTTGCTATTTAAAAATCGATTTCTTTAACTATTTAGAAATTGTATTCTAAGTTCAAGACTAAGTAAGGATTGAATAAACTTAGCGGTAGCACTATACCATTTGTTTATTACGTCTTTAGTAATGTTGTTTGCAAGCTGTAACATATCATCAGCTATACAGCCTGCTTTGTGCAGTTCATCAATGAGAGAAGTAAAGCAACATGAAAGTGTTTCTAATGCTTCTAAGAAAGGAATTGTTCTCATTTCATCACAGCTGTCTCTAAATATCTGACAGTGACATAGAGGATCATCATGAAATCTTCTAATAATTTCAATGATGATATATTAAAATATTCACAAATTAGCGGACTATTAAAAATCACCTACAAGTAGTATCGCAGATTTTGTAAGTTTTTTATGACATAGCAATCTGCGAACATCAAAAGTCCGATTTAAAAAGTCGGACTTTTTGTTACAGCTGTTTTTCAATCTCTACCAGCTCTTCATCCATCTTTTCATACTCAGCATTTAACTCTTCATCTGTGATCCTGTCATCCTGATCTGGCTCGTATTTATGCTTAGCTTCAGGTAAAGGAATATCAATAACTTTATACATTGTTTTATAGATGCCAGCTATTTCATCAAAGTAATAACCACCTTTGTATACAGAAAGCATAATGGTATCTAGATCTTCGAGTATTCTTGATAGAGACTTGTTTGAGAACTTAAGACCATCTTTAGAAGCAGCATCTGATTTTTCATAATCTCTGATGCGAGTGTTAAATATCATCTTTAGAGAAGCAGCAATAAGCTGACAGAGGAACTTACCCAGGAAGGCACGGTCAGATGATGAGTATATACGGTCAAAGTTTAAATGATCTTTGAATATCTGGAAGTTGGATTCAACAGTATTACGTCTTTCGTAGGCGAAATAAGCTTCTTTAGCATCAGTGATAGCATCACTTAAGAGAACCATGATGCCAGAGAACTTAAGTTTCTCATCAATCTTATCAGCAGAGATTTTTGCATATCCTTTAGAATCAAAGACACAATAGTGGTTGACGAACTTCTGCTTAGTAGCGTCTTCCAGTTTAAGCTCAGACAGAAGTTTAGCAGTAACAGTTTCATTCTCTGCATAAAGCTTATCAACAAGCTTATTGTATTCATCTCTGGAAACAGCAGTATTAGCCTTAATAACAGCTCTGCTGTTAGCTCTGATTTTTTCATCAAAGTACATGTGAACACTGATGTTAGCAGTAGCTTTGTTGCTTTTATATTTTTTATCTACAGGGAAGTCGTCATACTTGTACTCTACCTGAGCAGAGCACATATGTTGAGAAGTGTAGGTATCAAGGGAATTATCTTCCATAAGCTTGTCATAGTTTTCTAAGAGAACGTCTTTAACCCATTTAGAACGGAGCATAGAACGGATGACAAAGCTGTAGTGATGAATAAGGTAATATTGCAGATTGTCTTCAGAATCATAACCACGGTCAGTAACAAAGATTAAGGTAGGAACAAAATCCTCCTTGTTATTACTGGAGGTAACACGTGAATGCATGATTTTAAGTTCGGCAAGTAAGTTCTTAACAGTAGTAACATCAACCACATTGCCTTTATAAACTTTTGCATAGATAGGTAAACCCGTAACTTCATCACAGACAAGCATATAGTTAATCTGAGGAATATCATCACCGTCTTTGTTATGGCCATACTCAGCCAAAGACAGGTTATTTGAATAGGTAGATACAGAAGTAGAATCAAGAGCAACAAAGACTCTCTTATAGAAATCTTTACCATACTTTTGACAGTAGTTTCTATTAAGAGCATTAAAGAAACGTATAACCTCGTCATAGGTAACAGATTGAAAGAGTCTAGTGATTTGTCCGTCATTCATGGGTCTAGACCATGGTAACCAGGTGAGCTTAGAAAAAGGCTCATAGTGATGCATGGAATTGGTTCTTTTAATCACCATGTAGAGCACAAGTGATGCTAATTTAAGATGGCGCTTATATGAGCTAAAGGTTTCTCTTAGAGCATCACCAATACCACTATCACCCATCAGTTTCTGTAAAGCCCAGGAAGCACCAGCAAGCTTCTTCTCAATAGGTCTTTCGATAATGGTAGAGAAATCCTCTTCATCAGCTAACTTATAACTAAATCCATCCTTAGTCCAGGAGACAATAAAGTTCTCAAGTTCAGGATGTTCATCTAAAAAGAACTGCTTGAACTTAATAACACCGTATTTATCGCCACCAGTAACAGTACCAATAGTCTTCTGACTGTCTCTAACAGAACGCTTCTTCACTTTATCGTAGTGGTGAGTATAAGTCTGTACATAGTAGTAAGTACCACTCTTAGAGTTAACAATACCAAGTTTGGCGCAAGGAAGTTTTGGAACTGGAATTTGAGGCATAATGTTACCTTTAACTATCTCATACAATTATGAGATAGTATATCACAGACAAAAAGAAAGGGAAAGTCTTAAATCGCCTTTCCCTTGCTGTTTTGACCGGTTTTTTAGTTTTTTACATTTCCTTATGGCATACTTTTCTACAAAATCCGAGTGAAAAAGTAATTAAAAAGGCGCTCAAGATTGAGCGCCTTTTTAATTGAGATTTCAACTAGTTTTGAATTGACTTAATTTTATAGCTGTTTTCAATCTTATTGCGCTTAAAGTTAGACTGGAAGTTTTTAAGTGCAATTAAGAATGCCAGAATAAAGAAACCACCAGGTGGCAAGATTGCAACCATTAAGGTGTAGTCTGATGACATTACCGTACACTCTAATGACTTACCAAACTCTCCAAAGAGATTAGATGCTCCCATAAAGAAAGTACCTGAACCTAAGATCTCACGTAAAGCACCTAGCACAAACAATACTAGAGAAAAACCAATACCACAGCCTAAAGCATCAAAGAATGAGGAAATAGGACCATTTTTGCCGGCATAAGCTTCAGCTCTACCCATAATAATACAGTTAGTTACAATCAATGATAGATAGATACCTAACTGAGAGTAAAGATCCTGGAAATAAGCCTGAGTATAGAACCTTACTACGGTAACTAAAGTTGCAATTAAGAGTACATAAATTGGAATGCGAACTTCTTTAAAGATTAGCTTTCTAATTAAAGAAATTACAAAAGAACTTACACAAAGCACCAGTAAAGTGGCAAAGGCAAGACCTGTGGCACTGGCAGCAGAGGTTGTAACAGCCAGCAGAGGGCATAACCCCAGCAACTGACAAAGACCTGGGTTATTTGACCAAATCCCTTTTAAGAAGACTTTTACAATACTCTCTTTTGGTAGTTTTGTTTCTTTTGCACTAATATCAAGTTTGCCTTCTACAGGCTTTAAGTTTTCACTCATTTAGTTCTGTGTCCTGCATTTTGAAAATCTGCTTAAATCGAGCTCGTTAAGCTCTTTTAAAGCCATAGAGGTAGCAACTACGGTAGCACGAGAGGTTATAGTAGAACCTGTAATGTAATCAAAGTCACCGCCAAGCTTCTTAACATCCCAGTTTGCATCTTCAAGAGCGTAACCTGAGAATTGATCTAGGAAATTACCATGCGCTCTATCAACTTTATCTCCTAGACCAGGAGTCTCTAATGAAAACTGAATATCAGCCTTATAAACTTTTTTATCTTTATCAAAACCTGCAATCATCACTAATGGATTTGAATAACCCATTGAGGTTTCATAGGTCATAACATAACCTGTGATTTCTGAAGCCCTGCTTGCAACAAATAGCTTTTGGTTAGAACCAATGTATTTACTCTTTTTAATTTGATAACAGGTGATCTGATTTCCTTTATCTTTAGCTTCATCAGGTAATAAAGCTAAAACACGGGCATCAATACTGTTCTTTTGGTTTTCAGCAATTTGATCTTTAGTGGTGTTCTCAACATACAGAACAAGCCCTACACATAATGAACCTACAATAGCTAAAGACACTCCTGACAATAAAGAACGTAGTCCTTTATTCATGCGTTTTGTATCTTTTTCGTTAGTACCTAAAAGAGTCTCTACGTTAGTGTTTTTCATTATTGCAGTCCTCCTTTTTTGTATCTGTAGCCAAAAGGTCTTCTGTGAGTTAAGACATCAATTAAAGGAGCTGCTGCATTTGAAAGCATTACTGCAAATGCTACAGCATCTGAGTAAGAACCAAATGCTCTTAAGAGTACGATTAAGAAAGCAACTAAAATTGAGAAGTAGATACGTCCCTTTGATGTACCTGCATTAGTTACAGGATCGGTAATAATAAAGAATGCAGCCATCATGGTACCGCCAAAGAGTAAGGTGTCTAGCGGTGGCAGAAAGTAGCCTGGGAAGATATGTGATAGCAGTAAAGAGAAAGCAACAATGGCTACAAAGAAAACTACTACCATCTTAACTAAGATGATCTTAAAGGCAATCAGGGCAAGACCACCTAAAAGGTAGGCAATAGCTAAACAGAAATAAGCTAAATACTCAGATGACTGAAAATCTACATTTGTCTTCTTATATAAAGTACCGCTCTTTCTTGCCGACTTTATCTCTTCTAGGAAAGTAGCTCCAGTAGTAGCATCAGTCTCTGTTGATGCTAATGACTTATCAACTACAACCTCATCTGTATTTGACATTGTACTTTCATCAGTATTTTCATCTAATAACGTAATGTTTAAAGCGTCAATTCCTTTCTTTAAAGCATTAGCGCTTTTCTTATCGTAAATAACTGCTGCGGTTTTCTCTAATGATGCAACAGAAAAAGCAAATGGAGCAGGGGCAACCCATGATAAACCTACAACAGATGGGCTTGAAATTACGATAAAGACAAAACCAGCCATGGCAGGGTTAAAGATATTATTGCCAAGACCTCCGAATACAGCTTTAACCACAATAATTGCAAACACAGTTGCAACAATTGCGTAATAGCAAGGTAGAAGAGGAGGTAAGGTCATACCTAATAAAGCTGCTGTAACCACATAAGACAGATCAGATAGTGAATGTAAAACTGATCTGTGTCTTAAGATAGCAATCACAACTTCACAGACGATGGCTGTAATCAAACAGTTTATGAACTGAAAGAAATTACCAAAGCCAAAAAAGAAGATCTGAACTAAAAATGCAGGTAATAGACATAATGAGACTATTCCCATGATCATCTTAGTGGTCAATGGTGCTTTAAGATGTGGAGCTGTTTCAATTCCTAAGTTCTGTCTTGAAACTCCATTAAAATTAGTATTCATTTTTTACCTTTTAGCTCTCAATGTCTTTTTCTTTAACGCCTGTGGCAATGTATTGTTCTCAACCTTCTGCTCCTGATGAGAAAGTAATACCTGAGCAATTACCTTCTTTTGAGCAGGGTTTTGCAGACTATCATCAGGCTCTAATCCTACTAATGGATGATTCTCATTTTCAATTACAGGCTCGTGATTAGCTTTAATATTTAAAACATTATCTCTTACACCTGCCTGAGTTCTTAATGCATACGGCAGAACATCAACAACTTCAGCTTGTGCCTTAGCAACTTTAGTTTCTACATCATCCTTTTTAGGCAGAATTGATGTTTCAATATGGCCTTGATGCTTTGCTACCATCATTGCTTTTCTTTCAACATCTTTTATTCTCTTTACAGTTAGGGCTTCTTTTGAGTCCTCTGCTGTTACATTTGGTGCTGTAGCAGTAGCATCTTTAGCAGCCATTAAAGCAGCTTTTCTCTCACGAGCCTTGGCTTTAGCTTCTTCAATTGCTTTTTGACGAGCAGCAGCTAACTCTTCAGGAGACATGTTCTTTTCAGCCTCTTTTTGAGCTTTCATTCTTGCTAATGCTTCAGCTTTCTTCTTAGCACGAGCCTTTTCTTCTTCAGCTAAACGAACGTTACGAGTTTCCATTCTCTGTTTAGCTCTTTCGTTTCTAATCTCTGCATCATAAATATGCTTTTCTACAGCTTTTTCATATCTAAATTGAGCTGTAAGTGGAATATATGAAGGGCAAACATAGGTACAGCATCCACATAGTGTACAATCCTTGATTCCGCACATCTGCGCTGCAGCATGATTATGAGCCTTAGATTGGTTATACATTTGATATGGTACTAAACGGCTAGGGCAAACTCTAGCGCAACGACCACAACGAATGCAGTTAGATGGCTCTTTAATTCTTGGGATCTCATTTGAGCCTGGAGCCATGATGCAGTTAACAGACTTGGTAATAGGTACATCAATTGAAGGTAGAGTAAATCCCATCATAGGTCCACCTAAGATAATTCTTTGGTGGAACTCAGGATTTAACTCATAGTTACTTAATACAAATCTTACAGATGTACCTAAGCGAACTCTTACATTTCCTTTTTTCTTTAAAGAATTACCTGTAACTGTAACAACTCTTGAGGTTAAAGGACGACCATCTACAATAGCTTCCTTCACAGCTAAAACGGTACCTACGTTATCTACTACAATGCCACATTCTGAGGTATGAGCGTTATAAGGTACCTCGATACCGGTTAGGATCTTGATAAGATTACGGGCTGAACCTGAAGGATATACAGTAGGGATCACTCTTACTGTTGCAACTTGTGCGCAAGCCTGTTCCATAGCAGAAATTGCTTTTGGCTTGTTATTCTCAATTGCAACTAAGGTTATCTTTGGATTTAAAATCTTGTTAAAGATCTTGATGCCTAATGCAATCTCACTTGCTCTCTCCTGCATGATTCTGTCATCACAGGTAATTGCAGGTTCACACTCGCAACCGTTGATTATTAGGACATTACAGCCAGAGATAGACTCATCTAATGCTGATTTTAATTTAATGTCTGTCTGGAATTGAGCACCACCTAAACCTTCTACTCCAAAATTATGCATTCTGGCTAAAAGTTCTTTACTGTTCATGCTCTCCCAATTAGGAAGAGGTGCAAGATCGATTTCCTCATCTAGACCATCTGGTTTAATTGTAATGCAAAGACCTGTATAGCCACTAGGATGTGGTAAAAGCTCTTTTGAAATAGCGGTAATGGTTCCTGATGTAGATGCATGGCAAGGTACTAATCTGCCGGTTGTAGCTGTTAAAGGTTGCCCTTTTTTAACATGATCGCCCACGTTTACCAAGATCTCACCATCTTTACCTAGATGTTTTTCAATTGGTAAACAAATAAGTGATGGTAACTTTAACTCTTCAATTCTGCAGTTTTCGGTGTCTTTGAGCTCTTTTGGTTTAATGCCACCAAAGAACTTCCAAATTTTTGCCTGAGCAATTTTTTGTAATTGTTTAGATGACATTATTAGCTCCCACTCTTAATTTGAACAGAGTGTATATTCCAGTTGAAATGAGATAAATTGCGTTCAAGTCTTATTTTTTCAATACACTTTTCTGGACAGTTGTTAATACACTCATCACAGCCGATGCACTCTTCAGGATCGACTACATGAGGTTGTTTTAATAAACCAGAGATAGCATCAACAGGGCATTTTCTCTTACATTTACCACAACCTGTGCACTGTGATTCATGAATATAGGCAACCTGTCTTGGTGAGAAAAGCTGCTCTTCATAATCTTCAACATCACCTGAGTTAATACCTAGCATTGAAGCAATTTGTTTTGCAACATCAGCTCCTGCTGGTTTACATAAATTAGCCTGGGCCTTGCCATCAGCTAGAGCTTTAGCATAAGCTTGACAGCCAGGATATCCGCACTGACCACAATTAATGCCGGGCAATAATTTTTCAATACGCTTTTCACTGCTATTGCCACTTTTTGATTCTGTAAATGAAGACAGAATAGATAATAAAATACCTACAACGGCCAAAATTAAAGCTAATCCAATAATGAATTCAAAATTTATCATGCGGCACTTCCTGCAAAACCTGCAAAGCCCATAAATGCCATTGACAGCAATCCAGCAGTAACTAAGGCAATTGCAGTATTCTTAAATGGTTCTGGTACATCTGAAATTGCAAGTCTTTCTCTTATTGCTGCAAATAGAACTAATACAAGCGTAAAACCAAAGCCAGCACCTACGGTGAATGCTACTGACTCAGCAAAGTTAAAGGACAAAGAACCTTGTAAAAGAACCAAACCTAAAACAATACAGTTAGTGGTAATTAAAGGTAAGTAGATACCTAAAGAATTGTATAAATCTACGGATACAAAACGGATCACAATTTCTGCAAGCTGTACAGTTATCGCAATAATCACAATATCGATGATTAGCTCTAACGACTCTAAAGAGTACAAAGTTAATATATAGGTATTAACTAGGTAACAGGCAATCGAGGTAATAAGCAAAACAAATGAAGTTGCAAGTCCCATTCCGGTTGCAGCCGAGATCTTATTTGATACACCAAGGAAAGGGCATAGACCTAAAAAACGGACTAATACAAAGTTATTAACGATTGCAGCGCCGAAGAATAAAAATAAATAGTGAACCATAGATATTACGTGTATCCAAAAACGTATTACATCAAAATAAACACATAAACAGTACCTTGAAGGTAATGTTCAATTAAGCTAATAAAATGGATTTTTTTTAGTTTGCTCTTGTAGGGCAACTGAGCAAGACATGTCACTTTAGTTAACTTGAATAAAATATCTTACACGCTGAATTTTAAATCTTTTTTTATAAAGTCTAAAGATATTGAGAAAAATTTTAAGTTTGCTTAAGTATTTTACTAAAGAAAGGCTATTTTTAAAAATTTTATTTGCAAAAACTAAAGGTCAAATGCAGATCTCATATTTTCAAACTAGGAATTACCATTTTACATTTGAGTGTTTTGGTTGTCATAGTATGATCTTTCGATTTACAGACTGCTTACAGCATGTAAAATATCATCAATAAACGCTAGGTGTGATTCAATTTATGGCAACTAAAAACTCATTACTCAATCAAGAACAAAGAGAAAACATGCTGAACATTTTGTCAATGTGTTTTCCAAATCCTAAATCAGAGCTTAAATTTCATAATCCATTTGAGCTTTTGTGTGCTGTGGTGCTTTCAGCTCAGGCTACAGATGAGTCTGTAAATAAGATCACGCCAGAGTTATTCAAACTTGCACCTACACCTTTTAAGATGAGTGAACTACCTGAAGCTACAGTGGGTAATGTAATAAGAACCATTGGGCTATGGAAAGCCAAAGCATCTTATCTTGTAAAGTTATCAAAGATGCTTTGCGATGAATTTAATGGAGAAGTTCCATCTACATATGATGAACTTATTAAATTACCAGGAGTAGGCTCAAAAACATCTAAAGTAGTTTTAAATGTCGCCTTTAATCAGCCTACAGTTGCTGTTGATACACATATCTTTAGAGTCTGCAACCGAACCGGCTTTTGTTTAGGTAAAACTGTTAAAGAAGTTGAAGATAGGATTGTACCTTTAATTGACGAGAAGTATCTTCTTCAAGCTCACCATCTTTTGTTACTTCATGGAAGATATGTTTGTAAAGCTCGCGCTCCACTTTGCAATGAATGTAAAATAGCACCAATTTGTAAGAAAAGAATATAAAAGGAAAAGTCATGACGTATTTAGTCGATTCTCACTGCCATCTTTCAAGCTTATCTTTAGAAGGCAAGGCAGGTGACAAAATTGAACAGATAATTGCAAGAGCAAATCATGTCGGTGTAACACATTTTTTAAATGTATCTTGTACAACTAAAGAATTCGCTAAAAACTGCGAAATTGCAAAGAATTATGACAATATCTATTTAGCCTTAGGTATTCATCCATTAAATCTTGAGGATGATCCTGATTGGAAAGATGATGAATTAATTAAAAATCTTGAAAGTTCACCTAGGGTTATTGCTGTAGGTGAGACTGGCCTTGATTATCACTATGCACCTGAAACTAGGGAAATTCAGATACCATCTTTTGCTAGACAAATTAACATTGCTCATACAGTTCACAAGCCTTTAGTAATTCATGCTAGAGAGGCTAAAAAGGATACACTGGACATCATGAAAGCTGAAAATGCCCGTGATGTTGGAGGCGTGATCCATTGCTTTACAGATACTATTGAGATGGCAAGAGCCTGCCTTGATATGGGCTTTTACATTTCATTTACAGGTATATCAACCTTTAAAGGTTCAGATAATGTAAGAGATGTTATTAAATATGTGCCAGTTGACAGAATGATGGTAGAAACTGACTGCCCGTATCTAGCACCAATTCCTGTAAGAGGTGTTGAGAATGAACCTGCTTTTGTAAGATATACCTTAAAGTTTATAGCTGATTTTAAAGGTATTAGTGAGGATAATTTTGCTTCAATCACATCAGCTAATTTTGAAAATCTATACGGTTTAAAGCTAGGTGAGATTAAAGAGCCAGATGTGAAATTCAGCACTTATAAGCTTGAAAAGATAATCGATAAGCCATTTGAACAGTAAGTAAATCAGCTCTTTTCTTACAAGTTTCATGAGTGTGAGAAAAGAGCTTTATTGTACTACAAATTGTCAAATGGAAATTGAACTGAATATCTTGCTTACTGTCCTAATAAAACAGGATTTACAAAGGTGAAATATCCATTAGTAAAGATAATCTCAAGCATTAACAAAATTGCAGTGATAAGCTGCAAAGCACATACCATATCTGTGCTTGCCTTTATTCCTTTAACTAACATAAATTGACCGATAAGTACTCTTGAGAGTAAACAAATTCCTAACATGGTCAGAGCTATCTGCCAATCAAGAACTACAAAAGTAATTGCTAAACAGATAACAGCATCTGCAATCAAACCTTTTAAGCCTAAGGTTCCAAATGAGCTTACAGGATCATCTGATGATCCAAAGTTTAAAGTTGTAGCTGTAAAGGAACTTATCATAAAGACGACAGCAAAACCTAAGCAGAAATAGAAATCAATTTCCATATACTTGGTGTAATACTGAATTGATCTTGCAAATAAGCTAATTACAAACAGGGTAACTAAAATTTTGCCATAGGTATCTAGCTTTCTTAAGGAAATGGCTGTACATAAATGTCCTATTCCTCTGAAAGCTCCTGAACCAGTTAAAGCAAAGAAGAACAGAGCGGCAACTGCAGCACAAAATGAACCGCTCTGACAAACTGATTGCATAAACATAGCAAGTAAACATGTAACAAAGCCAATTACAAAATAAGGTAGTGGCATAAAAGCAGGAGCTGATGGTCCTAAAATTGATAAGGATTGTTTAGGGAACAAGGCTCCTAAATTTGTAAAGTTAAAGAATGATGCTACAAGCTGTCTTATAAAGACTAGAACATAAACAAAAGCAGATATTTCATTGTTAACTTTAGTCTGATTGTCAGCAGGTACACTTTGATTTTGTACTCGCTGCTGATTTTGCATATTTGGCTGTGTCTGAACATTCTGATTAAAACCAGACTCTTGGCTTTGAGCTATCTGTGGATCAAAGTTTAGGTTAGTGTTCTTTACATTGGCAAAAATGCTTGATTGTGCTGTGTTACTATCAATATTTTGTGGTTGATTATTTGCAAATGCAGCTTGCTGATTCAGATTGTTATCAGCAAGATTATTTTGAGTATTAGTATTCTCAAAAGAAGGCTCAGCAAAATTCTGAGATGAAAGATTATTTTCTACAGATGTATTTGTCTCTGTTGGTGAATTTACATGAATATTATTGTTTTCATCAGCCTTATTATTTTTCACAGACACAGAGTTCTGTGAATTCTCCTGAGCATCAGCTGACATATGAGCAGATAAGTCACCTTGTACCATAGTGTTATTAGAGAACAAGTCTGTCTGAACAGGTGTTTTTTCTTCTTTTTTAACTTCCTTCTTTGTTTTTCTTGGCCTTAAAGGTTCACCTGGAGCAATGTATAAATGACCTGAGTCACGACCTTCTTCATTTAAATAAGCTTCATTAGCTTTATAGGTGTAATAATCGTGTTTTTTTAATTCTCTCTCTGATGGTCCTACCGCATAAATAGTCTCTTCTTTCTGACTTTGAGTCTTAGGTTGAGATAGACCTTGAACTTGCTTATTATCATATAAAGATGACTGTAGTTCTTGTTGAGGCTGTATATTCTGTGGAGGAACAATATTAGTAAAGCCTGGGTCTGAAAAAGCACTGGTAAATTGTTCTTGAGAATTTACGTTATGATTAGCATTTTGTTGAGCAGGATCAATTGATGAAAAATTCTGATTTACCTGGCCAAAGCTTGGTTCAGAATTGAAATCTCTATTGATTGTTTTGCCAGATGTCTGGTTAACATTAAGACGGATCTTCTTAAATAGAGATGCTACCTTACCAGAGTCATCATTTTGCTGATAATTTTTGTTTTTAGAAAAGATGCCAAAAGCCATTAGATTTCCTTCTGAACTTAATTTATATAAGGCTAACTGAGTCTAAACATGAATCAGACAATTCAACTTTGTACAAAACATTATATAGTTTTTGTGATAAATCATCTAATTCATTTTAAAGTGTTTCTGTTGTGCTTTTTACTTAAGAATTTGAAATTTAACTTTTAATAAAATATTACAAATCGTAAAGACAAATACAATTATCATAGAAATGCCTGTTTTGATATTCATAAACTTGCATATACTTTTAGTTTTGCAATATTCTAAGCAAATCATAATTTCTGTATATTCTATTTCTCTTAACTTCTTTGTCAACGAATAACAATCCTTTATCAGACAAAGAATTCAGCGCTTTACGAACTGTAATTGTTGAACCGATAGATGAGTCGAAATCTGAAACTTTGCAATAAGGTTTTTGAAAAGTGTACATCCATACTTTTTTTTCAGTGTCGTATCGACATTTTGAAAGACATTCTTTAGCTAATTGCTCAGCGTTTTTCATCTTCTCTATTAGTTTTGACGTCATACGTTCGCAACATTCAAGAAAAAATTTTATCCACAGGTACCAATCAGGATTATCTCCTCTTATTCCATTTAATGAAGCATAATGCCTGGCTCTTTCTTTTGCTAATTCTTCACTAACAAGAAAAACGGGAAAATTTACAAGATCGTAACTCATTGCCATTAATGCAATAAGGATACGTCCTAACCTTCCATTGCCATTCCCAAAAGGGTGTACTGACTCAAATTGAGCGTGCATAATAGCTATTTTTATCAATGGTTCTATTTTTTCATCAAGAACTACACCTTCAGAACCATTGTATTTTTTGAATGATGAATGAACATCTCCATTCATGAAGTATTCTAAATTTTCCATATACTGAGGTATTTCTGCAGCAGACACTGGAATATAAACAGCGTGTTCTATATTACTATCTGGACCAATAAAATTTTGAATTTTGCGGTATTCTCCGCCAGCAGAGCTAGTTCCTCGGGCATTCGTCATCAAAACTATATGTAATTTTTGTATCAATCTATTACTAAAAGGCATTCCTCCTTTAATTAAATCAACTCCAAGATCTAACGCTTTTTTGTAATTTAAAACTTCTTGTTGTTCCCAACCTTTCCTGTTAGAAGGTTCTATCATTTCTAAAAATGTTACTTGTGTGCCTTCAATCTTGGTTGATTGTACAGATTCATTAAGAGAAAAAATGCTGACGAGAGGAGAAGCTACAATGGAATGTGAAAAATCACTTTTCATAGTTCCAATTTGTTAAATTAAACTTAGCAAGTATTTTATAAATATCTATCATTTGTTGTTCCGAAATGACAGGAGGTAGTAGTTGAACACCTTTTTTAGCCATTTTTTACTCCATTTTTTTTTGATATAAAATAACAAATAAAAAATTGTATTTTATAAAATATCTTAAATGTTATTTTATTCTACTTAAAGAATAGGATTCTATAAAAAGTTATAAATACAATGTTACAATTTAATATTACACAAGAATATTATTAATAAAGCAAAAAATTATAAATCACGCTCTACTCCAATGAGATATGACATATAAAGTCCATACTAGGATTAGTCAAAATGATAAAATTAGAGAATATACACAAAGTTTATCAGCTAGATAAAAATCATAGTTTGCATGCATTAAAAGGTATCAATCTGACTATTAACAAAGGTGAAATCTTTGGTGTGATTGGTCTTTCTGGTGCAGGTAAATCAACACTTATTAGAATCATCAATATGCTTGAAACTCCAACTGAGGGCAGGGTAATTATTGATGGTGAAGATATCACTGACTACAAAGAAGTTCAGTTAAGAAAAGTAAGACAATCGATTGGAATGATCTTCCAGCAATTTAACCTGTTGTCATCTATGACTGTAGCTCAAAACGTAGCTTTCCCTCTTGAGTTAAATCCACAAAACGATAAAACGACCATAAAAGCTAAGGTTAAAGAATTGCTTGAAATGGTTGGTCTTGCAGATAAAGCTGATGTTTATCCAGCTCAGCTCTCTGGAGGTCAGAAACAGAGAGTAGGTATTGCAAGAGCTTTAGCAACAAATCCAAAGATCTTGCTGTGTGATGAGGCAACTTCAGCCTTAGATCCGAAGACAACAAGCTCAATCCTGAAGTTACTTCAAGATCTTAAAAAGAAGCTCAATCTTACCATCGTAATTATTACTCATCAGTTAGAAGTAATTAAAGAGTGTTGTGACAGGGTGGCCGTTATTGATGGTGGTTTAATAAGTGAAATAGGCAAAACTATTGACGTTTTTGCAAATCCTCAAAAGGAATTGACTAAGAGATTAGTAAGTGCCGTAGTAAGAAAGGATCTGAATGACCTATTAGAATATACAAAGCTTAATAATACTTATAAAGAAGGTTCTAAAGCTTGGTTTGAAGTTTTGTTCTTAGGAGATAAAGCTGAAGATCCTGTGATCGTTGATGTTGCTGAAAAACTTGGTGTTAAGATTGGTATTATGGCAGGTCAAATCAATCATATTCAAAATGAACCTCTAGGTGTTCTAATTATTGCTATAGAAGGCAGTGAAGACATCATAGAAAAAGCAAAAGTTGAGCTAGAAAACAGGGTATACAGAGTTAAGCTTTTAGGTTATCAGCTAAAGGAGGCAAAATAAATGGTAGAGTTTTTAACTTCTCTAGGACTGTCATCCTATACAGCAAAGATTTCTGTACTTTTGTTTGACGGTACCATCGAGACTTTCTACATGGTGTTGTTAGCAACAGCAATTTCAATCATTGTTGGTGTGCCTTTAGGAGTAATTTTACTTGTAACCTCTAAAGGCTATTTCTGGTATTCACCAGTGTTTTACTCTGTATTAGGCTCAATTGTTAATGCCTTAAGATCAATTCCATTTATTATATTAATGGTGGCAATTATTCCTATTACCAAGTTCTTTGTAGGAACCAGCATTGGTACAACCGCAGCAATTGTACCATTGACAATTTCAACTATTCCTTTTTTAGGAAGACTAGTTGAAACATCATTAAGAACTGTATCTTATGGTCTTATTGAAGCAGCCCAATCAATGGGAGCCAGCCCATTTAGAATCATCAGAAAAGTATTATTGCCAGAGGCTCTGCCTGAGCTTATTCAGAACTTTACTCTAACCGTAATTGTAATCATTGGCTGTTCTGCAATGGCTGGTACCATCGGTGGTGGTGGCCTAGGTGACATTGCTATTCGCTACGGTTATCAAAGATTCCAAGTATCTATTATGGTTCTAACTGTAATTATCTTAATTCTGATGGTGCAGTTAACCCAGCTTGTAGGTGATTACCTAACCAAGAAAGTCGATCACAGATAGTATTTTTAATGTCAAAAATTCAGAAAGAAGAACTAGTTGTAGCTCTTCTTTTTATTGTAATTATAGCCGTTAGCTATAAGCGTTAATTCAAAAATAGTATTATTAACTTGTTGATCTTCAAAAGTAATAGGGGCATATTATTACTAACGAAACAAATCTGGTAAGAATCATTTTACGGAGAATAATATAATGAATAAGATTAAGTCACTTTTAGGTTTAGCCGCATTAACTGCTGCATCATTCTCATTTACAGCGCAGGCTAATGAGACCATCACCATTGGAGCAACTCCTGTACCACATGTAGAGATCCTTGAAGTTGCAAAGCCAATTCTTGCAAAAGAAGGCTTTGATCTAAAAATTACAGAATTCAATGATTATGTTCAGCCAAATTTGGCAGTTGCAGATGGACAGCTAGATTGTAATTTCTTCCAACATCTACCATACTTAGAGTCTTTCGTTAAGGATCGTGGTTCAGACTTAGTAAACGTTGGTGGTATTCATATTGAACCAATGGGCGTTTACTCAAGAAAGATCAAAGACTTAAAGGATCTAAAAGATAGGGCAACAGTTGCAATTCCTAATGATCCAACCAATGGTGGTCGTGCTTTATTACTTTTACAGTCAGCAGGTTTAATTACTCTTGAGGATCCAAAGAGTGTAACTTCAACTCCTTTAGATATTAAAGAGAACAAGAAGAACTTAAACTTCAAAGAATTAGAAGCACCTCAGCTACCACGTTCTTTAGATGATACCGATATTTCAATCATCAATACCAACTACGCAATCGGTGCTGGTTTGAATCCATTAAAAGATGCTTTATTTATTGAAAAGTCAGATTCTCCATATGTAAATATTGTAGTTGCTAATTCAAAGACTGCTAAATCAGAAGGTGTTCAGGCATTAGTAAAAGCTTTGAAGTCACCTGAGGTTAAGAAATTCATTCTTGACAAATACAAGGGTGCTGTTGTACCAGCATTCTAATATCAAGCAATTTTGATTAATAAATATTTAAAAGGGCAGGATCTCTTAAAAGAGGTTCTGCTTTTTTATTATTTAAAACTGCAAGAAGATAACATTAAAAAGATAATATCTAATTGATCGTAGAAGTTATGAAGACGGTCAATTTGGTTATATATAACCAATTCAAACAAAGTGATAGAAATGACAGATACCCAGAAATACAAGTTGTTACTAGTAGGTGGTGATACCTATTAAGAAATCAGTACCAAAAATTAATACTATGTTGATAAAACTTTATATCTGAGATCTGTTTTTGCTGAGGATGGAAGTTCGGTTCTTTTATTTACAAGACCACGCAGATTTGGCAAAACCTTACTTATGGACATGTTTGCCGATTTCTTTCGCTTAAACCATCTAAATTTTTCAGATACTACTTTTCAGCAAAAAAGCGAAGTTCTCTCAGAAGGTGATAAATTAGACTTAAAAAATCTGTGCAGTGATGCCTACCTAAAAGATCCGTTTAACCAAAATAACCTTATTTCAGCATTAAGTTTTCTGAGTTCTTGTTTATATAAACATTTTAAAAGACAAGTAATTCTGTTAATAGATGAATATGATGTGCCATTAGCAAAAGTAGCTGCAGGTAAATACCATAAAGAGATGGTAGAACTTATCAGTTCTTTTTTGGAGTACTAAAAAGCACACCTAAAAATACCAACGAAGACACAGCTCCAATTTTGAAAGTTGTAATGACAGGCTGTTTAAAAGTAGCTAAAAACTCAATTTTTACAGGTGTCAACAATGTTGTTGTAAATACAGTTCTGAATACACAGACTAAATTTACATCAATCATAGTATTCAACAAAGAAGAGACAAAAAAAGTCTTAGAAGACTATAACCTAAGTGACTATGATGGGATGGTCAAAGAAAACTATGATGGATACAGATTCTATAATGAAGAGATGTTCTGTCCATGGGATGTTATCAACTTCGTTGCAGAAAACTATGAGCATAAATTAAATGGAACAGAATCTGATATAAAGCCAGGCAACTATTGGAATGCAACGTCATCTTCTAAGATTTTACAGAAATATTTAGGTTACCTAAACAAGAGCATTAGAGAGAGTCTTCAGGATTTAGTGGATGGAAAGAGTATTGAAGTAAAAATCAATGATTCTATGAATTATGACGATTTAAAGCTTCATGATCCTGACGATTTCTTCTCATTATTACTGCATACAGGATATTTAACAGCAGTAGGCAATCCTTCAAAGAATAACTATCTTGTAAAGATACCAAATAAGGAAATATTAGAGTGTTTTAACTCTAATATTACAGAATGTTTTAATGACATGGTAAAAGAAGGACCTGATTTTAAAGCAGTTAACATTGCAAAATCCTTATTAAAAGGAGATGAAAAGAAAGTTGAAGACTTGCTTTCAGAAGTTATCTTAACTTATGTATCAACAAGAGACTTTGCTACAAAATCAAATCCAGAGAACTTCTATCAGGGCTTTTTATCAGGAATATTCGTAAATTGCAAAGATGTGATTTCAGACTACAGGTCAAATGCAGAAGCAGGTTTAGGATATCTGGATTTTGCTTTTAAAGATGATCCAGGCAAAACAGCTGTAGTTATTGAAATTAAATCCTGTACAAGTACAGATGAACTACTAAACGCTCAGAAAGTAGCATTAGAACAGATTAAAGAAAAGAAATACGCTGAAAGTTATATAAAAGACAGCTCAATCGACCACGTCTATGCTTATGCAATTGCTTTTTCTAATAAATACTGCAGAGTAAAAGTAGAAGCACTTAAGTAAATTTACAGATCTTTATTTCAAAACATATTCAAGCATATTCCAATAATCATGAGTAAATACTGATGGTTATTGGTTATAATTATAGAATTTAACATAATATAAATTATGCGAAGTTACAGCTTACCTTTTCTAAATTCGTAACAATCTAGAATAAAAAAATCTATCATAACTTAGAGCAACAAATGCATTTTGATTGGTTAACAGTTCATTACTTTTTCAATAATACACTGATGAGTTTTAGTGTCTTTTGAGTAGTTAATACCTACTAGTAAAACTTCACCTTTTTATTCTTTAAAGAAATGTAATTTCAAATTAGTCATTTGATAAGTTTAAGTAATGATTCATTTTTATTCCTACTCAGAAACTCGGGTTAATTATACCTTTACTTTTAGTTATATTATTTTATACATTTAGCATGTGTATTACATATACATATAAATACACTGCTTCTTTCCTTTTAGATCTCGCTTCGTGCGTGCAAATCTTCCCAAACAAGACGAGCTGTAGCACCAACTGTTCTAAATGGTTCTGGAGGACAGTAACTTGGAGCATCGCACTGTTGCATGTAGCGAAGTTCTTCACTATCTCTTCTTTCAACCTTATTAAAGACAATGTGAAAATAATCATATTCAATTATCTTCTTAAACTAAGCCTATTTGCCCTTAACCGTTTACGGCATTTACATAATATTGTTTAATACATTCAACAGATAATAAATTAAACAATTTATAAGCGTTTTAGAGTTGATCTTGCTTACGAATGTGATTATTATTGCCTTGCAAAGGCTTATATTTTGTGACATGCATAATACTAATTCTTACTACTTTTAGAATGTTTATAAAGTTGCATCTATAATAAATTAGGTGCTTTGTGTTAGGCTTTCACTTATTATAACTATATAAAGATAAAGTTCTTATCTTGAAAGAATTTGATAATAAATAACAATATGACTACTAAGAAAAGCAACGATGCTACAACAGCGGATATTTTATCCGAGTCCTATCTGGATGGGGAGATTCAGTCTAGTCTAGACTTTGATAACCTGGATGATGTTGTCTATAACTCATCTAGTTCCTTTGATATCAGCGAAATCGCAGATTTACTATTAGATAACATCGATCAGTATGTTTTCATTACTGATGCTACTACTAAGAATATTGTTTATTTAAATAAACCATTAAGTGAAGCTTTAGGTGTAGAGGGATGTTTTGTTGGCACCTGCCATGAGTTGTTACGTGGATTCAAATCCCCTTGTAAAGAATGCAATTGTAACCATTCTATCGGCGACAATTTTTATGTCACCTCATTAGTTGAATCCAAATTAAAAAACGGTTACGTAATCAAATCTAAGAATATTGAGTTATATAACCGAACTTATACTATTAACGTTGCGCTAATAGATAACAAAATTCACGTTGTTCAAAATCAAATTTCAGAAAAAACTCAAGAAAAGGCTAGTTTAAACGATACCATCGCTCCTTTTACAGAGATTTATACTAAGAATATTAAAGATCCAGATGTTCAATTGTATCGTTTTATTGAGTATCTTGGTACTCAAACTAACTCAAATTTCTGTTGTATCTATGAGCAGACAAAACTCTCAATGGATCTTGAACCTGACTCAAAGTCAGCTACTTTAGCTTCAACTATTCCTACAACTCATGATACAGATGTAGAGAATTCTGTTAAGACTAAATTCCACAGATCGCATTTATGGATTTCTGATGCATTCAAACATTCTCAGGATTCTGTACAGATCCCTGATAAGTTTTTAAAGAGAGCTGAAGTAGATCAGGATTGTTTTGAATTTGAACATGAAGGATTCAAGTTCTTCTGCTTTCCTTTAATCTCAGATGAAACCTATTTAGGAGCCGTGTTCTTTAAATCTCCTGATGAAAAAGTTTTAAAGACTTTGCAACCTGCTTTAAATACTATTTCAATTCTGATGAGCAGTTCTCTTACTCACAGAATTATGCATGCCGAACTTACAAACATTACCAATATCGATCCTTTAACCAAATTAAAGAATCGTAATTCATTATTAAGCGAGGTTAATACCCTATCAGTAAACTACAACATTGGTGTTATTTACCTAAATGTTAATGGATTAAAACAGATTAACTCAAAGATGGGTGTTAAGACTGGTGACACTATCTTAGTTAAGACTGCTTCATTATTAAAACAGTTATTACATGACAGCGAATACATCTACAGAATCGGTGGTGATGAATTCGTAGGTATTTATCCTAATATTGAAGAGCATGACTTCTTAATGGTGTCAGACATGCTAAAAGCATTTATGACATCAGATAAAGGTTTCTCTGTCTCTGTTGGTACTAGTTGGGTTAAAACAGGTGTTTTGATTCAGTCTGCCATAAATCAGGCTGAGTCAGATATGTATTCTGAGAAAAAGAAATACTACAGAGTACATCCTAGTGATGAGAGTAACTCAAGATACCGTTCTCAGAATGATTCTTTGCTAACTATCATTGAGCCTGCTAAAATTCAAAAACTGATTGCTGATGGTTGCTTTAAAGTAATGTATCAGCCTAAGTTCAGAATTCAGGGGGATATAGCAGAGATTGCTGGTGCAGAGGCTTTAGTAAGGCTTATCATCAATGATACTTTAATTCCACCTGATGACTTCATTCCTGCATTAGAATCTGCTCACTACACTCATTTGATTGATTATTATGTTTTTGAAACTATTTGCAAGAGAATGAGAGAAAGATTAGACAGTAATCAAAAGATCTTGCCTGTCTCCTGCAATTTCTCAAGACATACTATCGTACGTCCTGAGTTTAAATCAAAACTTAAAGAGATCATGAACAAATACCATTTATCTTATGACATGATCCCTCTTGAGGTTTCTGAACATACTAACACAATCCGTCACAAAGAGCTTGTTGATGTAACCGATGAACTATCAAAAGAAGGATTTAACATCTCTATTGACGACTTTGGAACCGCTCATGCAAATATCTATTCATTAGCAGATTTAGCTGTATCTGAGGTTAAGTTCGATAAAAAACTTATCGATAACATTGCTAAAAAGAATAATGAAAAGTTGACCACCATCTTAAGTGTTCTTATCACCATGTGTAAGAAACTTGGAATTAAGACCATCGCTGAAGGTGTTGAAGATAAAGAACAGAGTCAGATCCTAAAAAACTTAGGTTGTGATGAAATTCAGGGATATTATTTCAGCAGACCTATAAAGGATGAGGATTACTACAATAAGTTAAGTTAGTTATCTTCATATACAAAAAAGCCCAACGTTCTTTATGGAGATACCGTTGGGCTTGTTTATGGGCTATCACATAATAGACCATTGATTTACTTAGCTTCTTTAGCAGCCTTTGACTCAGCAATTAAGTCCTCTAAGTGCTCTTTCTGAGCCTGTAACTCTTCTTCGCTTAGCTCTGCAGTGTTCTCTGCCTTTGAGAACTTCTTGGTTACAGAATCGAATGAGTTTAAGATCTGCTCTTTGTGATCTTGGAACATCTTGTAACCTACAGCACCAGCAACAATGCCGGCAGCTAAACCGATTAATAAATCTGTCTTATTAGTAAACATTTCTCTTCTCCATAAAAACATATTTAAACATTTAGCAACCTAAACTTTAATTAGAGAATTTGTCTAGTTTGCTGTTTGGAAAATTATTTATCCAAATCCTGATTACGTTTGATCTTTTCAAAAGTAAATTTCTTATCAAACAGAATTCTTGCTGAGTTAATAACAACACCAATAGTTGCAGCATTGTGAATAGTTGCTGCAATTAATGGATTGATCTTACCTAAAGCTCCTAGCATCATCGCAGCTGAGTTAATGGTAATAGTAGCAGCAAAGTTCTGTCTTACTAATCCCATTGTAGCTTTTGACAATTCCATTACTTTAGCTAACTTTAAAGGTTCATCAGAGGTAATGGTGATATCAGCTGATTCCATAGCAATATCAGTTGATTTGCCTCCTAAAGCTACACCAATATCAGCATAAGCTAGAGCAGGAGCATCATTGATACCATCGCCTACCATCAAAACCTTTGAGTAGCTCTGTTTGCTTGCAACAAACTCCGCTTTCTCATGAGGTAGAACATCTGACTTAAAGCCATCAAGATCAAGCTTAGCCGCTACATATTCAGCTGTAACCTTGTTATCACCAGTTAACATTACGATCTCATCAACACCGTTTCTTCTGATACGGTTGATAGTCTTCTTAATGTCTTTTCTAATAGGATCTGTGATTACTAAAGCACCTAATAACTTTGATGATCTTGCAACATAGATGATGTTACACTCTTTAGAATATTGTGATCTGTCAAAGCTCTTAATGCCTCTTACGCCACGCTCAGTCATAAAGACAAAGCTACCAACTAACAGTTCACCACCTTTGATACCATCAAAGTCATCAACTGATGCACTAATACCACGACCTACAACAGTTTCGATCTTGGCATTATCAGGTACGACCCACTGCTTCTCATCAGCATAGTTAATAATAGCTTCTGCTAATGGGTGAGATGATGACTTCTCTGCAGCTGCTGCTAACTGAACTAATTCTTTTTGCTCTACACCCTTGCATGCAATAGTATCAATTAAAATTGGGTGTCCATTAGTGATGGTACCGGTCTTATCTAAGATAACAGTATCAATATCAGCTAAGGTTTCAATAAAGTTTCCGCCTTTTACTAAGACGCCCATTTGAGCAGCCTTACTGATAGATGCTGAAATTGCAGTTGAGGTTGATAACTTCAAGCCACAGCTAAAGTCGATAAAGAACATATTGAGTACACGCTGAATGTCTTTAGTTACAGCATATACGACAGCTGCAGATAAGAATGAAATAGGAACTAATGCATTAGCCATTCTATCTGCGAAGTTCTGAATAGGAGCTCTTCTGTTCTGAGCGTTTTCAACCATGTTGATGATACGTGCTAGATTGGTTTCATCACCAACCTTTGATACTTCAATAGTGATTTCTCCAGAACGTACCACTGTACCTGCGTATACATCTTCACCTACTGTCTTATAAGCAGGAATAGATTCACCTGTTAAAGAAGACTGGTCAATTGAAGCGCCTCCCTCAACAATCGTGCCGTCAACGCAGATCTTTTCGCCTACGTAAACTACAACTCTGTCATTTAGTTTTACTGAATCGATATCAACTTTACGGATATGACCATCAAGATCTTTTAACCAAACATATTTCTCTTTCATATCTAGTAAAGTTGAAATATGCTGTCTTGCTTTTTCAGCAGCACCTATGGTTAACATTTCTGCAAAGTTTGATAAAACTAACAGAGACAAACTTGACTCAGGTTTGCCTGACAGCAATGAAGCCAATACAGCAGTTGCAGTTAGAGTATCAGCATTTGGAGCTTTATCTCGAATTAAACCTGCAAACCCTTCTTTGAAGATATCTTTTGCAATTAACATAACAAAAGCGCTTCTTGCAAAGGATAGCCTTGAAAAAGTAGTAGGTGCCATTCTCTTAGTGATTTCTAAAAGTCCAAAACCTACTAAAGATATTAAGGCCTTTAACTTATAGCTCTTAAGCTCGTCAGCTGCGTTCTTAATCTCAGTTTCCTGCTCTGATTCATTAGCTTTTATCTTATCTTTTACAGATAAAAGTTCCATCTTGTAAAGAGCATATGACAGTGTCTTTGGATCATTTGTGTACACGCTCAAAGAGTTATTTGGCAATACACAAGCTGAAACCACACCTTTTACTCTTCTTAAAGAGAACTCGAGCAAGGCAGCTTTTTTCTCGCTGTAATTTTGCTCAAGTTTGATAACTTTATGATATAGGCCAGACATTTACTTGCTTACACCCTCTAATATCTTATAGCCCCACCAAACTAACTGAGGACCATTAGGAGTTTGTTTTTGTACAAATACTTTGTATGTGCCCCAAATTAGGCAAATACCACCTAAAATGATAGAAATATCAGCAACACCTGACAGAGCAGTTCTTATGGCAGAATTAGCATGTCCTGCATAGTGACCGATACATTTGCCAACAACTGTTTTAGCTCCAGAACTCTGTCCTAATTTTGATGCCCCTTTACCAACTGCAACAGCAGATGATGCAGCGACAGTACCGTTTACAGACTTGGTTAACAAGCTCTCATCATCACCGAACTTATCTTCATTTACTTTTCTAGTCTGCTCGTTGATGTGATCGATTACCTCATCAACTAATTCAGCTTTGCACTCATACTCTAAAAGTACGGTACCTGTTACAGTGTTTACAGTAATTTTTTTGAAAAGATCTAATGATTCAAATTTCTCTTTTAAAGCATTAGCAAAAACAGGATCTTTTAGAAGAATACTCTTGTATCTTCTGCGGCCTTTAATTGCATGTACACATGCAAATTCAGCCTGTTTTGCAGAATCAATCATCTTCTTTTTCATTAAATTATTAACATACACACCAATTAAAGGCTGTGCTGCTGCAATACATAAAGACAGAACTGTTAAATTCATATGTGTTCCCTACTTGGATGCCTTCTTTTTTAATTCTTCTTCAATTTCACGAAGTTCAGGATTTCTTGTAACCTTTCCAGCATCGTACTCGATGAGAACTGAGCCTGTTACTTCGTTAATTTTAAAAGAATTCAGTTCATCGAATTTTGAAAAGTAGTCTTCTAAGATCAATGCATTCTCATGATTGTTCTTAATCAAAGAACTGTAGCATCTGATCCTGCCTGGAATATAGCTTGATACTTCTACAGTAGATAAGAAGTACTTCTTTTCATCAAAAAACTGACTTAAAAATTTAAACATTTATCTTTTCCGTATTACGATTATATTTTTATTATATAAAACAAATAAATCGTAAGCATAGACAAATTTTTATTACCAAAATACAACAACAATAAGTTACTGCCAAATAATTTTAGCATAGGCTAATAAAAGTTGTTTATATGTAACTAAAAATTTTTATTATTTTTCGTGATGAAAAAAAAATGACTTTAGTAAAGATTGAGACTACTTCTCTAATTTAGATTTCATGTTCTGTAAAAGTACGCTACAGATCATTAAACCAACGCCAATATAGAATGAAAAGTTAACTTCATTGGCCTCGTTAAAGAGGATCATAGCAATGATAATGGCATAGACAGGTTCTAAATTAAAAGTTAGCATTAAGGTAAAAGCTGATACCTTTGATGCCAGTTGCACAACCATTAGATACAAAAGCACAGTGAAGACAGTAGCCAGTAAGAACAGGTAGATAAGATCTTTTAAATCAAAATAGATTGATGCTGTTCCATACCCTAATAGGTAAGCAGGAGACAAAGCTAAAACTAAGAGAAATCCACCTAGCATCTCGTAGTTAATAAATGTATAAGGATCTTTTCCATAGGAGAATTTCTTATTACAAACTGTAAATAAAGCTGCTAAAAAAGCTGAGATGATACCTACAGAAATACCAAGTCTGAACTTAGTATCAAAATTAAAGATTAAAAGAAGACCTATAAGGTTTAAAGAGGCATAAATCAAGCTCGTCTTATCAAACCTTTTATTTAGTAATTTTGGCTCTAACAATGAGGTAAAGAAACTAGATGAAGCTAAAGTTACCGTACCAATAGAGACATTAGACAGTTTAATTGACAGATAGAAAAAGATTAAATGAAATGCAAGAAGAGCACCTACAAACAAGCCCTACAATCTGCTTCTAAATGAAATAGCTTTGATTTTTCTAAAAGCTTTTAATATGACATAAGCACTTAATGCGGCTATAGAAAATCTTATAAAGACCAAAACAAAAGCGTCATAGGAAATTAGTCTTCCAAAGACTCCTGTAAAACCTGCAATTAAAACTGCTAAATGTAATTTTAAGAATACTTTCCACATTAAGAATTATTCCTGTGGATTTAGTACTTTAAGCCGAGCTGAGGCTCCTTTTCTTGATAAAGCTTTATAAAGTTCATCTACTACTGGAGACAGCATCTCATCAATACCGTAAGGATAATTTAAGATGAGCATTCCAGAGCCACACATACCAAAAACTTCTTCCTGTTCTTCAATACAAAGCTCAACCTGAAGCATAGGTATATTTAAACGTCTTATATCATTGGTTAAATTCTTTGAATGATCACGAAGCTTTCCTAAAACAGGATACCAGATGGCAAAAACACCTGTATTCCATTTATGAAGTCCTGTTTTTACAGCTTTAACTAACTCTACGTATTCGTTTTTCTCTTCATAAGCAGGATCAATCACAACCAAACCGCGTCTTGGTGTAGGTGGTAAAAGCGCATTTAAAGCCTCAAGACCATCTCGATGCTGAATATTACAACGTCTGTCACGTTTAAAGTTATTTCTTAAATTCTCAAATTCACTAGGATGTAAATCAATGAAGGTAAGTTTATCTACATCTCTTGACAATGAAGCTTCAAATAATGGAGAGCCAGGATAAGTATTCTTTAATTCAGCATTTAGATCGTCATAAACT